>Ga0181390_1001193_pt1 | contig 11630 bp, 16 predicted proteins | sample 13SPOviralmetaG_FD_130085 | JGI IMG/M metagenome (GOLD analysis project Ga0181390, IMG submission 130085) | Marine viral communities from the oligotrophic San Pedro Time Series (SPOT) site, San Pedro Channel, CA, USA - 13 SPOT_SRF_2010-07-21 | ecosystem: Environmental > Aquatic > Marine > Strait...
ACCCTGCATGATATGTTCCTGCGTCACCACTTAGTGTTTTGATCATTGATCTTTGGAATGTTTGATTAATACCTGCGCCATTTGGATCTAAAAACAATTCAAACATACGTGCTACTTTTTCTAGCCACGCATCTGGAACTGCTGTTTGTCCACCTACACCGCCAGCACCCATAATTCTTACACCGTTGGTTGTAACTTCACGCTTGAAGAAATCACTGCCATCACCAGAAACATTGCCAACTGCGCCATTGTTGTATTCTTCATCTGCATTAAAATAATCAGGATCTAAATAGTATGGTGCATCCAAACATAAATCTAATACATCACAGCTACCATTTCCAGGTAGTAGATTGCCACCTGTGTATCCGTTTGGTTTCTCACCTTCTGTATCTCTATTAAACTCAGGGTGTCCAATCCAACCAGCACCATCATCTGCTACAATAACATCAACATGCTTGCCATCGCCCCACTGAGGTATTTTACTGTTCTTAACAACATTGTCAGCATCGCCATTTTCAACCCATGGGTCAACTAGTGTACTAGCTCTTAGTGTTCCCCAGTTGGTTCTGTTGATATCTGTTGCATCAGGTGTACCAGGTAGTGAGTTGGAAGTTTCCATCTCTTTATACACTTTAACATTGTTCTTATATCTATTAAAGTTTTTTGGAGCACTTGCATACAACTCATCAGGCGGTGCTTTATATGTTTCAGGATACTTTGAATAATCAATATTAATAAACTTTACCCGCGGATCGCTTTCTAGTGCAGTTGCTTCTTCGTCTGTAAGCAAATAACTTCCTCTAGTAGCACTGTGCAGTTTTTCGTCTTCTACTGTAACTTCTCTACTTGGTACACTAGCGTATGTATTTCCGTCTGCAATAAGTTCGGCATGCAGTTCTTGCCATTGTTCCGCTGTATTTGTTCCTAACGAATAATATTGTTCACTCATATTTCTAGCCCTTAGATTAAGTCAGCCCAAGCACCATTCTCATATCCTTGGAATTTATTTGTAGTAGTGTTGTAAATCATGTCGCCGTTTTCAGCACTTAGCGCATCACGTTCTGTAGTTGTGAAACTTGCTAGTTTAAACGGACTGCTTGATACTTCTACTCTTGTACCAGCAGCAAGTATAATGTCAGTGTCACTTGATATTTCTGGTGTTCCACTAGCATTAGTAATGATGTTTTCAACTTCAATAGTATCAGCAATAATTTTGTTTGTAACAATTAAATCGTTTTCAACTGTTACATCGCTGCTAAATGTAGCTGCCGGAGTTACTACAATCCCACTTGAATCACTTGAGTCTAGTGTAGTACCAGTAAATGTAAAGCTACCTAGTGTTGCTGGTTGTACAGCACTATCTGCTAATGTACCTTGCGCACTAGTTGCAGCATCTGTTATTCCATATCCTGCTAGTGTGGTTGGTGTTGTACCTAAGTCTGCAAAGTCTTCAACAGCATCAGTAATACCGTATCCTGCTATAGTAGTTGGAGTTGTTCCTAAGTCAGCAAAGTCTGCTACAGCATCAGTAATGCCATAACCTGCTAATGTAGTTGGTGTGCCTGTAAAGTTAGCCCAGCTTAGATAAAATGCTGGCAACTGATTGCCTAACTGTTGTGCATTAACAACGTTGCCTCCACTTGCGGCTGCTGCTGCTTCCCAACGTGTGCCATTCCAAGTAAGAATTTCACCAATGTCATTGCCGTTGTTTGGAAGTTCTACCCAGCTACCTGCTTGGAAGAATTCAAATCTATCATTGTCGCCGTTGTATACTATAACACCAGTTGCAGCCGTACTATCTTCTAGAAGCGAATCAATGTCAGCTTGTGTAGTGTCAGTTGACAGTTTAATTAGACCATTAATTTCAGTAAATCCAGTGTCTAACTGTGTGGTAACCACTTTACCCCAGTTTGATGAATTTCTTACTAGTAATCCGTCGTTAGCTGTATCGTATTTTAAATCACCTGCTTGTATACCTGTTAACTCACCGACTAATGCGTGATCGGCCATTCTGATAAGACCTGGTGTTGAAAATGTAGCTAAACTATCAAGACTAAGCTCGTGAACTCCAACTCCAGTATCTTTAATTACTCTTACTCTAAATTTTGCCGGTGTATAACCGCCTGTCGGAGCGCCATCGGCAACAACTGCCATTGTTCCAGCAGGTGCTTCAGCTGTGCCGTCATATCCACTATAAGCTATTTCTAATAGTCTATCACCTGATACTACTGCTGCCGGAGTATCAACAGTTCCTCTGTATTTTACACTTTTAAAATCGGCAGCATTATCTGTATCGTGGTAAGTGCTTACAATTAGAGCAACTCCGCTTGTTCCTGATCTTTGAATTGCTAAAGTATTATTTTTAAATTCACCGGCTTGATTGTATCCACCAATGTCAATGTTTCCATTTGCATTGTTTATAAAACTTGCGCCATCTGTACCTTCAAGTTTTAGACTTCCGGAATTACTTGATATAGAACTTGTAGTTACAAATCCTGTTTGTCCGTCAATTACTAGATTACTATCATTAGTAAACACCGAACCAGTTAAGTCACCATCTACATCGGCTGTTGGTAATGCATTTACCCACTGACCTGATTGGTATGTTAATACACTACCTTCTGCTGGACTTGCTGCTACTGTAACACTATTAAGTTGATCTAAGCCAATGTTTGAGATTAAACTACCATCGCCAACAAAGTCAGCATATACTATTGCATTAGCACCGTCAACTATTACACTACTATTATCAGCAATTACATTGCCAATGATGTCAATCTCGTATTGCTGGCCTTCAATTAGACCACCGCCGCTACCACCGCCACCGGAAATATTACTTGCAGTAATAGTACCTGTGATATTGATGTTTCCTGTGCCATCGATGTCAAATCCACCTAATGATAGGTTTCTTGTTAGTGTTGCTGGTGAAGCTGCAACGTTACCCGTTACTCTAACCCCGCCTGGAGTAACACCGTCTCCAACGTATACTTCTTCTGTATCGGTAATGTAGACTAGTTCGCCCTCTGCGAATACTATACCGCCGCCAGCGGTACGTTCGGTATCTAGTCCTCGTCTTAGCTGCAATGCCATTTAAAATCTCCTAGGTGATAGTTTTACTAGTGTATTTATCACCTAAGTAGATTTATTATTTGTTTAACTTTATAAACTTTGCAACTCTTTTGGATACGTCTTGTTTAATTTTATCCATATCCATACGAAAGTCAATATTTTCAATTTCACCATCGTATTCTTCAAACAATTCTTGTAAAGTCTCTTCTATATCATCTATAGGTTGATTATTTAGACTGTTCTTAATATCTACTTCCCAAACTGTACCTGTTCTAAAACTAATAATACATTTGTTCATGTATTGTATTGGCAAGTAATCCATATCAATAGTGGAAAATATATCCTGCCAATACTTTTCTGAATGCGGGGGTTGTTTTTTACGCTTCGACACTTTCTGCTTTTTTCTTGCTAGTGCGTTTTGTCGGAGAAAGCTCTTCTGCTTGTTCTCTCAATTTTTTCGCTTCTTTAAATAGTGCATCTGCTTGTGAACGATATTGTGCTGCCAGTACATCATCTGTGATTACATCATTTGCTGGTGCAGCTGGAGTTTCGTTTACAGGTTCCTCAGCAGGTGCTTCGTATTGTGCGGCTGCTTCAGTTGTGCTAATTGCAAGATCTGCTACAGCAATGCCTTTTTGTTCTGCAATCACACCATTAAGATCACTAAGCAAAATTGCTGTATTAGTGTTTGGTGTCATCTCAATTTCCGAAGTTGGAAATTTACGCAAGTTACCTCTTTGATGAAATCCTTTAAGCATATTTCTACCATCAGGTAAAGTTGTTCTTTGCATAACTTCGTACAGTTCTCCGGCTTCTTGTCCGGCAGCTGATTCTACTGCTTTGATTAACGTATCGTGTTCGTCTGAAGCTAGTTCAGCAGTTGGAACAACAAGACAACTGTATGCATCGTTTGGAATTGTACGATATGCAACAACTACTTTTGCTCTGTTATTTTTGATACGTCCTACGTGTTTAAGAGCCATTATGCGGCCTCCTCTCCGTCTTTGGGGGCGTCTGCTACTGCTTCAGCTGCACCTTCTTGTGCTTCCTTTGCTGCTTCGGCCTGTTTCTTTACTTCTTCCAAGAACAATTCAAGTTTGTTGTAAACAATGCCTACGGCAGCCATTTCGTTAGGTTTGAAAGCATTGCGCTCACTTGCTAAGTCAATGATACCTTTCATTGTAGCCAAATCTTGAATGTTCAATTCATTGGGATTGGGTTTTTGTGCTTCGTCTGACATATTATTAATCTCCTTGTGTAATACTTATAGCGTCAACTTTAGCTATATTTCAAATGTGGACAAGCTAACATAAAGTAACTCATCTCACTTTCTTTTTCAAATGCACATCTTGTGCAAGCTTCTAGACTGTTTTGGTCATTAAGAGAAACAGATTTACCTACATAATATCTGCCACTCGTATTATCTTCTATCCAGTGTGTGATTGCATCGGATAGATTGTATCTAGTCTTTAAATTCACAGATTCAAAGTAAGAAGGACAAAATGTTACCCTTCTTACTGCAAATACTTCTAAAGGATTTATTTTTCCTTTATTCACGCAGCCTCCTCATAGTGTGCTGTCATACCAAATGGCGCCTCAAGGTCTTTGTTCGAGTGACTGTGAATGATAAACACAGTATCGCAATAATCTGGATCACCCCAGCTATCCCAAGGATACCCGTCTGTAAACATAATAAACTTCTTAGGAACAATATCGTGTTCTTTCATATATTTCCAGTTAGCGTCAAAGTCTGTGCCGCCGCCACCCATGATTTCATACTCTGTAAGATCCTGCCCGTCATCACCTGCAAAGTCTTGTTCGTTGTATACTTTAGTATCAAAGCACCATAGTTTAATCTTATAGTCTTGGTATTCTTCCATAATACCTTTTACTTCACTAAGAAAGTCACGTCCTTGTATTTCGCCAATTGACCCTGACATATCAATACCAACACAGATATCAATTGTATCCATAAAGTTCATACCGGGTAGAATTGCGCCACTTTGCCAGCCCTTACGTGATGGACGGGTAAATGTATAATCGCACTTAATAATACTTTGAATTTGCTGACGAAGCAGTTCACGCCAATTGATTTTTGGCTCTGTCATTTCTTTAATCATACGTGCTACACCTGCAGGAACATTACCTGCGCCTGCGCTTTGTGCTGCCTGTAGTGTAGCTTCTTTAATCTCGTCTTTAATACGTTCAAGTTCGCCTTTGCTGTATTTAGGACGTTTGTTTTCTGTACCCTCGCCTTCTTCGTCGTCACCGTCGCCTTCTAGATCTAAGTGTTCATCTAACATTTCACCAAGTTGCTTTACTGCTTCTTCACCGTTCTTTTTAGCTTCGTCAAACAGTTCGTCGTATACTGCTTCACTTGCCCAACCACGATATTTAAAGTCTTGAAAGCAATCTACAATCTTAGGCTTTGTACCAATACGCTGATCAATTAGTTCATTGTTTACAATATAGTCGGCTGCAATATTATAAAGTAGAGGAATACGGTCGCCTCTACGACCCAAGTGATCATAAACCATGTGTAAGATTTCATGTGCAAGAACAAACTCAATTTCTTTATTATCCATTGCATTAAAGAATTGTGTGTTGTAATACAAGTTGCGTCCATCTACAGCCGCAGTCATTAACCATTCATCTGCTGCCACAATCTTAAGACGTGTAGCCATGTTACCAAAGAAAGGATGACGCAGAAGTAAACCAACACGAGCAGTAATAATACGCTCATGTACAATTTCACGCATAGCATGTAATGCATCTTCTGTAATGTCAGGATCAGGTTCCCAAGCCTTTAGCTTAGTTTGTGTGTCTTTAGTAGACATTTGCATTGTAACATAATGTGGTAGAAAATCTAACATTGTATTCCTTTCATCAGTGCTGTATTTAATATAACACTATTTACAGAATTGTCAACCTGAAAAAGTGAGCAGTGTTACCTGCTCACTTCTCTTTAGGCTTGCTGAGCTGCTTTGATATACTTACCAAAGCGGTTGTGGAACTCATCAAAGCATTCAACTTCATCTGGATCGATTGGAAGTAGATATTGCGTCAACGCAAGTTTAATGCCCATAACAACTAACTCGGTATCAAAGTTATCCATTGAAAACCTAAGGAAGTTATTAACCATAGAATCAAACTTTTTGCTGTTAGCATCACATGCTTCTTTGAGTTCGTAGCAAAGAGAAACAGTCAAGGAATACTTTGCACTGATTTCGTCTGTCTGCAACTCTTTTACTTTCCCAGCAAGGATGTCAGATGGGTTAGGAAGTTTACTAGCAATCTTGCGATGCGACATAAACTTTACAGCTAATCCTTCACCAACACTGCCAGCAACAAGGTCAGTGGTGGTATTCTCGTTGTCTTCGTCGTCTAGCATTTCGCTAACGAATGTCCAACTACGAGGTGTAGCAAAACTACGACTTGCGCTACGGGGGTCGAAGTCATACAAGTCTTGTTTTGCAAACTGCAAATAACCAACTACATCTTGGTGTACTCTGTTATCTACAGCCCACTGGAACCAGTCGTCAAAGCTGACAGCCATTTCCAAGTGGATAAAGCGGTTAGCAAGTGGAGCAGGCATACGATACGTAACGCCTTTGTCTGCTTCACGGTTACCAGCCGCAATAATAATTACATTGTCGGGTAGTTTATATTGTCCTACTTTGCGATTTAGAATAAGCTGATAAGCAGCCGCTTGCACACCTGGTGCCGCACTATTCATTTCGTCTAAGAAGAGCACAATATTATCGTATGCTTTTGCCATTTCTTCGTCTGGCAATTCGCTTGGTGCGCCCCACACCATTTTACCAATATTTGAATCAAAGTACGGAATACCTTTGATGTCAGTTGGTTCCCAAAGAGAAAGACGAATGTCAATCAAATGTGAGTTAGGTAGTTCGTTGGTAATCTGTTCAACGCATTCAGACTTACCAATACCTGGAGGACCCCAAATAAAGAGAGGACGTTTCTTCTTAACAGCCTTACGTACTGCTGCCTTTACTTTGTTCGGGGATAGTTGTCGTGCTTCGCTCATTTTGTATTCCTTTAATCAGTGCTTATACTTTATAATAACAAATACCAGTTGGATTGTCAACCTCAATATGCATCTTTGTATGTTACAATAGCGGCAATTTCTTTGATAAGTTTTTTGCCATAATCTGTAAACAAGATGCCTTGCTGCCAAACAAAATGTTCAACATCTTGGATGTGGTAGAAAGTTTCCTGCCCTACAATCCATTCAAGTGCAGTAGTGCGGTTGCCAGCGCCGATTGCAATAACATCTTGCACACGGTCTTCAAACTTGGCAACATCTGCTGCCTCTTGTACTGCTTCTTGTATTGCATTAGCTTCTAAAGCATTGCAATACTCATCCCAAGTTTTCTGCTTTTCAGCAGGAGTACAATTGTCCCAATCGGCCCAAAAGGCCTCACGTGGACGGTAACCATACACATCTTTGTGTAGATCTGAAATAATATCATCGCTGTATGTAAACATTGTATTGCCCTTTGTGTGTTTGCCCTATATATACAATATAGCACAAGTACACCACAGTGTCAACCTCTTTTTTTCAACTTTATACTAAAACTTCCAGGATTATGTTTGGTTTGAACACATTCTCTAATACGTATGTGGTTATCTGCCCATATGTGTATTTCACGCATCATAGCACCTTGCCCTGTAATAACATGACATTTCTTATGTCCGCTGAGGTATGCTTCTTCTATTTGTTGATTGAAATACTGCCAGCCGTTTTGGATGTGCAATCCGTGTAGATCAATTCTCATCCTTCTTCTGCCTAGTCATTGCTTTTGTTAAACCATACTTGCGTAGATCTCCGCTAAACAAAGTTAGTTCAACTGCTTTCTTTTCGTTCAATACAATAATAGATTTGTTGTTTAAATAGTATGGACAATCAATGAAATGATCTAAAAAGATTATAACTTGTGTTGTCATTGGCATATCCATGGGATACGGTATATTGTATGTAGTTATGTCGCATTTGGTAATTGTATCTATACCGTCATCAGTAAGACGTAGTCCACCTACTTCTTTATCACGAGTGTTATACCACCATAATGGTAACATTGCTTTGACATTTTGTTCTGTAACTGATTGACCTAATTCTTTGAGAAATATTTTTGTATATACAACTTTATTCATCGTCCAACTGCTCACCCTCCGTGAGCTTGTGTACACTAAACTCGTCTGTCTTGAACATAATGTTTAATTTTTTTGCTAGATTAAATGCATGTCCAGGATTTGAAAAACTTGTCTTCTTATACTTTGGGCCAGGATAGTTAGTAATGCTATTTGCACTCTTTAGATTAAACGGCTTACTATTATAGAATACAGCCCAGATAGCTTCTGCCTCTAATACCTGTTCACTCTTGAACGTTTTTCTATCTACAAATTCACACAATACTTTTGGCTTTGGTCTACTCATAGCGCACCCCTTAATTATATACGCATATATTTAGCCTTTTACTACGCTGTTTACTGCCAATCGGTATTGCTGCCTATCTGGACTTGTATGATTTCATCACCACTACCAGCAGCACTTTCTTTGATAAATTTTTCCATATCGCCATTTAATCTAGCTAGTACGATGCCTAACGAAAAGCTCAGTGCCTTTGCTTCGTCTATACTTAGACGCAATTCTTTGGATCTAGATCCGTCGGCACTTTGTACCTGTTTAATAAATTTTTGTAATGGTACTGTGTTAATTGGTTCTGTTGACATTGCTTAATGCTAGTTTCATTTCTAATTCAGTTTTGTACGGACCCATATGTGTATTCCGCTCAATAGTAATTAGCTTTGGACAAAAACTCTTTAGCCAGTTAACGTTAAACTTAACAAGATAATATCCTGCACAATAAACACTTTTTGATTTTTCACTCTTAGTAAACAACGGTAGTTTACGTTTAATATCAAACATACTATTGTACGGAGTTGTACGTGTTGGATATCCGTGTACACTAAGATCAACATTACCTGTTTCTTTGGTAATCTTAGCTGTTAAGAAGTCCTTACCAAAGTCTTTTGCAACATCTTTTTCGGTGTTATAGAATGAAACATTGCCTGCATTGCTGTAAACAAAACTTTCGTTATCTCTTGTAAGAGTACCTACACGTTGTCCTTCTTGTTCAACAATCCAAAATTTACCGTCAAGAACTGGTTTTGCTTTAATTGTCATATTTTATATCTCGCTTGTAATGGTTGTGCATAAGATGCAGCTTGATCTGCAATACGTTGCATATCCCAACGAGCGCAGAACTTCATAAGTCGCATACCTACCTGGCTAATATCTTTGCTCTCAGTAGATGCTATTGTGTTATTTATTTCTTGTCTAATATGTTCGGGCTGTGCAGTTAAGTCACACAATACAACATTACGATTGTAATCATCTAGTACACGATGTTCTACACCTTCGTGATCAGTCCAACGCTGTAGCATCATGTTATTCCAATTGTAGCCTTTAGTGCCTTTGTCTTCAAATGCTTCAATAAGTCCTACTTTGTTCTTAGTGCCTTTCTTGCGTACACCAGGGTAAGCACTAAACACATTGTCACTAGTGTCGCCTCGCATACATTTCTCAAACAACATAAAGTCAGGCTCAGGTGCAGGCTTCTCTTCTTTAGTTTTCTTGTCAATTACACGATCGCCTTTGTCTGTAAAGTAGCCTTCGTGTGTAATTGTTGTATTACTTACACCGTTGTACTGCTTTACATTGGGTGCTATAAGTTGTGCAAAGTCGCCGTCAGTACTAATAATAACGTGATTGTCATTAGGATGCGATTGTACCCAGCCAGCAATCAAGTCGTCTGCTTCTAGTTGCATATTCTGTAGTACAGTACAATTTGTCTTAGTAGATACAAAGTCTTTGAACTCGTCAAAGATTTCCCAAAACACTTTATCTTCTTCAGCTTCACGGGTTGTCATAGCATCACGGTGTTCTTTGCGATTGCGCTTGTAAGGCTCGTAATAATCTTTGCGCCAGCTACGACCTTCTAAGCAGAACACAACGTGTGAACCATCAAAGTCGTTCCACGCTTTCTTAATGCTGTTAAGGGTAATGTGCATAGCCATACCGACCTTAGTGTCAATGTCGCCACGTACAACATGCCTTGCACGAAAGAATGTGTTAGCAGTGTCAATTAGAATGTAAGTCATAATCTAGCCTATTGTTGTGTTAATTTAAATATAGTATAACATCTTTGTGTACAGATGTCAACTAACTTCTGACTTGCCTTTGGCAATAGGTACAACATTAATATAGCCTGCACTTCTATCAGTGCTTTGTCCTTCTTCTTCAAGCATGTTATATACAATGTCACGGAACCATCTATCAACAACTTCTTCTTCTTGATCGTCTTTGGTGCCATATCCATTTGCAATAAGTTCTTTGATAAAGTATTTGTTCCAGTCAAGTTCAAAGAATCCGTTGCGAATATTATCTTGATTAACTTGCATATCTAGTACGTTGACCCAAGGCTTTTTGCGTCTAGTTGCCGCTGCCTTAGGATCTGTTTTGTCAAGAACTACTAATTCTTTTTCTTCTAGTTCTTTTTCTTTAGCAGTGATACCGCTAATATCTTTTAGCCATTTTTTCATTGTTTTTCCTTATAAAATAATACATTAAATGCTATAACTATACTTTCCGGAGACGGTCCGCTTTCGTCAGCAGCATGATTCATATTGGTTGAAAATAAAACAACATCTTTGGTTTTCGGATGTATTGTTGTTTTCTTTCCATCATCGCAATAGTATTCAAATGTTCTTGTTGGAGAATTAGGTGCATTGAGATAAAATACTCCAGAGCAACATTCCTCTTGGTTTAATCCAGTAGTTCGTCTTCCTTGGCCTTTATGATTATGAACTGGTACAGATGTATTTTCTTTATTTTCATTTTTATATATCAGATACCAACAAGACTGTGTATGAAATTTTACATCTTTATATTGAGGTTTATTAACTTCAATCCATTCTTTAATCTTTGGATAAATGTATGGTAACATAAGATTTTCAAAATATAGATCTGGCCAGTCTTGTAACTCGTTAGGTGTCTTCCAATGTTTCATATTTGATATAGGAAACCCCCAATCTGGGCTTTTATTCCAACCTTTGTCAACAGTCCACCTGTATGGAACATTTATATCATACATTTCTTTATGTGCTATAATAGCAAGTATTGTAGAATCTATAATATGATCTGGAATATTAGACAAATTTTCTAATAAAACCTTTTTCATATTACCATCCTATTCTTTCCCATGGTACATCTTTGTCGCCAAAGTGTCCGTATGTACAGTTTTTGCTATAATTAGTATAGTTGAACAAATCAAATCTGTCAATGATGCCTTTTGGAGTCAAGTCAATCTCACGTTCAATAAACTTAGCAATACTGTTGTTGTGTCCATTTGAATCAACATAGATACTTGTAGGTTCTTTAACACCAATAGCATAGCTCAACTGGATATTACACCAGTCTGCCATATTGTCTGCTACTACATTCTTGGCGAGCCATCGTGCCATGTAGGCGGCACTTC
>Ga0181390_1001196_pt1 | contig 11617 bp, 9 predicted proteins | sample 13SPOviralmetaG_FD_130085 | JGI IMG/M metagenome (GOLD analysis project Ga0181390, IMG submission 130085) | Marine viral communities from the oligotrophic San Pedro Time Series (SPOT) site, San Pedro Channel, CA, USA - 13 SPOT_SRF_2010-07-21 | ecosystem: Environmental > Aquatic > Marine > Strait...
ATAGGTAAGCCGGCATAACGTTCTAGTCTATCTATGCCTGCACTTGCAAATAGATATGCTGTGCTATCTCCACCAAGTGTTCCTAAACTCATAGTGGCTGTATCATCTACAACCATACGGAGGGCAGGTCTAAATTGTGGATATACTGTTGCACCGTCAGCCGGACGTATAAACGACGATCCGTCATCGTTATCTACTACACCTATGTCTAAAGCACCTAGTGTAATTCTACTGGTGGATTTAATAGTATCGTCAGTAGCACCAATACTGAGTTCAACCAAGCCAGGAATAAAGTTTTGCGGCCCTATGTATTGAATATCGCCTATAGTGTTTACAGTTATAGGACCAATTGGTAGTCCTGGATAATCATCTTGGAACTCTAATATCAGCCCATTGTATTCATAGGCTACATCAAAGTCTCCATAGGTAAATGATGCTGTATCGTTAACATCAAATATTTGTTGAACTGCATCTTGTGCAACATTGGTTAGCGATACGGTGTTGTCTTTTACTGCTCTTAGTGCAGGACGGAAATGATCATAAACTGTTGCATCATCGTCTTGTCTAGTCGAGCCTTCACTTTGATTATCAGTAGCAGATAAATCCAAGCCAACAACTTCAAAGTCAAATATGTATTGACCTTGGTTGACACTATTATCGCCAACGGCGGATTCGGCAACCGTGTTTTCACTGATAGTAGACACAGTTGCCCTCCTTTGTCGTTACGCTTGTGATTCGCTCCATGTAATACGTCCAGATGCCTCAAACGGACTGTTTGCACTAATGTCTGATGTGTCAATAATTTTAATAGCAATTGTCAACAAGTCAGGACCATTTGGAAAAACGCCATCGCCGCCCAGTACACTATTACCCAAGTCAGTGATGTCAGTCAAATCAAAGTCTGTTGCATTACTTAAACGTGCGCCGCTTGTTTCACTACCGCCCGAAGCACGGAATGTAAAGATCGGAGTACCGCCAGTAATAGTATCTGCCTTTTCATGTGTAACTAGATTGCTCAAACTTGGAGATTGAACTTTGGTAAAGCCAATATTACTTAAACTGCCGTTTAGAATCAATCTAACTTCACAATCGTGTGTAAGCACAAGACCAATCTGTTTCAATTGTAATTGCATTCTATTGATAATATCACGTTCACCAATATTACCAGTAATACCGTTGTCAACACTTGGAGCAAGTCTAATACTGATTAGAGGAATATCGCCTAGCAATGACTGGTCAGTACCGCCTGATGCTGGAGCACCAATACTAACTGCTGTACTACTACTAACACTAGGGAAGATACTAGGCCTGTTCCAACGTCTTGCAATAAAGATACGCACAACCAATGTGCTACCGCTAAAGTAGGTACTATGCACTGTTTCACCATTTAGTTCGCCACCTGATGTGTACAACGGAGTACCAACACTAAATTTACTTGCATCGCTTGTATTAAATTTAAGTTCTACAAACCATTCTCTTGTTCTGTAGGTATAGCTGTAATTTCCTACTAGACTAGAGTTTTGTGTAGTTGTAGCACTTAAACTTTGACCGTTTGTAAACGATAATGTATTACTAGAAGCTGTAAACAAATACGCTTTGTCATCGTCAAATGTACCATCCATAATAACCGATGTACCCCAGTGGAACAATCTTGGTTGATAATTTGTAATACCTGTGTTTTCAATTTCGTATCTTGCAGGAATGTTTCCTGATCTCATATAGGCTTCAGTTTCTCTGTTGTTGTGCAACATTTCATGACAGTAAATCACATGCCCATAAGTGTCTTTAAATCCAAAGCGTATCTTACCAGCACCATACCAACTGTAGTCCATATATGCCATTTGAATTTTGGTAATATCTAGTAAGAAATTACTTGGCCCGGTGCCATCGGCAACGTCCATATTCCATTCATGTTGAGGTATTTTAAGATCATATGTTTTTGTAACAATAATGCCATCTGTTGTAGCACCTTTGTACTTAGGTTGTATGGTTATATCTTGCTTACTTCCAATACTTGTAATCTTATAACTTTGTCCACGCAGCACTATCATATCGCCAACATTTAATTGTCCAACAAAGTCTGTGTTAGCACCACTTACAACATTACTTTTGAAAGTTGCACTTGCAGTGCCGCTCAATTGCATTGTGCTGTTTCGACGCACTGCATAAATTATGTCGCCATCATATTCATAAAAGAATCCGTTTTGGAAATCATAAAGTCCGCAACGTACAGCACTATTCTCCCATTTCTTAGGACGGAACTGCACAACTCCACTTGGATTGAATGTAGGCGGTGTTCCTGGCAAACTATACTGGAATGTAAAGTCATCGATATAAGTTGTGATAGTAAAGTCTCCGTTAAAGTAATCAACATCAGAATCACTTATGTTGACTAATTGTCCTGCTTTAATATAGTTTGGATACTTGGTTTGTATTCTAGTTGCATAACTTATACTTAGAGTTGAAATATTGTTTTCAATGTCAGTTGCTGCATCTTGAACTTCACTATTTGCCCATGTAATACTTGGTTTTGTTTTTGTATGTGTGCCAGTAAATTCAGTAGCACTGGTTCCATATGTAACTCCATCGATAACAATTTGTAGTAAACCTTCTACTTCTGTTCCTTCACCTGCACCTGCTGGAGTACCACTTGTATCTTGTGTTTCAGTATTACCAGTTGTTGGTGTTACTGCAACCTCTTGTACAATATCGCCAATAATTGCTAGATATCTATTTAACACTGCTAAAGACTCAGCATTGTGAGTACCATATACTCTTGTATTAGTCACATACATAATCAACACTGCCATTTGATAACTTGCAAAGTTGCCACCATAACTCATATCATATGCAATAGCATAGTTTAACATGGTTATGTCGTTTAGTAGTGTAGTTGTATCCCATGTAGTGTTTGGATAAGTGTCACTAATATAAGCCATAAGCTCTGCAATAATAAAGTCTTTATTTGCAATCAACTGGTCACGTGCAGCAAGTTGTCCACTTGTTCTACCTGCACTCGGATCAGTGTACACAGGAGCGTTTGCTGCTGTTGCTGTATTATCAATAATATCTAAAATCTCAGTGAAATAAGCTGTAACTCTTGCTTCTGCTGTGCTACTGTCGTCTACTTCCGGTAATGCAAGAATATCATTTTTTACTTTTTCTATACGTTGATTTACTACAGGATTTAGATATAAACTTCTAAGTTCTGCTAAGCCATGGAAGTATGCTTGGAATGTTCCGCCTAGTGCTGTTTCTAACGCCGCACCTTGAGCAATATAACCAATATCTCTTTCACATTTTGTATCTGTTACAACACTAATTGTTTCAACTAACAATGGTGGATTAAAGTTGATAGCCAAACTAATTTGAATACCTTTACCTGACTGATATCGGAAGTATTTACGTGTTTGACGCACAATCTGTGATCCTGGCGCACTACCAGCAATAATTTCAACACCGCCGTCAAACGGTCTGTGTGTGCTTGCACCATCTGGTCTAGTGTAAACCTTAGTCGGAACTAGGTGTACAGCCGTAGAACTAGTAAATCCTACACTTTCTGTTAGTGTAATAGTGCTATCGTCAACAACACTTGCAATAACATAGGTTGTTAGTTTACCAGGAGTTGTGCTTGGATCTTTTAAAACAAAATTATCACCTGCTTTATAATATGTAAGGAAAATACTATCATCGCCGCCGTCTACGTTCTTACTGCCTGATTCTACATCAACTGTTGGCGTAATTGGAACTAAGCCGTTTACAGTTGTACTGACAATATTATGATCACTCGAAGGTATTGTTGTCCAATCCAATTCCATATAGATTGCATCTCTTCGGTTTGATTCACTGTCACTAAGTTGAAGATATTGATCATCTATAACCGTTACATAATAGGTTTGTCCATTTATAAAGTTTGCCCACACTGCATTTCCATTTGGATTATACACAATAGGAGTGCCATCTGCTAGATTGTGTCCTGCAGATATAAAGATATGGTCATTATCAGTTTGTGAACTTTGTGATACTTGTAAAACTTTGCTACCTGCTTTAAAGTTAGTTTGGAATTCAATAGTTGTATCATTAGGCGTTGCAGAAACAGTGTAAACACCATCTAGTGTGCCAATTTGATTACTAACATCGAGGAAAGTCAACGCTGCTGGATTACTAGTTACAACAATTTCACCATTCATTTGTCCTGCATGGTTTTGACAAACATAATAATATGTACCTTCGGTATAGCCTTCAGGTACAGTCCATATCAATGTTCCATTTTCAGTACCATTGTTTGTTATACCATCTCCTGAGCCTAAGGTATTACCACTGTCATACCCTGCTGTACTAGGATCTGTAGACTGTATCCAGAAAGGATGTCCTGCTGCACTAATACTAAACGTATAGGCGTAGCCTGGTTTTACATAGATAGTGTCATTGTTTACACCATCGATTACAAAATAACTTGCTGCATCGTTTGTAATAGTCAATGCAGTATCGCCAGATTGTCCTGCAATACCAGCAGTAGTAAGATTTACAGGAACTCCGCCTGCGCTTTTTAATCTAAATCTACTATCATTTACAACCTGCACTTTATAGGTGTTGCCGGCAGTCAATGCTGGATAACTAAATCCATCATAGATTGTATCCATGATATAAGCATCTAAGTTTTGCAACATTGTGCTGTCAATTGTGATAGCATCTGGGATACGTATCAAACAGGTATAATCTAAATGGTTATAGCCATTTGAGTTCATGTATGCATATGCTGGCGAGTTATCTCTGCTATAAGATTGACTTTGAAAACTATAACTATCCCAATCGTCTTTTTTGATTGAAATTTGATATTGAAGAATACAATCTCTACCTGTTGGGTTAGTATATTGTGCTACCCTTGCAAATCTCCAGTCAGTGGTAACACCGCCAGTAACTCCGTTTACACCTACTGTAGTCCAAACCGTTGGATTGGTGACACTGGTATTACGTGTGTTGATTGTATAACCGTTTGAAATACTAAATCTAACGTCAAAGTTGCTATATCCATACCTGTTTAATGGGTTTTTAGTTGCTGCGCTCCAAAAAGGAATTTCACTGTCTTGAACATATGGTGTCATAATTACAGCGTGTCCTTGGCTGCTTACAGGATAACCTTGAGCAACATCTTCTACTTCGCCTGTGTCATACGCACCACTATTCCAGGCGCTGCCACTGATAGTCCAACTACTCCAAGTATTATCATAATATCTTAGATACATGTTAAAACCTTGTTGCATTGTACTGTTAGCAGCACTGCCAGTACCATATCTGAATGGAGTATTTCTGCTTGTACCATCCATTACCATATCTGCTTGGCTGGCTAAACTTTGTCTAAAGGCTTCAACTGCGCTGTCAATAGTTGTTCTAAATACTTCCAAATCACTGTTTGAACTAGTAAAAGAAATATTACCTGTAGTAGTGTCTGGCATCCTTGCACCAAATTCTACACCAGCGGTGACACTGTTGTTTTCTGCCAGTCCGTGATTTTCTATATAGAAAGTATCTCTAGTTGGTCGTTGTCTAATACCTGTAAATGTATAATTACCTGTTGCGGCTGCAATTCTAATATTAGTAGTTCCACTTTTTATTCTAAATCTATCGTTGTCTACTACCTCAATTTGGTAAGTTCCTGCACTTAAACTGCTTGGTGTATAATTTGTGCTATAATTTCCTCTACCATGTGTATAATAATAGATAGGATTACCTGTATAGGTAAAGTTTACACTTTGACCGTTTGTAAAGCCGTGTTGTTCTTCGTAGAATGTGTATGCTTCGTCGTTATCATTTACAGGCACAAAGAAAAAATCTCCATGACCAAAATTCCAAGTTCCACTGTAATAATATGAACCTGTATTATTCCATGTCATAGTACCTGTGCTCCAGTCTAAATAACTACTGGTAGCAGGATAATCAAAATGTGGATTATTATAACGTTGGAAATCTTCAACAAAGTTAAATGAATGCGGATAGGTATTATGATTATCTGCTAGTCGCATATCATTGTCGTAGCTTTGTCCCCAATAGTTGCCATAATAGTTAAAACCGTAATATGGATAATTTCTCCAACTGGTGCTCGTACTGCTTTTTCTTGCATGAACAGGCACAGTATAATCTGGACGGCTTTGCATTTTACCATATCGTGTAGTTGCTAAGTCCCATCCGCTAAAGTTTGATGACGCACCATTAGACTGTCCCCAAGTTGTCCAATAAAGATTGTATGTATACCATTGCGAATAGAACTGGCGCATTTCATATGCAATCATCATTACTGCTTCGCCGTGGTCATATGTACCTACACCGGAAAAAGCAAGAGCTGCTCCGCTGAAACTAGATTTTAACTGAAATGTATTGGTTGTTGGATTGGTAATCCAATAAAAATCTAAACTGTTTAATCCTCCAATAGGAGTATCTGTACCTGCCGGTTTTACATACAAAATTGTATCATTTTCTCTGAAACCGTGAGCATTCCAAGTAATGGTGCTATTGGCTTGATCAACAGCGTCTGCGTTGAAACGCAATTCGTAAGCACCTTTTACTGCTCGTGTATCTGTTTTTGCGTTATCAACATTTACGTTTGCAGTTTCTGTGTCAACAGTGTCTACATAAGCAAATCCGTCTCCTGATATGCCACTTGTAGGTTCGTCTAAAACCAGTGTCTTAGGCGAAACGGTATTTAGGAAATAAAATTTACTACCTGATTCAAACCCGTGTGCTTCACTGGTTTTCAGTGTTAGTTTACTTTCGTTCTGTGTATCAGTTTGGATACCATCTTCTGGAACGAAGTTTACATCTGCACCGGTATAAAATTGTCCAGGAACAATAGTTGTATAAGGTGTTTTAATATTGGCAGTTGTGGCTTGAACACCTCTACTTTTGTATGTAAACACAAAATCATCTTCTACATCAGCAACAAGATATTTGCCTTCGGCAGTAAGACTAGTTAAACCTTGTACATCAATAGGAGTACCAGTGCTAATTCTGTGTGGATCTGTACAGGTGACACGTATAATATCGGAACCAGATGTGGCTCTAACAATATTGATACCTAATAGTGTGTAGTCACCGTTTTTACCATAGAAACTAGGCACGTTGTTTGACAGTTCAAGAGTTTCCCATTTAGAACTTTGTAAGCCATATTCAAAGTCGGTGTCAATTAGGTTTTCAGGATTACTAACACGGAATTTGTGTACTGGATCAACAAATGCTTCTTCTGGACGCATGGAGGTATTGTCCATTTCGATAAAGATTTGTAGTTTATCAGTTGCTGACATTGCAGTTGTATCAAAATCTAAAACAATTGTAGTTTCTTCATTAGGATGATCAATGCTATGACTTGTAAGTCCGTTTACATTGTCGTTGAATGTAAAGATTGTTTCATTGGTTGTCAAATTTGAAATAAGAAGGAATCGTTCTAAATTATACATTCCATCTATTTTAATTGTTTTTGTGCTTGGTGTAAAGCTATAATTATGTAAGAGTTTTTTAGCCATTTATTTCCTCAACCTCCTAGAGCAATTGCTAATGCTGTGGCATTTGTTTGTGCCTTGTCAAATGCTTTAAAACTAGCACTATTGACTGTGATGAAAACCTGTTTGTTTCCTGCGCTAAAGTTTACCAGCGATCCTGAGTTAGAACTAGCATAAACTGTTTGTCGTGTGATAGAATTGGCATCACTATTAAAAATGCCTACTCCTGTTTCCCATTCTGCTGTACCCGGGTTAGTAATAGAATAATCAAATGTATCGCCGCCTGCACATTCTGTAGAAAATGTAACAAATCCAGTACCAGTGCCTACAAGAACAAAGTCGCCTGTTCCTTGTGTTAAACTTACTTCTTTTACTCGGTCTGATCTTACTTTAGCCATTTATCAATCCTTACGGGTTGTTCAATGTGATTGTAAGTGTGATCCTAATTTCATCGCCATTGTTAGCGATATTAATAGGAGCGTTGCTAAATCTATTAGCAAACATTAAATTACCACTTGACGCTCCTACAACAAAGTAACCATATACATTACCTGCTGCACCTGTGAATGAGAATGTTACTTGAGGATATGCTGCGCTACCTGGATCGCCTGCTGTGAATGTAAAGTTTGACGGAGTTAGTGTTGCTGCACTGTATCCATTGCCGGAAACTTCTGTATAATCACCTGCGACATCTGCACTGGTAGGCGTTACATCATTACTATATAATTTTAAAGTCAGCGTCTCGGGGGCTGTGTTATTCAAGAAGTTCTTGAGAGCCGTTAGTTCCGCTGCGTTTGTAAATACAACTGCCATTTATTTTTCCTTTTAAGTTCGAACTGTAAGGTTATTACAAAGGTATTTATCTAATTAATCAAATGTATAGAAAAACTCAAGGCTCAATGATTCGCCAGTGGCATTGCCAACTGTAGTAGTGTCAACAGTCAAATAACTGTCAGTATCCATACTGATATCCACTGTTTCTTCAAGTTTTGCTATAGCCAAAGGTAAAATAATAGTTTCTTCTACATTTCCATCTTGCTTTATGTCTATGCTAATTGGAACATTAGCTATAGTGCCTATCCTCACAACAATGCTGCTAATGGTAATGTCTCCAGGTGCATACCATCTTACTGTGCCTTCTGTGGTTTCTATTACACCATCTTGGAATAGTTGTACAGTTCTAGGCTCGTCTGGACCTGCTTCCCACTTTCCTGCTGCACGATTGTATTTCAAAGCAGATTTATGCACAGGATTAGTAACGCCTACATCTACAAGGTCAGCAAGAGTACTAATACCATTTGGAGTCATGGTCATATTTGCTGCTTTGATACTAGCTTCACGTACCTTTCCATCAACATAGGCAGTGGAAGCATAGGTTAAATCTAAGTCTAACCCTTGTATAATAGTAGCCCAATCAATATCACCTGGATCAACTGTTGCTAATGCAGCCATAGATCCGTGATTATTTTTAACCATAGAACCCGATGGAATAATCAAAGCGCCTGTTGCAGCATTTTCCTCAATTGTAGCACCTTGGTCGCCAATATAAATTGTGCCACCACTTATATAAAGATCACGCCATTTTCTGTCTGGAGCGCCTAAATCACTTACGCTGTCTACTTCGGGTATTATATGATAACCTTCTTCAACTGTAAGTGTTCCTACTGTACTGTCAAGATTACTGCTCAAGCCATCTATGCCGCTGCTTGATATACTAATACCGCCTGGTGTTACACCATCACTGATGCGTATTACTCTTTCAGTTGCATCGTAGAATAAATCGCCTGTGTCGCCGACGAAGGTTTCTTGTTCTGCGGTTGGTTTATAGGATGATCTGATTTTGTGTACTGGCATAACGTCCCTCTGCTATGCTAGTATTTATTTTTTTAACCCTGCTAATGCTTTTAGGTTATCAACATTATCTTCTTGGTCGTTTTGTTCAAGGTCACCTTCTTCATCATCGTCAAGCATTTTATCTATGCTAGGCGAACGTTTACCTTGTTCTGCTTTTTTTAATTCAAGTTCCTGCTGCATAGGATTCATCATCACAGGATTTTGATCCATTTCGTCGTCGTCCACAGCATCCTTGCCGGCTACGTTGACTTTGGGCTTGTCGCCATCTAGGTCGATTGTGATTGGAATGTTTATTGTGATTTCATCTATGCGCATAATGTATTTACCTAACTAGGGAGTGCCTGCTGAGTTATCTACTAATAAGATATCAAACGTGCAAGTATAACGTCCGTTGTTTGCGAACGTGTGCATTCTTGCCTCAATGTCTGACTTCTCTGGAAATGATTGTGGAATAGGATATTCCAACTGATACGGTCCGCCGCGGCCAACTACTTCAGCAACGTGTCTAATGGCAAACGATCCAGTGCCACCTTCTCTAACCATTAATTTGAATTCGCCTGTTGCGTCATCCTGTGCTGTGATATCTAATCGCATCAAGTAGCCTGTATAGCCTGCAGGTACAGTGTAGATAGCCATCAGTGTTTGACCTTGATCCTCAAGTATCTTTGCCACAGTCACATTAGTCTGTGTTTGTATTAATATACGAGCAGTTGTATTAACATCAAAGCTGCCGCCGTTTTGATATCTTGCTCTGTAGATTCTTTTGTAAGGATTGGCGGTTGTTGCTGTTGAACCTGATATGGTTACAGTTTCAGTCTGTATTTCATAGTTTTCATCCAAGCCTTGTATCTCTACTGTGTCACCATCTAGGTCTGTGTTGGCAATGCCTTCATTGTTTGTATTGGTAACTTTAATATTCAACACACCGTTGGCGTCAATTGCTGCCCAAGGATAGATGGTATCGTTCTCGTCCCATATGGTTCCAACGGTGTTTATGCTCATAGTAGGAACAGCACCAAACTTGTGTACTTGGCCAAAGCCTGCTGGTAGGTTGATACTATTGTAGATGTCTCCACCTACAGTTCTAATAACAGGTTGTCCTACACTGTTGTAGTCCATTGCCATTTCCAAACTGTTGGTGTTTGGCTCTGAACTGTGTACGTAGTTGGTTGAGTTTGGATTTAGATTAGGCATTGCTTAACTCCAAGGTCTGCTTGCTACTAATGTGCCTGTGTTTTCGTCATCGTCTTCATTAACAGCATTGCCTTCGTATGGGTTAGGCAATCTACTTTTATTCCAAGTATACGCTGTCTTACCTTCACGCTCTCGATTTACACTTGCAATTCTACCTTTGCGTTCTTGTCTAACTTCTTTGGTGTTGGTTGATGTTAGGTTCTTTTTATCGTCAATACAAATAATAGTATCGCCATCAACTATACCTGCGGCACTGATAACATCTGTTCCATTAGCAACATCAGTAATACTTGTATCACGCTCAAGTGCTATGTCATAGTCGTTGCCTGTTAGCACTCCTACTGTGGGATCTTCATCAGCAACGATAGCAGTAATAATGCTTAGAACATTACCAGTATCATCTACTGTGACTGTGCCACGCTTGCCTGTGAGTCCTTTATAATTGAGCGTAATGTTAGCCATTTAGTACTCCTGCTGATCTGGATAAGCACTTGGATCTTTTACTCTTATATCATGCGGATGCTTAGGACCGTTTAATCCGCCTCCTGCGTCTGTTGTTACTGCACTCACTGGAGCAACTACTTCGTTTGGAGTGTTAGCAAGAGGACCTGCATGTTTGTTACTGAGCATTGTATAGATAGCTCTAAAGCGTGACTCTGGTTCGTGAGCTTGTGGCTGTGGCATTTGCTCTTGGTCACTAGCATCAAGTATATCTAATACGGTTCTTATAATATCTGTTGTACGCATACATTTATTTAGCTAAGTACTGTTATGATAAAATCATTAATAAAGTTTTTCAAAGAATACAATAGTACACAAATGGAATTACAAGATCAGGGAATCTATAGTTATAGTTCGCACGGACTTGTGTTTCAGTATGTTGATAGAGAGACATTTGAAAGACATAACAAAAAAATGGCAGAGGATGATCAGGCCCCTGCCAAGTAGTAAGTTTACTTACGGTTCCAAATGGCCCATAGTACCCATACTGCGATCAAGCCCATAACGCCCTGCGAACCTAAGCTCGCAATCATTGCTGATACGTTTTCAACTACTGATAGTCCTTCAGGCATAAA
>Ga0181390_1001198_pt1 | contig 11614 bp, 11 predicted proteins | sample 13SPOviralmetaG_FD_130085 | JGI IMG/M metagenome (GOLD analysis project Ga0181390, IMG submission 130085) | Marine viral communities from the oligotrophic San Pedro Time Series (SPOT) site, San Pedro Channel, CA, USA - 13 SPOT_SRF_2010-07-21 | ecosystem: Environmental > Aquatic > Marine > Strait...
TAGCAATATGCTAATGCGCTGAACTTCAGCGTATGCACTGCGGAGCAACCAGCTTAATAAACCCAATCCAGCGGTTAAACAAACACTCCACAAAGCACCAATTTCCATCTTATTATCCTAAGTGATATCGTCAATTACTTCTATGCGAATATACCCATCATTAGGAAATGTCTCAATTCCGCCGGCAGGATATGTTACCTCAAATTCAGCCTGATAAGAGCCAATGTCTGAAGTATCCCCAGTCGCCCAATTATACTGAACCGTTCCACCAGCTTCACTTATTATACTAGCGCTTGCATCAATAATAACAGTGGTCTTGCCAATTTCTCGCATGTGGAAGCGAACAGTTGCGCCAATCAGATCAATAGCATCCGCGTTGCCATTCTTCAGGTCAGCGCGAAGAGATGGCGTTGTGTCATGTTGTTTTATGTAAAAGCTCATCATGCGGCCTCATTGTTGCTCTGCGATATAATAGCAGCATTTGGACTTACGTGCGACAGTTGTACGCTGGTTAAATTGCCCGCATATTCAAATCGGCGGGCGCGACCAGCGTTAATGCCTGCGTCAAAGCCGGTTAATGCGAATAAACCTACGCCATCAATGACAAAATATTGATGAATGCCAGCCAACTGACCCGTAAGCGCAAACTGACCAGTGCCTGCTGGTAGGGTTAGCTCTGGCTCAAGCCTTGCGTCATCATAGCTTGCCGTGAAATAGCCTGTTTCAACGGTCAGCAAGTTAGTATCAACGAACTCAACACTTTGCCCAGTAACGCTAAATGTCGCGTGATCGCCTAAAACATAGAAGTTTACATCGAGCGCAACATCTTCTGCATTCAGCGCAAATACGCCAACTTCTGCGACGAAATTATCACTAACGTCAAAGTTAATATCTTGCCCAGTGAGCGTATAGCTCACGCCATCAGCAGGCATAACCTCACTGATGTTTAAAACAGCTTCCTGCCCCGTAAGCGCAAAGGTGCCAACACCCGCTGTTAAGCTGGTGTCTACGTCAGTGTCAGTAAATGTAAGCGTAAATGTGCCAGCAGCAGCAGGCAGCGCATAATTGCGCAGCAAATCGCTGCCTTGGCCTGTGAGCGTGAAGCTTCCAAAGCCAGCATCAATGACAGTTGTAGGGATAATGTCGGCGCCTTGCCCAGTAAGCGTAAACGTACCAGCAGCAGCGGTTTTGCTTACGTTTACGTTTGCCGCCTTACCGGCCAGCGCAAGCGCGCCAAAGCCGACAACAAAATTAACACCAAAGATTGCAGCTTGACCCGTTACGCCGAAAGACCCAGCAGCGGCTGTCATTTCCCGCCTAATGCCAAAGTCAAAGCCAGTGAGCGCAAATGAGCCAATGCCAGCAGTTTTGCTTAGCGCAAAGTTAGCATCTTGCTCTGCTGTAATGTAGCTGCCTCTGTCAGCAATTATTGCAGCGTCAAACGTAAAGCCAATGTCTTGACCCGTAGTGGCAAATGATCCAGCGTCAACAGCCAGATCGTAAGCTATGCCGCCTATATCATCAGCTATTGCCGTTGAGGCTAGAGGTGAAAATCCAAGCATCGCCTGTTTACCTTACGGCTTCGTCGGCCAGTCAGCGTCTTCAAGATTAGGCCAATTAGAATGTGCTGTAATATCGCGCAAAGCCTGACGGTAGGTTGTCATCGGCGCATCCATCGTTACATCGGTCAGCGCAAAGTAATCTGTCTCAGCCAGCAAACCATCACGCTTGGTTCGATTGCGCTCTGCTTCTGCTGCGTCCAAGGTGGCCTGATAGGCCGCTTCGTGTTCCGCTTTGGTGGTGGTAACGCCATCTTCAGTGGTGTCAGCGAACATGTCACGGGCGACATACTTTTCCACCCAGTTGCCATTGCTGTCCTGCTCAACACCATCACGCACAGAGCTTTGATATGCACCTGTGCTGGCCGCTGGGCTGCGTAGCACTGGGTCTAAGTTTAGTGCATCTAGCGTTGCAGCTTTCCATGTGCGAGGCAAAGACATGTTGGGGTTAGCTGCTCGCCATTGCCCTTGTGTTTTTACTTCGCCTGTTGTGCGGTTGCGATATTCAGCCATCAGAGTGATCCTTTCGTGATGCTGTTGATTATGCGATTGCGTAATAAATCCATGTACCTGTGGCTATATCGGGGCCAACAGAAAAACCTGAACTGTAAGGGTCTAGACGGTCTTGTGAGCTATTTTCAGCATTTGTACTATTCAATATAAGGCTCGGCGAGTTGCCGCTGATAATTCCTCTAGTTGAGTCAAACACCAGCCACCCCGTTGCAAGGTCAGCACCTTTCAGTATAACAAACCTAGCCCCTGCACTAAAACCACAGTCTACGTCTGTGTTGCTGCCTGTAGTGTGGCTGACACTCCCAACTTTGGATATGCCATCTAGACTTGCAAATAGATAGGCTATGTAGGTGGAAGAACTTCCGTTTACGTTACCTTGTGTGCCTAAAGTAAAAACAGATGACGTTGGTGCAGTATCGTTCCACAGTGTATTGAGGTCATATTCCGCACTGGTTTCGTTTAAGTTTATGCCATATTGTTCTGGATTAGTGCCGCCGTTTAAACCCTTGTGATAAACACGCCACAAACCTGCTGCATTTCTTTTCTTTACCCACATCATTTCTGGTGCGACACCAAGGTTATGGCTTACAGTACGCCCTGCTGTTCCATTTCCAAAATAAGCAACGCAGTCCATGTATTTAGGCGCACGCTTCCACGAGTGCATTATATAGGTTTGGCTAGATTGATTTAGTGTACTCTCGAAGCCAGTTGCGTGAACGCCATCCATTCTGTCGAAATCAGTTGTAAGACCAAACTCAGCCCCAGTTGATGTTGTTGTCATGCCCTTGTCTGTTAAGCGTGAGCTTACGTTTGGATAGTTATAGGTGCTACTTGAGCGACACATTTGAAGCATCATGTCAGACACAGCACTTCCCACTGTAAATTCTCTAGTGCTTGCACCATCGCCAGTATAAGCTAAACTACCAAACACATCAGTTCCACTCTCAGGCGGCGCAAGTGGGCCACGGCGTATGGCTATGTAGATGTAGGTTGAGCCATTAACAGATATGTTGTTGCCTCTTACAGCAAAACCATTTGCGTGAGGGTCAATACCGTAAGTATCTGATTGCTCTGCGTCAGATGTATTAGGTTTTAAGCGAGCATCATTTCCAGAAGGTGTACTGCCAGTGCCGCCTTGGTCTGGCATACCACGCATAACATCAAAGATCATCCAGTCTTGACTTGAGTCAGTGCGCTTAATCATTACCCACTGCGCCTCAAAGCCTAAGTCTATTTCTTGATAATTACCGGTTCCACTATAACTCCCACACTTAATAATGTCCGAACCATCAGGGCCGAACTCACCGTCACCATCGTTGTGTGCGAATAGGTAGGCTACGTAGGTTCTACCACTCACATTTGTATCGCCATCTGTACCTACAGTAAATTCTGTTGAAGTAGGTGCGGTATCATTCCAAAGTTGTGCATCGTCAGACCTATCGGTGGTTTCGTTTAAATACAGTCCGTAATCTTCTGGTGCTGTACTGTCTGTACCCCTATGGTATACAGCCCAACTTCTTGCGTTATTAGTAGCTTTAACGATAATACACCCTACAGCACTGTTTAGGCTATGGCCTACAGTACGACCAGCAACACCATCTCCAGTATAAGTCACCACATCAAAGAACTTAGGGGCTTTGCGGAATGTCCAAGAGGCGTAGGTATCCCCGTTATTATTGCCGTAAAGCTCCCAGTTCGGACCAAGTGAAAACCCATTAGAATTAAAAGAAGTTAAATCATACGATGGGCCATTAGTTGTTCTGTTTGATTGATTGGTGTTTGATCTTAGGTAAACCGTTCGGCCTCTTTCCGTGTCAACGAGCCCGTGGTGATCGTCACTACTACGGCTTTTTGTCCAAACCAAACCACCTTCGCCAGCAAGGTCAATGCCGTTGGTAATCGTTTGTGCAGACCCTGTACCCTCATACAAATAAGTGCTGAACACATCATCTACATCAAGGCCAGCACCAGCACCACCAGCGTTACCGGCGGCGGCTTGTAGCATCTTCTTTTTAGTAGCCATTGTCGTTTATCCTAACGCCTGCCCAGCCGTAAACCCGTACCAGTTTGTGCCACCGTCACGGGTGTAAAACACAAAAACATCTTTCGCAGATGCGGTTGCTGTCAGCGTTGGCGCTGTAGCAGCGGGCCAATCAACAGCCGCAGGCCAAGTAACCGTGAAGCCAGACGCAGAGCCATCTTGGATGATCTCAATGCTAAAGCTATACGCCGTGCCGCTGGCTGGTGGGTTGCTGAACGTGAACGTGGTGTTTTCTGTCAGCGTGTGACTGAATGCGTTGCCAGCCTCGCAGTTGACCGTTGTGGCGTTGGAGCTTGATGTAACAGCGCCGTAGGTTTCGTTATAACTGTCAACGATTAGCTCGCCAGTGATGTCTACATCGCCTGTGTAGGTTGCCCCAACCTTGGCATTAAGCTGCGTTTGAATGCTTGAAGTTACGCCAGTAACGTAATTTAGCTCGGCTGTGCTGACAGTAGCGCCATCAAGTATCTGCACTTCAGCTTGAGTTAAATCAGCTAAAGCAGATGCGGTTGTACTTGCCATAGTTGCAAGTTCTGTTAGCTCAGCATCTAAGGCTTGCTTAGCATCTAGCTGCGTTTGGATTGCAGAGGTTACACCATCGACATAGCCTAGCTCAGTGGCTGTCAACGTGGCGGGGATGCCATCTAAGGTGTTTAATTCTGTCGCTGTAGAAGTGATGCTCAAATCACTTAGGCTAGATACCGTGCCTTTTGCATTAAGCTGCGTTTGGATTGCAGATGTAACGCCATCAACGTAGCCAAGCTCAGTGGCCGTTAAAGTGGCAGGAATGCCATCAAGCGCATTCAGCTCTGCGGCTGATGAAGTAACTCCAAGATCGGCAAGCGAAGTCGGCAGTGGATGACCGCCAGCCGTTGAGCCATCGTGAACGACAACCGTATCCTTATCTGTATTTACGGTGACTTCGCCAACCGCACCAGTGAATGAGTTTGTTTGTGCCGTTGTTCCACGGCGAAACTGAACTTGTCTTGCCATTAGGTCAGGCTCCCATAATCATCTGTTAAAGTAACTGCGCCCGTAACAAGCCCATAATCCAAAGTGTCAGCAAGATCATCAGCCAGAACGGTCAAGAACAGCGTAGCAGAACCGCTTAAATTGATCGCATTATTAGAGTTACTGCTTTCGCTAACCGTGCGGGTAAGAGTGGTTCCAGAGGCCGTATATGTGCCGCTTCCTATCTCAAAATTGCTCCCACCGTCCTCGATTGCATAACGCACAATGTCACCATCGTTTACGCCGCCGCCAGCAAAGGTTTGATAACCGTCAACAGCAGCGCCAAGAGTTACAGTTCCAGTGCCCGTTGTCGCAGTTGCAACTTTAACGCGGTTTGCAAGCGTCACCATATCCAGCCACCTTATGCGATTTGAAGAACACCATTTGCAGAAGAGAAGTCCACTGTAAGACTGTCTCCGTCGTTGAGCGTCAGTGATGACCCATAGTCGTAATAACCGATTAGAGGATCAGCAGGCGAGGTCACTGTGTCATCGTAGATGTAAACGTAGCGAAACGGCCCAGTTGAACCGCCAGAAGACGTCAGCGTAATGTCAGCCAAAACTAGCTTGTATGTTCCGCTGGTTTGAGTTGACGATGATGTTGTTACGCTGCGAGAAGACAGGTTGCTATAGCTGACCTGTGTCACGTTAGCTAAAATACCATTGCCATCTGTGGCTGGGTTTGGGCTTTCTGATGCTGGTGCTGTGTTTGACAGTGCAACAACAACTTGATCGCTGGCAAGATCCATGTTGTGAACCGCATTAAGCACAAAATCGTTCACTTTGTTAAAGGTGGCCATTTCGGAACTCCGTATCGTTTATAAAGCATATGCAACGACATAATAACCCACTTTAGATTATAATGCTAGGCCAAGGTGGGCTTGCTCAAATTCTATCAACAGTAGCCATTATAACTTGCTCCAAAACAAAGCGCCATCGCCACCATCTCCAGCATTGCGAGAGCTATCGCACCTAGCGCCGCCCCCACCACCGCCTATGCCGCCATTCCCAGCATTGCCGCTACCCGTGGACTTGACCGAACCACCGCCTGAGAACAGACCGCCATTGCCAGCGGTTACTGTTTCAGTTGGGCTGTTGTTCGTCACACCGCCGCCACCTATGAAGCCGAATGTGCGGTTTAAATTCATAATTAACCTAGTGTCAGCAGTGCTAGGGGTTTGGCCGTAAGGGCTTCCCCCATCGACGCCAGCATATTCAGAGCCTGTCGTATTGCCGCCGTTATCACCAAAGAAATCAACACCAGCACCAGCACCAGCCTGCCTAACAGTAACCGTTGAACTGCCGCCATTTCTGCCAACACTTGAAAAGAAAGTAACAACACCTGTTGTAAAAGATGTAGTACCACCGGCGGCTGTGCCACCGCTTGATGTGTGTGCTGGCGCACCAGCGCCGCCATTTGCTTGAGCAATTATGCTGCCGCTATAACTAAAGGTCGATGCTGAGCCTGCCCCAGCCGAACCCCCAGACCACACACCGCCAGCTCCCTTTGCAAAAGAAAGCGTAGTTGAGCCATCCCAATCAAACGCAAAAACACAACAACCACCAGCGCCGCCACCGCCAGCAGTCTGATTGCTCTCATCTGTATCGCTTTGCTGGCCAGACCCACCAGCGCCAATTAGCACAAACACATAAAGCCCAGAGCCATCTAGGTAGCTGTTTATGGTGCCTGAGCTATCAATATGCTCAAATGGGCCACCAATAAGCGCCCTAGTATGCGATTGGTTTGTAAACGTAATATCACCGCGCACCGTAATGTTACCGCGAAACAAACCAGAGTTTACTTCAATGTCACCTGTGTCGCGCTCTAACTTCCAGCCAGAAGTGTTAGCAACATAGTTATCACTCTCTAAATCATCTGTTACTTGAAATGCGCCATTAGCTGCGGCGAAAGTAATCGTAGAATTATTCTGAGCGTCAAACTCTACTTTGTACTTCGATGACCACTCCTTAATTAATAAGCTGCTAATTTCAACGCTTGGCTGGCTTTCAGACCAACCTGATGTAAGACCACCTAAAGCAAGAGTGCTTTCATTAAAGCTAGTTGCGCTTGGAGTTGAAGGCTGCGCCTGCTGTAGCGTCTGATAATAAACCACACCAGTATAAATGCGTGTGTCTGTAGAAACGACAGCCGCATCAGTTGTGACTGATCCAGAAGCTACAGATGTGCTTTCGTTTCCGCTGTAGTCTACGGCCTTAACCCAATAATAATAAGATGTGCTTGCGGCCAAGCCACCATCAACAAACTTATCAGAGCCTGAGAATGCAGTAGGTGATGCAGGCTCGCTGTTAGAGGTATTTCGATATACGTTGTAACCCTTCAGGTCATATAGAGTGGAGGCATCGCTGTCTGTTGTCGGCGCAGTCCAATCAAGCGTGACATTCTTAGGCCCGCCAACAGCGCTTAAACTGGTAACAGGTGATGGCGCGGTTGTGTCTCCACCATGCGTATATGGCGTTGCGGAGGCATAAGCGCCACTCACTCCGCTTGCAGTTATAGCCCTGACGCGCACGTTGTACTGTGTGCCAGTTTCTAGTGGGCTAATTATGATAGAGTTATCTGCGCCATCAGATTGCGCCGTTTGATAAACAGTTTCATCAACGTCTTTCCACTCTACGCCATAATTTTCGATGAATGAGTTTGTCGCTTTCGTCCAAGTCACAAGAGCTTGGCCAACAAAAGTTCCGTCCTTCTGTATGCCGCCTTTATCCGCAACTGCCACGTTGGTAACAGTCAAACCGCCTGCTGGGCTTGGCAAGTTTGTGTTGTTATCAATAATGGCTTGCTCTTCCGCATTCCAGTCAAACGCAGAAGAAGATGTTTCTTGAAGCGTTAAAGTAATGCGAAGATCGCCAGCATCTTGATTGCTTGCAAACTTCCAACCTAAAACCTCAAACTCTTTTTCATCAAAGCCATAACGTTCATTGGTAAAGGCAATAATATCACCGACCTCAACATCGAACGCCTCAAGGCCAAAGTCAGCGATAATAGCCATTTGCTCGCGGGCGCGATACAAAGTCAACTTGGCAATACGCTGCGCTGTCGCCGCGCTAGTCGTAAACGGCAATGGCAAATCAAGCAAAAGCTCATCGCCGCCATCTTCTGTTTTAAATACGCTGCTTTTGATTGCAGGAAAGTCAGCGGTAATAAAGTCTGCGGATGCATCGTTAAACGTGCCGGTTACACCGTTAAAGCTGTCGCGCATACTTGTTCTGGTGCTTAAAGTAATTTCACTGCGCAGATCATCAAGCGTTAAGGTCTTTACTGGCGAGCTATAAGCACCGACCTTGAGCTTCCAATAGCCAGAACCCCAGAACAGCGTACCGGCACAAGCGGTAGACATTTTCCCAAGAACGTCACCGATTGATGAACTAGCTTTAACAATACCGTTCATCGTGTACCGTTTCTCTGTACCACCTCCGCTCAGAGCTACATTCTCATCGCTTTCGTTAGCCGCAGCGGAAAAGCTCACATCATCAATCGCGCTGTCATTTAGCCCATATGTACTTTTGATAAAGTCACGAATGCAAAGTGCTGCATTATTGCTATATGCCGTTGCGGATGTTCGCGGATCGTAAACCTTTTTACCCTGCACAACCGCTGTAACCAAAGGAACGCCGCTTGCAAACACATCTTTGTCATACTCATAGCGCACATATAAATAAGCAATACCATTGCCCACAAAGTCAGATGTAAGCGCGTTTGAACCTGTTAGCTCCGACTCTGATAGCAAATCTGCTGGTGCCTGCGTTTGGCTCCCGTCAAACTTCTGTATTCGGATTTTGCTTTCCCAAGTGTTGCCGGTAACAAAACCATTGCTGTCAATCGTTACGATTTCATCGTCGATATATATGTCGCCAATCTGCTGAACTTCATGCGCCGCCAGAACAATTATCTGATGAAGAAACTTGTTCTTATCTCCCGTTGATTCATAATAAGTAACAGTGCCGCCCTTACGAACTTCACCATAAATAAAATCAGCAGAAGCTGTAGCCTCTCGCGCATTGACCAGAATACCCTGCAAAGACGAAAAATCAGGTCTAGGCTCTAAAGCGGATAAGGCCCAAGAGGTAATGGCAGTTGTGATAAGATAGCCCACAACTGAGGCTGTGCTAATCGTGATGGTGCCAAAGGTAATTGCGGCACTACCAAATAACGTAGTAGTAGAGAACCCTAAAGCGCCTCCAACAGCAGTTGCAACCGCACCTCTTGGGGCATTCTCCCAAGCATTAGGATTTCTAAGTACATTGTAGGGAATACTATTCTTCATATCTTAACCCATGCTTGGTGAATGTAATCTATTGGCAAGAACAACAAACCCTCTTTAGATAGAAAAACAGCCTTGGTTCCAGTGCAGATACCCATAGCTACACCTATGATCCATCTTTGAGCTTCTTTTGTTGTAACCAAAGCTCCAAGCGGTGGTATGCTGTCAACGCGCTGCAACTTGTCATCAACTGCTTTGCTAAAGTCAGAATAGCCAAATTCCTTTATTAGCTCTTTGCGACGAAAAACTCTGTTGCCTTCCATGTATCGACCAAGCCAATCATCAGCCCAACCAGAGCCATACATCTGTACAAAGGCATCATTGGTGAACGTCAAGCAATCATGCTCACCCCATGAAAAAGGCTTTCCCCTCATGTCTTTAAGATAGCTGTTTAGTCGCTCTCTAGCCGCCATCAGTCATCCTCAGACGTTCTACCCCAGACTAAGGTTTTGTCTTGTAAGTCAGAAACATAATTGAAAAATGTATCACTAGGATAGCGGGCTTTCTGGCTGCCTTCTGTGTAGCGCCAGTTAGATGACTTCTCCAGTCGTATCAATTTGCTTTCAACAGTCAGAGATATAACGCTGGTTTCACCGCTGTCTTCAATCGTCATCACATTCATTAAGCCACTGAATACTTCAATCGGCGTTGTAGTGTCGGTTGTGCCAAAGTAGACTTTGCACTCACGGTTTTGATATGGCTCTTGCAGCGCCAGAGACACCAGTGAGGTAGGCATTCCAGATAACTGCAAGGTAATACTTTTTGCTGATAGGTCATTAACTTCATCTAGGCCAGTTATTGACAACAGATTGCCACTGCCAAGATAAGTATCTCCGCTTATTGTCCTATCACCGTAACCCGTCCAGAAGCGAACTGGCGCAGTGTCAAAGTCCATCTCGACTGCGTAAAACGGTTGTACTTCTGGCTGGCTCAATGCTGTCAGTAGTGATGCTGGGGTGCTGCGGGTCATAGTGCCTCCATCGCGGCAAACGTAATCCCATAGATGCTGGCTTCGTTGACTGACCAAGATTGCTGATTTGATGATAAGCGGAAAGCGCCAGCGGCGCTGGTCAAGTCTGCAAGTACGTTTGACTGGTTCGCCCTAAGCGCAGGCCATATCTCCAACGTTCCAGAACCGCTCTGATCCTGCAAAACCTTGTGCAGCCTTGCGCTCAATCCAGAGCCAAGCTGAATGTAATCGCCAGCAAGCAAAGTTCCTGCCATCGTTGTTGCTACGCTGCTGTCACCAGTAGAGCCTGTGATCCTGACTGTAGTCGCTGTTCCGCGAGGTGATGTTCCTGACGGGTCATTCAGCAGGAATGTGCCGAATTGACCGCGAAGGCTAACAAGAAACGCAATCCACTTCTCTGCATCCTCACGCTTCATGGCTGGCAATGATATGTCTGCCTGCCATTTTTGACCTGAATAAGCGTGAGCTTGACCAGCGAAGGTAAAAGGACTCATGCTGTATGCAACAGCGTTTACCGCTGTTAGCTCAACATTCATAATGCCTGTATGCGTAGGCAGCGCCAAGGGATAACTAATAGCCATTATGCAAATGCCCTTCCATATGAACCGCCGCGCCGTTTAGCGTCTACTACAGCGGCCTTAGCGCTGTCTGCTATCTGTGGCATTAGCTGCTTAATCTCAGCACGTACAGTTTGCTGTACGCCTGTGGATACGTTGATAGTTTGGTTGACTACTACGCTGCCACCGCCGCCTAATTGGTTGTTTGGCACGATTGAACCTGAGCGTGATGGCACAAACATCTCTGGCCCACGCTCACCGACAACGTAAGACTGATTAGCCTGAACCGGCCCACCAATGGCTTTCCCGCCACCACCGGCGGTTCCAGCGAGCTTAGGTGAAAATGCTCCTGTGAATGCACTAGAAATAAATCCCGTAATCTGTTTGACTACGAATATCCGATAAAGCTCAGAAATAATATCTCTCGCCATTGTTCTAAATGCGTCCTTGGCGGTCATAGTGCCATCTACCATAGACATCATAGCGCTTTCAAATGAACTACCCACCATCTCTGCTGCGTCCTTGATCCGCATAAGCTCTGGGCTTAGCTCAGTCTTGATGATCTTGGCGGTTTCCTTCGTTTTGGTATTCGCTTCATCTTGACCAGAGGTTAGCTCAGCGTAAGCGTCTTGCATTGCTTTTATTGCTTTTGCCCTTTCTGTTTCCGCAACCGTCACA
>Ga0181390_1001200_pt1 | contig 11609 bp, 12 predicted proteins | sample 13SPOviralmetaG_FD_130085 | JGI IMG/M metagenome (GOLD analysis project Ga0181390, IMG submission 130085) | Marine viral communities from the oligotrophic San Pedro Time Series (SPOT) site, San Pedro Channel, CA, USA - 13 SPOT_SRF_2010-07-21 | ecosystem: Environmental > Aquatic > Marine > Strait...
GGTTTGTTGAAAGAGAATCCAATAAGATTAGTGACACGATTATGTGGCCTGACCTTAAAAGGAGAATCAAGAAGTATACCCCATTCGTAAACTTTGATGGAAATAAATGTAAAAATTTATTAAGAAAAGGGTTTACAACTGCATGAAAGTGTAGTATAATATAACTTATATTATGAATAAAGTGGATAATTCAGTAATACAATGCAATATACGGAGAAATAAATATGTCATTTGCTAACTTAAAGAGCACACGAGGCTCATCTATTGATAAACTCGTAAAGGCTGCAGAAGCAGTTTCAACCACTAAGAAAGAATCCAATTCCTACGGGGATGATAGATTCTGGAAACCCACAAGAGATAAAGCTGGTAACGGTTATGCCGTAATTAGATTTTTACCTTGTACAGAAGGTGAAGACCTTCCTTGGGTGAGATACTGGGACCATGGCTTTAAAGGCCCAAATGGTTTATGGTATATCGAAAATTCTTTAACTTCTATTGGCCAACCAGACCCAGTATCAGAAATGAACTCGGTTCTATGGAACTCTGGTAGAGATGAAGATAAAACTATTGCTAGAGATAGGAAACGTAGACTTCATTATGTAAGTAATGTACTAGTTGTTTCTGACCCTAGTAATCCAGAGAATGAAGGGAAAGTATTCCTTTATAAGTTTGGTAAGAAAATCTTTGATAAGATTATGGAAGCTATGCAACCTGCCTTTGAAGATGAGACACCATGTAATCCTTATGATTTCTGGGAAGGTGCGGACTTTAAAATTAAAATCCGTAAAGTAGAAGGTTGGGTAAACTATGATAAGTCAGAGTTTGCTTCACCAAGTGCTCTACACGAAGGCGATGAAGGTAGATTAGAAGATGTTTATGGGAAACTATATGCTCTTCAAGACTTCCTTAAACCTGAAAACTATAAGTCTTATGATGAATTAAAGACTAAGTTGAATAGAGTACTAGGGGTGGATGCTGGACACGTATCAGCGCCAGAACCAGTAGTATCAGATGTCATGGAAGCACCAACTATGCAGACTGCAGAAGCGGCTCCTGCTGTAGAAAGTTCTTCTAGTGGTGATGATGATACACTATCATACTTTGCAAAACTTGCAAATGATTCCTAATAATTAATAATTATAAATGGAACTTTGGGACCCTTCGGGGTCCCTTTTTTATTGTCTTAATTATATACCTGCTGCGGCCAGGGCTTCATTGGTTCTAGTTCCATTAGTGTCCATATATATTTGCACATCACTTTTATTTGCAGTTGTTGATGTATTAGTAACCGCAACATTTGAATCACCTTTTGCAGATGCAGTATCTTGTGCAAATTTGGCCATCATTGCTTCCAATCCTTCTTGACTTATATCTCCAGTATTAGCAACTGAATTCTTATCTGCAAATTCTTTTTGTTTCTTCATTGCGGCCGCTTGTTCAAGTTCTTCTTGTGCCTCTAATTTCATTCTTTCTGCAGCTGCCGCTTTGGCATTCTCTCTAGCCTCTTTACCTCTATCGGTTCTAAGTCCATCTCCTACAGAATCAAAGAAAGAAGTATCAACCTTATCACCAAATAGCCATTTGGCTGCTCTCTTACCTAAGAACTGAAATACTTTTCTTGGTAAAAATGTAATACCATTTACTAGTAGTGATAAGAAATCAACAAAGTACATAAAGGCCACAGTTAAAGTGTCCATAATAGTTGCACCTGGTCCTAAACTTTTCTTAAGTAGTAAGAAAGCTCCAACAAAAACTCCAATAACAGCAACAATAGCCGCGCCTATTGCTATGGCTGGTAATAACCCTGTCACGGAAATACCCAGGGCACTCAGTATTCCAGTAAATGCAGAAGCTAATGCAGGGAATATTGTTACCCTCATAAATAGACTTACCGTCTTCACTACCTTAAGCATTGCTATAAGTGCACCAATTAATTGTGGACCAAAGAATATTAGTACTCCACCTATAAGTGCACCAAAGAATTTTATATTTTCTTTGAAGATTTCTCCAGCTTTTGTAAAGTCTCCTTCAAGGAAAGCAACAACAGTATCAAACACTGCAACAACTTTATCTAACACAAGCATGATTAAATCTTTAAACTTTTCTGGTGAAAATATAGCCATTGCAATACCAATGATTCCGCCTATAAAGCTACCGCCTTTGGCCATACCGACAAGTGTAGCTCTAGTTTTCTCGCTTATGTCTGAAAGAGTTTTTAGTCTGCTATTAGCTATATCGGCCTTCTTTGACTGTTCTCTTTTATCTTCTTCTTTACCTACAGTTTCATCTAGTTTATCTACTTGTTCTTGGGCTAGTTGTATCTCTTCTTCATTACCCCCAGCCATTGCAGCCTTTAAAGTCTCGTCTGCAATTTTATATTGTTCTTTTAATTCTTTGGCACGTTTAATATCGGATGCGTTCATTGCACTACCAAATACACTGCCTAGGTCTTTTAATCTTTTACCTAGTTCGTTTCTACCTAGTTTTTCTCTTGCTACTTCTTTAGCATTTTCTAACTTTATAGTATCGGTAAGAGTATTTAACCCCTTTACTCCACCTGCAGCTGCAATTCTTTGTTCTGCCAGTTGGGTTTGAAGAGCCTTTTCTCTGCTCTTCTCTTCCTTTAAAAGGTTTTCATCCATTGTGGCTTTAGTATCTTGATACTCTATTTCTGAAAGAAGACTTTTTAGATTTTTATTAGTTGTTCCTAAACCACCTTTATCTATTACCTTCTTTAATATTGCGGCGTTTTCATTTAATCTGGCCGCATTTACAGTATCTCCTTTTTTAATAGCTGCAGTTGCATCTTTAAGATATTCACTATGTTTATCTTGCATTTTTTGAAGTACTTCAGATCGGTCAGCATCACTGTTCTTTTGTTGCTCTTTTATTTGAGCAGCTTGTTTCTGCCTCTTCTCTCTTAATTTTTTATTATCGGCCATGACTATTTCTTATTCCCAAATGCTTGTGACCCGAAGAATGCCGCTACAATACCTGCAACTGCAACGAAGTATGTCGCTGCCATATCTCCAAGAATTTTACTTGCTGAATCTAACCCAATAAGAACTGCCAATACAACTGCAAATGGATATAGTAACATACCACCGAGAGCAAACCATGCCATCTTTCTTTGGGCGTCTCTCATTGCATCTGCATCTTCAAGTTCTTTTCTCTTAAACTCTAAATACATTTTCTGTTCGTCAGGAGTAACATAACCATCGCCATTAACATCGGCTGGATGATGTCCACTCGCTTTTAATTCTTCTTCCATTACATTCCTCCTTTTCTATTTTGAGCCTTTATTCTATCATTCTCTTCTTTAATATGTTCCTGTAATAATGCAACATATACTTCTCTTTCCCATGGCACCATATTATCTAATTCAGTTAAACTATACTTATGATGTTGCATCATAGCAAAGTTTGTTCTATAATGATTTACCAAACTCTCATGCGAAAGGCTTAAGTAAAAAAACTTTGGAGACCTCTAAGCTCCAAATCATGTTCCTTTCCACATTTATCACACTTATATTCTACATTATGTACAACTGTTGGCATTAAACCAAACCAATCTGCAATTCTCTTAAACTGTTCCGAATTAAGACCATCTAAGAATTCTACAAGTTCATTATGAGTACTTTCACTAGATGGGTAAACATTATCTGTATCAAAGATATTTGCAATACACCCAGCCATTAAATTCATCATAACTTTTAATTGTTCATCTTGACTTGAATCATCTTTTAAAGTTGATTTTGAAATTATATCCATCGATGGATAATCAAACTGAACACCGACTTCATCATTAACCATTATGATTCTTTTATCATCAACGTTGTCTATCTTTATTTCTTCTAAGTTTACTATATGTGGAATTTCGTGTTCGCAATCATCACCTTTACATTTAAATTTTAATTCAACTGTTTCACCTACCGATTTTGACCTCAACTTAATAAATAATAATTCTATATCAAATGCTGTTAATGCATCTATTTCAATATCATCAAATATACATGCTGATAGAATTTCTTTAACGGCCTTTAGAATCATATTATCATCTTTAGATTCCATAGCGACCATTAATATCTTTTCTTCTTTGACCAAGAAAGGTCTAAATTCAACTTTCACATCCATACTTGGTATTGTTACCTCATAACGTGAGGAATTTACAATTGGTAATGCCATAATATTTTTATTCTCCTATAATATAATTATGTTATAATATCTCTAGTGCTGAACCAATGCCAGATAATGCTGACCCTATCGCACCTTCTAATTTATATTTATCATATGCAAATGTAACTGTAAGCTTACTTATGCCATCAGCATCATTTGAATATTCTATTGGAGCAATAGTTATAGGAAATGCACCCTCTAACTTTGCTCCGTATACTACTTTATTATCTGCATTGAGTTGCTGAATAACAACGTCAGTAGTATAATCTGCCTTATAACCCAGTATATATTTGTCATCATCAATAATGGACTCACTCCAATCATCAAACATCTTCTTCATATACATATCATTTGTAAGTAAAAAGGTCATTGAGATATCTTCATCAATAAACCCATAAGGCATTTTTACTGTTTGTTTATTCATGGTTACTTCATCAGTACTAAACTGTCTGCCTGGAATACTCGCCGAATCACATAGCATTGATATATCACGAGGGTCATTAATAAGACTTTTTAAATTAATACCATCGCCTGAAATTACACTAGTAAAAATTGCACCTGGGTCTATATTAAGTAAACTTTGTTGTGGGGGTGTAAACATAACTTTAAATCTATTTGCTTTTGCAATACCACCACGTTTACCTATTGTGGATTTTAACTTATCTATATTCATTAGGTCTGTCTCGCGATTTTAATAGAGTCTGCCCATATTTTGGATTTCTGACTCTTCTTAAATTGTTCTGTTGGTAAGAAGATTGCTATTTCCCATTCACTCATGGGTACTCTTACCATTCTTGATTTAATATGATTACTTAAATACATTTTTAAACATGGTCTGAATTCTTTATACTTTCTTGTACTAGAAATTAAATCATAACGTGCTTTCATTAATCTTGACTTATCAGTAATCTTTCCTGCTGATAGTTTCATCAATTCATCTAAAAACTTAGCACGTATATCGGGTCTTAAGTAATGTAAGTTTAATCCTAAGAACCCACCCTTTCTTTGTTCTATTAAAAGAACTAAAGGGAATCTATCATAATAAGGCAAAGTCTTTTTATGTTTAGGGTCATAGAAATACATATACATTGAACCTCTTAATTCTCTTGTAGTAGGTTCTAGTGCATCATCTTTTAATAAAGCCCTTCTTTCAGGTGTCTTCATATCTTCAATTTTTTTACGAAACCACGTCTGAGACTTTTTAGTCCTAGCGGTTATACCAGCCTTAAATGCCTGAGCCTGTAATGTATCGAATAATGATGCCATAAAGTTTTTCTCCTGTATAAGTATTTATATCAACTTTTCAGTAGTTTGATACCTAGATTGCCTAAAGTATCTTCGGTCCATACTTGAAATTTCCAACCTTTATGATCTGCGTATTGTTGTGCTGCTTCCCATTTAGATTGATTCTTAATGTATGTCATAACCTCATTGATATATCTTTTAGTTTTACGAGAGGGCTTTTTAGGGGGTGATGTTTCTTTCTTTGGTTTAATTTCAACCAAAATGATTTCTTTATTATCTAATTCTATTAACAAGTCAACATAATATCTGTGCAATTTATTATCTGTCTTACATTTATAGGGAATAACTATCTCTTCACTATTCCATCTCTTTACTTTAGGGTTACTCTCACACCACTTGAATGCTTGTCTTTCCCATAATGAACGATAAACTACACTGGATGCATCACCCAGATATTTATCTTTACGTTTAATTGTATATTTCCCTCTATAAGCCATTATAAATACTCTATATGTTAGTTAATAATATAAGTATTTATACGGAGTAAAAAGATGGCCGAAACCAAAAACGATATCAACATTTATAGATTTCCCACTTCGCTTGAGGCGGGCGACTTGGAAAATATAAATGAAGATTCTAGTTCTAATAGTCCAGATAGTGATGGGAAGAAGAAAAAGGAAAAGCTTAAAGCTCCCTTTATTCTAATAGAGATTCTTGATGAATTGAACAAAACTGCCACTGATGTTATTGCAATGTTTGCCCCTTCAGGTTTTACCATTGAAGATTCGGGCAATTATGGTAGTGTGAACTTTGGTGTTGCAGATTCCATTTCTAATTTAGGTAGAGATGTAATACAGGATGCAGGTGCCAAGACCAAGGGCCAAATTGGAAAGATGTCTGTAGCAGAATCATCACTAATTACTCAAGCAGTATTAAAGGCTGCTGGGGCTGATAATGAACTAATGTCTGTTGCGACAGCAAGGCAAAAGATAGTATTTAATAATAAAACTACTGCTACATTTGAAGATATGACCATCAGAACATTTAGTTTTACATTTAAAATGGTGCCAGTGAATAACCCAGATTCTGAAGCAATTTTAAAAATAGAAGAAACACTTAGAGCAAATATGTATCCAGAGGCATCAGCTAGTGGTTATGCACTTAAATACCCACCCGAATTTAGGGTTACCTTTAAGAGAGGTAAAGAAGATGATAAATTTATGCCAAAATTAATGAAGTGTTATTTAACTAGCATGAGTACTCAATATAACTCTAATGGTAATATGTTTCATAGTGATGGCGCTCCGACGGATACTACTATCACTCTAAATTTCCAAGAAACAAGACAGTTAAGAAGAGGTGATTTTAAAAAGAAAACTCCAGAAGCGGCAAAAGAAGGGGCAGTATAATGAATTATTTTAAATTTTTTCCTAAGATAGGATATGATATTAATAGAACAGGCACACAACAAGAAGTTGTTGATATCTATAGACAAGTAAGACCTATTGGCGATAAACTAGATGAAGTTTATCAATATACAACCTATACAGTCCAAGATGGAGAAAGACCAGATATTGTTTCTCAAAGATTATATGGAACACCAAAATATTATTGGACCTTTTTCGTAGTAAATAATTTCTTACATGATGGCTATAAAGTTTGGCCAATGAGTACTAGAATGTTAGAAGATTATATTGAAAAAGAATTTAATGGTTGGGCAGTTGCCTCTAACCCAGTACCAGATGTAGATAGTGATGGTATTGTTATTGGACACAATGATTCAATTGCAGGTAGATTTGAATTAGGAGAAACTATTACTGGTGGTACATCTGGCGCGACAGGAACTTTAATTAAAAAAGATATAGATAAAAACCAATTAATCATTCAAGATACTACAGGTTCATTTATAGGTAATGGTAATACATTTGAAATTGTAACAGGTGGTACTAGTGGTCATTCAGTACAGTCATTTATGGCTTGGAAATATGCAGATGCGCCTCATAGATATTTTAAAAACGTCACAGATGCAAATGGAGTAATTACTAAGAGAGAATTTTCTAATATTATTTTTACAGAATCACCCGACGCAGTAAATACTAGTAATATTAATAATACTATTACAAATGAATATGAACCTTTATATGCGAATAGAGAAGGTCTGATTGATGAATTAAATATTCCACAAAGGTCTCAACTAGCAGAGGCAGATGTTAATCCCTTAATTAATGGCGGATTAGAATATATAAGTAATAGAGAACATATTATATCACTTAACGACCAAAGGTCAAGATTAAGAGTAGTAAGACCAGAAAACATAGAACAATTCCAAAGCGATTATATGAGATTACTTAATGAGTGAGAATATAAGAAGAGGTAATATAATTGACCCAGATGTAAATACACCAACTGGGTATCATCTTGAGTCTGTTAAATTAAAACCACACAATGATGATGAATTTGATATAACAAATATGGTCGCGTTTTTTAATATTTCAGAAGTAATATCCGACCCTCAACTTCAAGTCAGAATAGCAATAGGTGATGCCGTTAATTTTATAGGCAATAAAAAGTTAACAGGAGATGAAAAAATATCAGTGGTGGTAAAAAAGACTTCACCTAGCAATGTATATTCTCCTTCCGGCCCAGAACAAAAAATAGAATTAAAACTAAGAGTAATAGAAATATTAAACTTTGTTCGAACACCAAAGCCAGGATTTTTAACCTATGTACTAAATTGTGTATCTGAGTATGTGTGCGAATCTAATAAGGTAATAGTAAAAAGTGCATTTGGTGGACAGATTGGAACACTAATAAAGAATTTAGCTACAAATACTTTAAACATCAAAGGTGATGAACTAGATATAGATGATAAAATTGGGCCAGATGTAAAAGGTATATATCCTAGAATAAAGCCACTTAATGCCATGAGATGGCTAAAACAATATTCTATTACAGAAAATTCTCCTGTATTTTTATATCAAACTAATGATGGAGTTTTAAGATTGAAGTCTTATGCTAAAATGTTAGAAGAATACGAGCAACTGGATAATAAAGAGAAAGAATATTTTACATATGACTTTAGACCAAACTTAAGAAAGACTAATGAAGATGAACAATCCTCAGCAACTTATGATGAACAGAGAATATTTATTACCGAGATGGTTAGTACTGAAGGACCTTCAAAGTTTATTTCAATTATGGATGGTGTATATGCATCTAATACTCATAAAATAGATATATCTAATAAAACTTTTAGTAGTAATAAATATAAGTATAATATTAATAAATCACTAGAGAATAATCAATCTCATTCTAAAGAAATGAGTTATGAAAAAAATGCCAATGCAAAGTCTTATTATATTTCAGCAAATGAAAAGTCTTATGATAATAAAACTAATATACATCACGATAATGAAAGACACGTTGTTAATTCAAAACTAAGTGAATTAAAATCTCATCAGCATGTAATATCATTACCAGGTGATTTTAACTTAAAGGTTGGCCAAGTAATTAATTTAAAAATGTATGTATCTGAAGAAAAAGATGGTAAAGTAGGTCATAGAGAAGACAAATTTGCAGGTGGTAAGTATTTAATCATTTCAATTGCTCACGCATTTGCTGAAAAGTACTTATCAACTATTACCATTGTAAGAGATACAGTGCCGGAGAATATAGATGAGCAATGATGAATTTAGAGGTGGACAGTTTACTTGGTTCACTGGAATAGTAGAAGATGTACAAGACCCAGAGTATCTTAATAGAGTAAGAGTTAGGTGTCTAGGTTTTTATGATGAAGAAGTTGCCGTTGAAGACTTACCTTGGGCGACAGTAATGATGCCTACAACTACTGCAAGTGTACAAGGTAATGGTAGTAATCACCACTTAGAAGTTGGTTCTTGGGTAGTAGGATTTTTTAGAGATGGTAAATCAGCACAAGACCCTTTAGTAATGGGTTCCATTGCAACACAATCTGAAAATAAAGAAGAGGAAAATCCTAATATTCCAGAAACTGGTTTTTTAAATTCACCCTCCGGTGACTTTATAAAAGACATACCAGGTGAAGTAGGAGCAAGTTGGGATAATAAAGTGTATAGGTCTAAGGCTGGTCACATCATTCAACTAGATAATACTGAATTCAAAGAAAAAATTAAAATTTCACATGGTACTGAAAGCTCAGAAATATTAATGGATGAGAATGGTAATACTGAAATTTATAGTAGTGCTGGTCTTATAAGACTTAGAAATAGAAGTCTCCCACCCTTGGCTGTAACTAACTCAAGGATTGAAATATATCCAGGCAATGGTGGTGATGTATTTGTTAAAACTGAAGGTGGTAGTATAAACTTGGATGCTGGGGGTGCAGATGGTACTGTTAATATTAGGGCGTCTAAGATTAGAATGAATACAGCCGCTTCAGTAGAAAACTTTGATATTCCTAAAGTAGAAGGTATTGACCCCTTTGATGCAGCAACTAATACTAAAGAAACAGTCGAGGCCTTTTTAGGTAGCCCTATAGATGATTGGGAAATGGATATGCTTATAAGAGCAGTCTCTGCAGAAGCCACTACAAACCCAGCTGAAAGGGCAGGAGTTGCGGCTGTTATTTTAAATAGAGTTAAGTCAAATAAGTTTCCTAATACTATTGAAGGTGTACTAACTCAAGCAAATCAATTCCAAGGAGTTACTGGAGTTCCTGGTGATAGAATACCAAGTAGGTTATATGTTGAAATGAGTACTGCCAGAGGTCAAGGTATTGAAGCGGCACTTAATAGTAATCTAGCTAGTGCATCTACTGAATGGTTAAACTTTACGGCGGCTAACCCTGCTGCTTATGGTGATGGAACTAATATAGGATTCTTAGATAAAGTGAAAAAAGTTCCTGGAGCAAGTCAACTTGGTGGTACTTGGTTTGGTACAGTATAATGCCAACAACAATTGATATACCATGTAGTAAGGTAATATTACCTACTCCGGCTGAATTGGTAAATAATTTTACAGAGATTATAAACATATCTAATTTATTGGCTATATCTGGTTATGAAGATGAAGCCAAAAAGATAATGGATATTTTAGATAAAGTTGAAGACGCACTTGGTAACTTTCCAATATCACTTACGAAACCTATATATGGTAATTTAGAAATTCCAGAACTAGAATGGGAAAGAAGAATAGAAGCAATGATTCAAGAATATCATATCTTTGTTCAAGTTAAGATTATGGAAATTATTAATAAAATATTACCAATATCTTTTAGTATTCCAGTTTTTGGTTTAGATATAGATGTGGTAAAACTTTTTTCTGACCCAGAATATAGAGCAGAATTAAAACTTCAAATTGCAAATGATTTGGAAAAGTTTGAAAAGTTTATACCAAAACAGTTTAGAAGATTTACTGATGATTCTGGTTTACAGTCAGATGGTTTAAAGGCAGAAAATATATGGAAGTATCTTATGTCTGAACTAACTAAAGGAGCCCTTGGTATTATACATGGGGCCTTTGGTGCACTCATAGATAAATTTAATGTTATATGGGAGGCACTTGGTCTACCGGCATTACCTAGTATTCTAACACTAGATATAGAAAAGATTATAGAAGATAAAATCGCGAGTGTAAAACAACAGATAGAAGATGCACCCGATGATTTAAAAAGAGAATTAGAGGCAGAGCTAATAGAACAGTTAGAGTCAATAAACATTGCTGGATTTAGTATCATGGACTTATTAGGTGGAGAGACCAATGAGTATATTGAAATGGCTGAAAGAAAGATAGAAAGGTTACTGACTAGAATGAAGAACTTTGCTGAAGAATGGCCTAAGTATCTTCTTCTTAAGTGGGTACAATTAATTCAAAAGTTCTTAGAGGCCATTGGTCTTGGTTCTCTTATTGAATTTGTTACATTTGATTTTTGTGATTTTTTAAGTTTAATTGGACTACCCAAAGAGATTACTATAGATGGAGATTTTAGTATAAACAGCCTTAAAAAGATACCTAGTGTTTCTTTACCTTCACTCTCTAAAGTAGAGACTGTAATGGTAGGAGCCACAGACGGTAGTCCAGATGTATATTCTTTTACAACAATATTAAACCAAACCGAATACGGAGTTACAGGAGGAACGGGTAAAGTATTTTTAGAAGGCACAGAATTAGATACAAGTGATTATACACATAATTCCACAAGTGTTACACTTA
>Ga0181390_1001203_pt1 | contig 11588 bp, 5 predicted proteins | sample 13SPOviralmetaG_FD_130085 | JGI IMG/M metagenome (GOLD analysis project Ga0181390, IMG submission 130085) | Marine viral communities from the oligotrophic San Pedro Time Series (SPOT) site, San Pedro Channel, CA, USA - 13 SPOT_SRF_2010-07-21 | ecosystem: Environmental > Aquatic > Marine > Strait...
ATCAGAATCGAAAGGAGGCCATTTAAGATGAGCACCTCCACCGATAACAAAACACGCCCCTCGGTCAGGAGGGGCGCATTATCAAAGGCTCAAATTGATATTCCGAGCTACCCGAATACTCCCGCAAGACTCCCTCATCTGTCAACGAGCAAGTTGAGCGATGAGATGGTACAGCACCTCATTGGTGCGCTGGTGATGAAGTCCCTCATCCAACTAGAAAGGGGGCATTGCCATGGAGCCTAAACGCTACCCAAAGGAAGGCAGTCAACGCCGGATCATCCTTGATCGATTGATTGCTGCCACAGGTTCCCCCGTTGGAGTTGATGAATTCATGCGTATCGCCCGATGCGCTGCCGTTCATTCCCAAGTGGATGCCTTGCGTAAGATGGGCTGGAATATTCAAAATCGTATGAGACGTGTCTCTGCCAATGGCCAGAGCATCATTCATTCGGAATACTGGATGCCGGTATCGAACGAAGTGAATACCTGCTTCTAATCATTATCAATCTGGGGAGGGGCATTGCGCCTCTCCCCTTTAATATTTTTTAACAATGTCACCACGACACATGATTGAATTATTGGGAGTGAACGCCGTTCTCTTACCCATACGAAAAGGCTCGAAAGCACCCATGCTCAAGAAATGGCAAGCCATCACATTTGAAGATACCCAGCAGCCAGATTATCAGCGCAAGCTAGACACCCATGGAAACCGAGGCGTTTCACTTGGCAAGGTTTCTCAGAATTTATGCAGCATCGACTTCGATGATGATGAGGCATTAAATCAGTTTTTAGAGCTGAACCCATCCTTGCACGACACCCTACGCACAACAGCCAAGCGAGGCGCAAATATCTGGATAATCCTCACAGGAGATTACCCAAAAAGCCAGCGAATCAAAAACCTAACAGGCGACTCTATCGGTGAATGGCGAGCCGATGGAAACCAAACCATCATCCAAGGATTACACCCAGATGGTATGCAATACCGCATCGCCGTTTCCGCTCATCCTATACGCATACCTTACTCAGAAATCCAGTGGGGCGACATCCGCTTTTCCAACTCATGCCATATAGATGATACAGATATCATAGATCATACAGAGATACAGATTATAGAGACGAATAATACACGCACGCAACACACCCCCACTCTCATCGAGAAAGAACAGCTTGCACAAAAGGCAATCGCCAAGCTCAAACAAGACTCGGATCTATGGCATCTCTACCGAACTTATATCCTGCACAAATTCACACCACGCCAAGGAGAACGAAATAGCCAACTTGTGAGTATGATGACCTTTCTAGGCCGTGCTGTATCGAGACAACGTGCCCACGATCTTGCCAAGGCTTTCTATGACATCAACCAAGACGTATTCGCCGACACACTGGAGCAACACATGAGAGAGGCTGAGTCACATTTGGACGCTACACACAAACGATGGACGCAAGAGCTACCAGACAACGAGAGGACAATCATCGAAGGGCTGCCACCGCTCCAGCGTGAAACCTATCGCATTTGCCGTGACCTTGCCCACCATGTGAGTGTTCAATGCCCCCGTGGAAAGTTCTTTCTCAGTTGCGCCGATCTAGCAAGACGACTCGGAACCGACATGAAAAATGCCCACCGCATACTCGCTCAGTTAGAGGGCGTAAAAATACTAGCCATCCACCACAAGGGAACACGCCACAGTAAGCAGTCACCGGGCAAGGCTACAGTTTATCGGTGGTCACCTAAATCAGGCTCTCGGGATTAAACACACATCCATTTCATCTACTATTTCCATATGTGTTCCACCATCTCAAATAGTAATTTATGCCTTTCCTCGATCTCCTCTTTTCCGAACTGATTATGAGCTTTGAGGTGTAAATCGTAGCGACTTTTTAGATCTCTCATATCTAATTTGGACTTGTAACTGTCTTCACGGAGAGTTTCATTCCATAGTAGTGTACCTGCATAGCTTTTGAGCTTTTGAGAGTAAACTTCGTTGTTGCTTGAAATGTTGTCCTTCCCTTTGAGTAGAAGAATTCCTCCCAATCTATTTCTTTGCTGCTGGAAAGCCTCCTCATCGTTGTCGAAGGCTTCGAGATTCTCTTCATTTGAAGCGAGAATATGCTCTACATGGAAACCGTTCACTGTCCCCCGATTTTTCACGAGCGTGGAAAGATCGTGTCGCAAATTCAACTTCATTTCGTTAGCCAAAAATTCGTCTATTCTGCCAAAGAAATATCTCTTAAAGCGAATATTTAGATTTATACCAGTTTGCCGGAAAGCCGAATAGCTCAAACAACTTGCCTCATCTATGTTCTTACGAACCGCTATGGTTTTCTTCAGAGTAGCATCGAACGCAGGACGAATAACATCAGCTTTATTATTGCGGATCAATGTTGATATTTCGAAGAGAGAAATAGCAAACTCGTTACTGTCATATACATTTTGAAGTTGTAGCAAGGTGTAGAAACGGTCGATTTCTTCAGCTATGAGCCTTATTTTCTCGTCTTCTTCAGGGTCATTCTCAACACAAGCTGATAAAATCAGAAGAAATGGGGCGTCTAAATCAAGAAGCTCCGTGTAAAGCAATCCTCGGAATTCATTTTGATCTTTGCCGTAGTTAGTCCTGAGTTTAATGAAGAGCTGAGAGAAGTAGTCAAACTCACCTTTGAGAAAACTTTTAACCCGAGTCGCATCATGAAGAAGCCCTAATTGTTCATCCATTTTGGCGCTGAACATTACACGGTGATAGTCGCCGTCGAAGCGTTGCCCCTCTTTCCGCGAATCAGCAAATTTGGCTTTAAGATAAAAGCGAAAGAACGCATCCATTTCATCATCCTTAAAGCTATTAATTGCGTTCGCTTTGTCCTCCCATAGCTCATTGTATCGGTCACGGACAAGCTCATCTTTGCTGATCTGGCCGAGTAACTTACCCTTTAAAATTTCATATGGCTTGAGTCTTACGCCTCGATCATTAATAACTTCAAACACCATAGGAACATCTGTTTGCTCGACCTTTAAGTTGATTAGAACCAGGCGGTAAAGGTAGTAAAAAACGAAGGTTTCAAAGTGATGCTTGTCCTTTAATTCTTTGTCAAGATAGCTGCTAATAATAGCGTAATTATTCACCATGTTCTGGGCAGTCACCCCGCTATCAACTGGTATGTCATCAAGAGTATCCCCATCGAACAATCCTTGTTGAGTCGCTTTGTGTCCTAGGTGATTCATCCAGAAGCTATATTCAAAATCTTCCTGCCCCCCTATTTTAGATTCTAGGCCTTTCTCCAACTTAGAGTCATAATACACACTTAGATGCCTAAGCTTTATGAGGATTAGAGTTAACGTAGTGAGGCGTTGCTGACCATCGACAACGAATGTTTTCCCCATAACATCGTTCGTCACATAGGTGTTGAGATAATACCACGGATAGTGGCCGATGACGCTTTCTTTGGTAGCATCCAAGTCCTTGCTGCGTTCATACTGCTCTTTGTATTTAAAAAACACATCATCGAGTAATCTCAATACTGGCTCTTCAGTCCATCGGTAATCTCGTTGATAAAAATCAATATGATACGTTTTGCTTGAAAATACTTCTGCGATATTCTGATTAAGTGGTGATACGTCCATAATAATATTGTGTTGAATAAAAGTTTCCCCATTACACTTAGTCGGTATTCTTTCCTGAAATAAGGTGATCTACTCGACGTCGGTTTAGTTTAGATGTTTTTGCTATTTGTTTGAGGGCGGTTTTTATATTTGGCACTATCTGTTTCATGCTCTCTATATTGGAGGACTCCCAATTGACACTGAGTAGCGACCTGATGCTTACTAAGAGATCAGGATCTTCTACACTTAGAAAAAAATCTACAAAGTCATTGGAAGTCCACGTTTGCAGCTCAGACAATAGATTAACACTAAAGAATTTGTTAAGATCCTTATGGTAAACTTTCAGAGCCTTAAGAAATTCCCTCTGTAGATTCAGCGGAGAATTAACCTTTGTGGGTTGAGCAGGCTCTAGTTCTATCGGAAATATATCAGACATGTTAGCAAGCGCTTGTATGACGTCCTGATTATTTTTGTGATGGCTAACCCACGCCTCGAAGAGGTGTTGTGTAGGATAACCTAAGAGGCACACCAAAGCCGTGATTTCACTAACATCTCTCACCCTGAGCATTTCAGGATCTCCACTAAACAACTTATCGGCACGGGCGATAACTTCATCCTCTTTATCACTGAAGTCCCCGTTATATATTCTCCAGAACTCGCTCATTACTTGATCCTGTTTTTCTTTCTTCTCCCGATCAAATTTATCATTTTTGAAAGCTTCAACTATCTTAATATCAGTTGTTCCCGTCTTGAAAAACTGGAGGCATATTTCAGCAAATTCTTCAGAGGCAAAATAATTCAGTTTTGTAACATGATCGAGCAGGAGTTTGACCGTCGCGCTATGTTCTTTCTCACGAGGATAAAAAAGATTACTGCTCGCCTCCCCTAGATCAGATGCGGTAAAATCTTTCTTACAGAGGTAGAATAAAGAGGCGTTGTAGGTCACAGCTAGATCTTCAGAAGCATGAAGGGTAACACCATGGTCTTGAAAAAATTTAATGGTTCGGTTAACTAAAGATTCAATTTTCAACATTGTCCGTATGTTGTGAGACTCTAACTTAATATGAACATCTGAAATCGGCTCCTTGAGATGCTGTGTCTGAACGTAGTGGTATGCTGTTGATCGAATGTCAGGAGCGAATGTTATCTCACGGTCTACTATTTTCTCCCGAAGCTTAGCCCATGTATCCTTGTCTTCGCCCTCTAGTTCATCATCATGCAACACCAAGATTGCCTTGGTCTTCCCCCGTGAGTGTTCCGTTATGCTAGAAACGAAACCAACCAAGTCATTGAGCTTCAATGAACCAGAATTTCTATCTATGTCATCGATTACCAATAACATGCCTGCGCGTTTAGCGATTGCCCATATTAGGGATGTTGCGGATAGCTCTATGTTAACGCCGCCGATGAATGGTTTAAGAACTTTTTGGAGCACACTGAGGCCAATGTCTAGCTTTGCCGCTTGCTGATGCTTACCCCTTGCTATCTTGTTATCGGATCGTCCCTCAAGACTCCCTGCAATAGTGGATTGTAGTTCCTTGATCGAATTGACACCAAAGACCGAAGTGTAAGCCAGCCACTTGGGGCTATCTTGGGGCATACGATTATTGGCCAGGTAATCCTCTCTTAAAAAATATGATTTGCCAGAGCCATAGCTACCTCTGATAACCATTACTCGCTCAAGCGGGTCATTTAAAAATTGAGATACCTGATACCGTGCTTGGTCAATGTGATCTAGATGATTTGAAGTGGTCATAAGGCGCGACAGTTAGTTAATCAATTTCCAGCTTAGGCAGGGCATTGACGATCTTCATGGTTTCTAGGGAGACTGTGATGACGCGCTGGAAGAGTTCTAGGGGGTATTTGGCGTTGTCCATGGTTTCAGTTGCCCAGAGGTTGGCGTCGTTGACGATGCCGCTCTTCTTGTCCGTTGTGACGGCTTGGCGTTCCATGACCCATTCGAGAGCTGGCTTGCCGTTCACCACGTAATCGTAGGCTTCTAAGGGAATATCTCGGATGGTGATATGGCCGTTGTAGATGACGGTGGTTTTGTCATTCACGTTTTTGCCCGTTTCTGGGTCTTTCATCTTACCAAACTTCATCTTGGTAACATAGTAGTCCTTGTCCTCCATCGCCTTGAGGGAGTTCTTGCCGAGGTCAAGCTTGGCAGGATAGCACTTCACCGTCTCGTAGTTCAGATGCCAGTGGGCGAGGTCACGACCTGCTTTGGAAAATGCCATGAAGTCAGCAAACTTTTTGACCGCTGGGATGCGGGGAAGCTCTTTGCTCAAGTTGTCAGCATAGCGGGTGCGGTATTCCGCTGAATGGAGAAGACCGTAGATATAGTAGAACAGGTCTTCCTTGCTGATACTGTCCCCCTCGCCTTTGGCTGGGTAGGCGGCTTGAAAATGGGCAAGCCCTTCGTCAGAAATGGCATCTTTACGAGTATATTGGGTTTCCGTGGAAGTGGACGATGAAGCAAAGAGTTCATCGTCTTCATTCGTTGTTGGCTCGTAGAGGTAGAGCGGGAAGCCCTGCCCCCCAGAATGTTGGAGGTTTAGATCAGGACACGTATCAACCATCAAAGCAGAGTAAGCTTTACCGCTATTACCCGAACCGCTCATGTAAATCATACGATTTGCCAAATTTTTCTGAGGAAAACACTGAGGCATTTGTCCTACACGATGAATAAGCCCCTCCTCTAGATACACCCATTGCTTGGAATAGGGTCGATACATTCCATATACAATATTATCTGGATAATAATTTAATCGCTTGGAGCGGTGAAAATCTGAATATAAGCTGCTTGACCAACTAATTTTGGAAGGGTCTTTGTCTACAAATTCTTTGATTTCATCAATCAATAATTCTTTGTCGTATTCTCTGTATCTGTTCTGCTCGGCAGCGTAAAAATTAAGCATATTTTCTGTGTTTTTAGATACGTCGTTTTTTGAGCTGTTGTAACACCATACGTCTCTCGCCGTTTCAAGACCACGTGAATAGTTTTTGAAAAGTGCCGTTCTTTTTTTGCCTTTTTTGGCACCAACTTTGATAAAATTATAGAAGGATTCATCACGTTGATTGACCCAGTCATAATGCTTGTCGGGTTTAATCTTTGTCCACCCATCAGCTTTGCTTATTCCATCTGCGGAATGAAAATCGCGGATAATGTCCAGTTTTTGCTGCTGGGTGAGGTAGTCGCCGATGTCGTGCCAGTAAATTTGCCCGTGCTTTTTGGCGTTGGGGTTTTTGACAAGCAGGGTGATGGCAATAGGGGCGCGGCTGCCGCTGCCAAAAATCTTGCCTCCTTCTCTGCGTGAAAGTTCGCCAGAAGTTCTCTGGTTTCCCCTCAAGTGAAAGACATAGATGTTACTGAATTCTTCAGCGAGGCATTTACGCAAACCATCGGCGGTATTGGCTTCCAAGAATCCTGCATTGGTGACGTAGCCGATGATGCCGCTATCACCTACACGATCACTAGCCCAGCGGATGGCGCGGATGTAGGAATCATAGAGCGCATTTTTGTTGGTTGCTGTTGAGTATTCGACGTAAGTGTCACCGATTCTGGAATCTAAATCCTCATAAGCGGTATTCTGATTATTGTCATTGGCGCTCGTTTGCCCTGCTGAATACGGCGGATTACCCATAATCACGCGGATGTCCAAGTTCTTTTGTCTGGTGCGGCGGTCGGAGTTGTCCGTGAGCAGATTGCTGATTAGGTCGTCTTTCTCATAAAGCTGGAAGGTATCAGTGAGGCAGATACCCTCAAATGGCTCGTATTCCCCACCGCAAAGGGAGTGGTAAACCGCTTCGATATTGATGGCGGCGATGTAATAGGCAAGCAGGACAATCTCATTGGCGTGGATTTCCTCTTTGTACTTATGGGGAAGCTGTTCCTTGGTGATTAAGCCGCTCTGTAACATGCGGGTGATGAAGGTTCCCGTGCCAGTGAATGGATCAATGACATGCACTCCCTTGCTACCAAGTGTTTGATTGAACTCAGACTGGAGCAGGTCATTGACGGAGTGAATGATGAAGTCCACCACCTCCACGGGTGTATAAACAATACCAAGGCGTTCGGTCATTTTCGGGAAGGCATTGCGGAAGAATTTGTCATAAAGCTCAACCACGATCTTCTGTTTTCCTTCGGCTTCATTGATGCCAGCGGCTCTCATTTTCACGCTTTCATAGAACTTCTCCAGCGTGTCAGCCTCCTTATCCAAGCGGTGTTCCTGCAAGGTGTCCAAGACCTGTTGCATAGCTTTGGATACAGGGTTGTTACTAGCGAATGAATAGCCCTCAAAGAGCGCATCAAAGACAGGCTTGGTAATGAGGTGCTGGGCAAGCATCTCAATGACTTCATCATCGGTAATGGAGTCATTGAGGTCGTCGCGAAGTTCTTCGGCGAAGTCGGTGAAGGCTTTGACCTCTTTTTTGTTCTCTGGGTTGCCGATGATGTTTGTGATGCGGGTGATATGGGTCTGGGCAATCTTGGCGATGTCTTTTGCCCATTCATCCCAGTAGTTACGGTTACCGCATTTTTTCACTACCTTAGCGTAAAGGGCGCGTTCCAGTTCACCGACATGGAACTGTAAATCTGTTTGAGTATGGCTAGGTGGCGTAGGGGCAGCCGTGCCGATAGTGCTTTGCCCTTTTCCGGCTTTGCCATTCGTTGTGCCTTTTGTCTTAGTTCCCTTTTTCTGGATGTTATCGGTGATGGCGATGACTTCCATTTTCTTGTTATCTTTCCCAACAAGATCGAGCTTGTTAATCATCGCATCAAAGCGGTCATCGTGAGAACGTAATGCTTGGAGGACTTCCCAGACTACCTTGTAGACTTTGTTGTCATTAAGAGCTTCATGAGGTTTCATTCCAGCAGGTATGACCACAGGGAGAATGACGTAGCCTTTCTTCTTGCCCGGCGCATTACGCATCACACGCCCTACCGACTGCACAACGTCCACCTGTGAGCTTCTAGGCGTGAGGAATAGCACAGCATCCAGAGCAGGAACGTCCACGCCCTCGGAAAGACAGCGCACGTTGCTTAGAATTCGGCAGGTGTTCTCAGGAGTTTCGTCCTTGAGCCACTGGAGCTTTTCCTCTTTCTCAGAGGCGTTCATTGAGCCATCTACATGGGAGGCTTCACAGATGAGTGTGTTAGCAGAATCCTCGTCTTCTTCCTCTTTCTGATAAGCCTCGACTACTGCTTGGAACATGGAAGCGATTTGCTTGGAGCTTACCTTGTGCGTTCCACGCTTGGCATTATTGGCCTCGATCACTTGGCAGAAGGCGACAGCGCGCTTCATTGGGTCAGTGTCTTCACCAATGTCTTCCTGAACACCTTGCTTACTGAGAGCCTTCCAGCAACCAATGATACGGGCGGCATCATCAACCTTGAGCTGATTGTTTTCATCTTTAAGAAGATTCTGAAGGCGTTCGTCAACATGAGCGGAATCAATCTGAAGCACGATGACCTTATAGTCGCAAAGAAGCCCTAGAGAGACAGCATCAGAGAAATTGATGACGTGAAGACGCTTACCGTATTTATCCTCATCGTCCATGGAGGCAAGCACGGCATTATCCTTGATCGCGACAGCCTTGGCCATGTCACCGTAGATGCGCGGCGTAGCGGTCATGTAGAGACGCTTAGAAGAGCTGATAAACTCAGCATCGTGGATTTTGACAAAATTGCTTTCCTTCTCCCCTTCAAAGGTAGCCCCCGTGGTACGGTGTGCTTCATCACAGATGATGAGGTCAAAGTCGGCTAAGTTATGAAGGTGTTGAGCCTTACTGATAACATCGATGGAATGATAGGTAGAGAAAACGACGCTCATGTGCTGGGCATCGTGCCGTTTCTTCATTTCGACTGCCAAGCTACGAGGATCAGTAGTAGCTGGATAGCGGAGTTCATGAGCAAAAGTTTCTACGATGTCCTCGTCACGCTTTCGTTTCTTGCCCACTTCACTGTCAGAGCAAACGGCAAAACTATGGAGAGGTATGCCGCTTTCCTGAGTCCATTCCGTGAGGGTCTGGGAAAGAAGCGAAAGACTAGGGACAAGAAAGAGAACACGCTTGTTCTTCCCTCCTAACTCTTCCGCGATCTTGAGGCTGGTGAATGTCTTACCTGTACCACATGCCATGATGAGTTTTCCCCGATCTGCCTCCTTGAGGCCGATGAGAACATTCGTAAGGGCTGACTCTTGGTGAGGGCGAAGGGTCTTTTTGGGTTTAAGCGCGGGAGCTTTAGAAGGCTGATATTTAGACCAATCAATCTGACTGTTTTCCAGATCATGAAGGTCGATTTTTGAGACAGGGGTTTGTTGCCCATGGAGAGCCAGCTCTGCATTAGCACTCCAGTTATTCGTAGTGGTGACGATAAAGCGATGAGTGAACGGCTTTTGTCCTGAGGCCGTAAAGAAGCTATCTATGTCTGATTTCTTGATGCTGTAATCCTCCGCATAGCATTTGCACTGGATCGCATGGTATTCATCGGTGCCGTTTGTTTTGGCTACTAGATCGATACCCGTGTCCTTACCATCAAGCCCCTGTTCCTTCGCCCAGTCAGAATATAGCCAAACATCACTGTATAGATCGGCATAGGTAGCCTCGTAACGAAGATAAGTGCAAATGAGTTCCTCAAAGTAAGTTCCTTTTTCTCGTTCAGTTTCAGAGACAGAACGGTATTGCTCAAGAAGCAGGGAAAGAGCGGAAGCAGTTTCAAGCATATATGAGAAACTAGATAACTACACCGATATGCCAAGCAGGGAGTAGGGAAATTGCTTGGCTATCCTTGTTATGGCGCAAGAAATTTGCTCCACCTTCGCAATAGTTGACGTTCTCACAGGCGTAATTTGGTCAAGTGGCTATGATTTGCTATCATTTATCAACGCTCCAGAGCGTTAACATTTGTTAACACGCACGCTCTGACCCTAGCTCTTTATGGCGTCAGAAAACTAATCTCTTTAGGGACTTAAGAAACTCCCAATACATTACCAAATATTACCATCATTTGCCATCAGCTCAAAACCTTGTCATATCTTAACAAACTCATCATTTCTCATCATTGGGTGTCACCACAGAACCTTGTGATTTCTCAATAAGTTCATCATTTTTCATCATCCAGCCTAACTCGACCAATATTGTAACCAGTTTGTAACCATTTTCAGCTAAGAAATGCCCCGAAATGGCGAGAATACTTAGGAAAGGCTAATTAGCACCCTTGACATAATAAACACCGTAAACCTTTGTATTTATTAGGTTTACAGCGTTTAAAAAGAAATACTCCCGGCGAGAATCGAACTCACATCTAAGGTTTAGGAAACCACGGTTTTTACTATACTTTAAGCATTTTAAATTGAACGTAACCGGTTTGTAACCTATTTTCCTTGAAAATGGTAGTCTTTTCGTGTGTATTCGTAGCCATGCGCGAGAATGTAACGGTCACCAAAAGCGAACACCCTCGATACAATTACCGTGTGAAATTCACAGAGGGCGGCAAACGACATCAGAAGTGGTTCAAGAAAAAGACTGGCAAAGATGGTGCTGATGCGTGGGCAGATGACAAACGTGAACAGTTAGAGAATCTAGGCAAAAAGCATGATACCGTCACCGAGGCCGAACGCAGAGCCGTCCACGCCTTTCGTGAACTCCAAGAGGAACTACCCGATCACATCGAGCGCATCACTCTAGCTGAAGTCATTCAAGACTATGCAGAGCGTATCCAGCGCAGCTTTGAACCCCTCACATGCCAGATTGTATCCGATAAGCTCATTGCTCGCCTCAAGAGCGAGGGCAAGAGCAAGAGCCATACCGATAGCCTCCACTATCGCCTCAAGCCCTTCATGGCTGAATATGGCGATTGGATGGCCGCTAACGTAACCACCGAGATCATCGACGAGTATCTGACAGATCAGGACGTAGCCGCACAAACCAAGCTCCATTATCGCCGCGCACTTTATCAGGTCTTTGGGTATGCCGTCCAGCTACGTGCCGCCCC
>Ga0181390_1001204_pt1 | contig 11579 bp, 17 predicted proteins | sample 13SPOviralmetaG_FD_130085 | JGI IMG/M metagenome (GOLD analysis project Ga0181390, IMG submission 130085) | Marine viral communities from the oligotrophic San Pedro Time Series (SPOT) site, San Pedro Channel, CA, USA - 13 SPOT_SRF_2010-07-21 | ecosystem: Environmental > Aquatic > Marine > Strait...
AAAAAATTTAAAAAATAATTAAAATAAAAAAAAAAAAAAAAAATAAAAAAAAAAAAAAAAAAAAAAAAAATAAAAAAAAAAAAAAAAAAAAAAAAAAAAAAATTTTTAAAAAAAAAAATAAAAAAAAATAAAAAAATATTTATATAAAAAACAAAAAAAGTGTTTTTTTGTCCTCTTGTCCTAAACCCTTACAGAAACCGAAGTAATTGCTACTATCACCGATAGGACATAGAAATTTGCTTAATCCTAAAATAATTAATTTCACTTTTCCTATTCCTCATCTTCGCTATTTAATAATGAACTATCCCAAAATTTTCTACAACTCATAGAAGTATAATGAACTTTAATATTTTTTTTTAATACTAAACTATTACAATATTGACAATTTATTTTTTCTTTTAATTTTTCTACATTATTTTCTCTATATTCTTTTTTATATTTTTTCATTTTTTCTTTTTCATTTAATTTATTTTCTTTTTCATTTAATTTATTTTCTATATCAGTTAATTTTTCAATAATCATATTTAATTGTTTTTCCATTCTTAAAAAAAGTAAAAAAAAAATCAATTTTAAAAAATGTTTTTTATTTATTTTTTATAAATAAACTTTTTTATTGATTTTAAATCTACTTTTAAAACCATTAAATATTTCACAATTACGGCAATCAACAAAAATAAAATTATAAGGCTTTGAAAATACTTTTGATAAGATACTATTAAATATATCTTTCTCACAACTAAAGAATTCATCATATAAAGTTTGAAGCTCTGTCTTGGTATTTCTTGGGTCGAATATCGCTAAATGGGTAAGTTGATGTCTAAGGTATGGAGGTAGTTGTGTAAGTTTTTGTGCTGAAATCATTACAGATACAGCACCACTTTCAAGTTGTTCCCCTGTTTCCTCTTCTATTATTGGTCTGCCGATGTGTCTTCCATTATTAAATAATTTTTTCAAAATAATAGTTTCTTCACCACTTTTTTTTAATTCACTTCCTAAATCGTCTAAGATGATTAGAGTTCGTCCTTCCATGCCCTCCTCGTTGATTATTCTATCAAATATTTCATCTAAATCTTTAACTGATGTATAAAATCTATCAGATGGTAGTTTAGGTCTATTTGCTTGTGATCCAACAGAAGGACTGACAATAAATACATTACTGAATTTTTTATTATAAATACGTTTCTTCCCTGTTGATTGTGTTAATGCTTGGATTAAATTAGATTTACCACTACCGGAGCGCCCGATACAGGCCATTCTAAATATACTGTCAGGCAGTGGGTAAGGTATGTTTTCTATTTTATCATCGCACTTATACTGGAATACTTGGGGTTCAACAGCATTTTTAATTTCTACTTCTTCAAGTTCTTTAAAATTTTCCATTGATATATATTTATATATGATATAATTATTACTTATATAATTACTAAAATAAAAAAAAAATTTAATTAAAACTATTTACCAACTTTTTTTTGAGCGGCTTTATGAGCTTCACTAAAACAACCTTTACCACTTCTAATAAATCTTTTCATAAAGTCAATGTGTTTTTTTGAATGGTGTTTTGAATGTGTTTTAAATAAATCTATTTCTTCTTTTTTTAATTGACGTGGTTTCATATATTTAATTATAATATTTTTTTTTATTTAAGAATTGGCAGCAATAACACCATTCATACCATCGAGAACATACATTACGTCATGTAAAACATAACAATCAACAAGAACAGCACCAGTTCCAGTAATTCCTTTGGTAGAACCAATTTGAGTATGTAAAACTAATGGAAGCCCCTGTGAAGCAAGATTTTTACCAGCATAGGCAGCATTATAACTTTCTAAATCAATACTGAAAGCACATTTAGAACTATCTTTGGAAGTTTGTTCGTCGTCAATTAAATAAGTATTGGTAGGATTTGCGTTATGGTGTTCATCACGGAAACAACCACCACGAAGGTTAGAGTTGAAATAGCCTAAGGCACTTTGGGTATTAGCAAGTAATTCACCAGCATCACGACCAGCAGTTGCTGTTTGAACTTTAATACGCTGGGAAGGAATACGGATACCGCCAACGGACCAGTTATATTCAGTTGTATCAAGGTTCATAAATCCAGTAATGGAATTAGCAAGAGCAGAAGTAATAGCACCATTAAGACGATTAACAGCAATTAATGATTTAACAGAACGTTTGCGAGTGGAGAATGTAATAGTCTGTTCTCCTGTTGAACCACTGGAAATATTCTGTTGGGTATTCTGTGCTGAAACAGAATGAACCTGAATTGGAACACCTGAGCTCATAGCAGCACGGAACATTTGTGCGAATTCAGGACCAGGACGGAGAATAGGAATATGTAATTCAAATTCACTTACTTCATAATCTAAACCAGCAGTATCACCTAAATTGGTTAGGACGGCAGTTTCTTTGGCCGCCATAGTCAAAGAGACATAGCTGGTTCCCTGAGTAAATCCTAATGGCATATATCTATCAGCATTGAAAAATCCACTTGCTGGACGATGGGTAATAACCTGTGAAGCATTTTGAGCTATGGCTACTTGACCTCTTGCTGCTAAATTTGCTTCCCCAGTAGCAACTTTAAGTTTGATTGAAGGACGCATTGAGGCGCCTTCTTCATTGTGCGATATAGTAGAAACAACATCTTCATTACGGTTGGCCTGATTTATACCAAACCAAGGACCATAGTGGATGACTTCCTCTAATAAGGCACCAGTTCCGCCAACTACACGCCAGTTGTCAATGACAGCAGCACCACCAACAAGGGGGTCTAAAAATATAGGTGTAGCGTTAGACTGTTTATTAGTAATTTTATATTTAAGATAAGCACGTTTTAAATCGCAGAAGCATTCATTAGGAACATTTAAAGGCAGTCTTACTTCCTGGTGTTCTTTAAAGGTTCCACCATTGGAAGGAATACAGACTACATAGTCTAATGTCATATCAGGCTGCGGGGCCTGGGGGACTTCACTTAATCTCATTTCGTATGGGGTTTGGGATGCGTCTTCCATTTCTTTATACATTATAGAAATAAAAAAAAAAATTTAAATTAAATTAATTAATACTTTAATTAATTTAATTTAAATTTTTATTTTTTTACCAAATGTATTTTATCTATTTTATATGCTTTTGATTTAGGATTGACTGCTGCTAAAACACGTGCTCTACCCCATTGCTCCGCAGATTTTACTTGTGGCCTTACAGATTTAGGATTAGAATAAAAAGCTCCTTTACCTTTTGAGTAAATAGTTTTTAATCCACCAATTTTATATCCAGTTAAATTACTAATTTCTTTTAATGAATGTGATTTATCTTTTTCAAATCCATACTTTTTATTAAAGATTTGTTTATGGGTTAAAGCCATTATAATTTATTATAATATTTTTTATTGAAAATTTTGAATATGTGCTAAATTTACAGAATTAATTGGTTGTGCGTCCCCACGAGGATAATATATTTGAATTAACATATTCCAGTTGTCTCCTGCTTCATTTAAAGCACCAGTAATAGGGGTTGCGTCTTGATCTGTTAATGTAATTGTAGTTTCTCCTCGTAAAGGATTAGCACAACTAACCCAAGAATTATCGTAATATTGATTAGAATATGTATAAGTAGTATTACCAACAGGCACAACACCAATAATATTACTGGTTATAATAGACCGACTACCTTGAATTTCTAATGGGTAAGTTTCAATATTATTAGGATAAGCATTTGTTAATCTTATTTGAACTGTTGAAGTTCCTTGTGCCGTCCAACCATGCGTAGCAGTTCCTGCTATTTGTGAAATAGTAAAATATAATACTTTAATCATACAAACTGTTTCTTTTGAAAAATCTTGGGCTGACGGTGCCTGGTCTAAAACAGATTGTAAATTAAAACTACATACAGTCCCATTACCAGTTTTTCTTAAAGCGTCCGCTGAATTTAAATATACTTGAAATAAATTTTCAGGATTATCGTAAGCCATTATATATTAAAGTATTATTATATTTTTAAATTTATAATTTATTCTACTTTTAAATTTTTCATTTTATCATCTAAATATTTTTTTATTTCTTCTTCTCGTTGTTTAATTTCTATTCTATTAGAATTAAATTGGTCTATTCTATTATACATTTCTTGTTGTAATGAATGTGAAAATTGACGGGCTTTTTTTTCCGTTTTAGAAATTCTATAAAAAGAAATTAATAAATTACATTCCCAATCAGCACGTTCAAAATTTACTGGGTTAGTTTCTTCTTGATAAGTAATATTAATATCAATACTATTAATTTGTTTTTGGACTAATTCACATACAAATTTAGTTGGTGGATCATATGTAAAAAATAAATTTCTTGATAATTCAACTGGAACTTGTGCTACAACATTACTATATTTACCTGAATTACTTTCTATTACTTTTGAATTAGATAAATTTGGTAATCTAATATAAATACTATTACGAGTATCAGTAATATCAACTGCCCTATCACTAATAATACCATTAGAATTATTAATAATTTGAATAGAATTAGTAAATCCTAAAAATCTTCTACATGTAGTAGAAGTAGTAAAATCAAATGTAGCATCATTACCTGAATTAGTTATAGTTAATAAATTAGAAATTTCATCATAAACAAAAGTATATGTATATGAATTTCCAAATATTATAGATTGTGCTTCCAATAAAGTTTTTAATTTTGAAGTTAATTCTAAAATATCATAACTACCACTTGGGATTGTTATTGTAGTATAAGCATTTGCCCCTTCTTTAAAAGTAATTGTATTATTAGAATTATTATTTGATAAATTATAAAAACTATTTGGAATGGTGGCGGATACTAATTCTACACCCAGTATTTCGTCGTCTTCTGCGATTATGTCCTCAAATAAATTAAATCTGCCTGAATTATTATTGTCCCCAATAGCAGTTGATAATAAATCTCTACTTCTTATACTAATAAACACATCACCACGAGTTTTTAACATATATATTATTATGATATATTTTCTAAATCTTTTTTTTCTTTTTTTCTTTTTCTGTATTCTTTCATATATAATCTTCTATGTTGTTTAAAATCTTCTTTTGAAATAAAACATTTAATTTGATTAATATTTCCTTTCAATTCTTTTCGTGCTTGTTCTTCTATAAATCGTAATTGTTTTTTAGAATAATAAATTACTTTTTTGTATTGAATTAATTTCAATTCAATATTTCGTTCTATTAAAGTTTTATATAATTTCCTATTAGGACATGATTTCATTTTACTTTTATGTTTACTCTCTCTCCTTGATAATTTTTCGGTTGTAGAACCAACATAACAATCATTATTTCCACAGTCAATGTAATAAATTATTCCTTCCATTTTATATATATATATATCCCCATTATTTTAAATAGTAGAATTTTGATATACTAAAAAAAAACTTTTATAAAAGTATTTTTTACATATTATAACAATATTTAATACAATTTATACTAAGAGTAATTCTTTTTATTTTAATTTCTTTTTCGGTATCTGTTAATTTTACTTTTGCTTTAATTTCTGCTATACGGTCAGTAAGAAATCCAACTAATAATTCTGCTTCATTATACTCGTCTTGATTAAAGTAATTGTAAATATTTTTACTTATCATATTATTAATTAATAATATTTTAAAATTGATTTTTATTTTTTAAAAAAAGTAAAATGGGAATTATTTATAAAATAGAAGTTGCTGGTGAGTTGTATATTGGTTCTACAAAAAAAAAGTTATATAAAAGACAAAATAATCATAATTCTAGTTTAAATAATCCTAATGATAAAAATTATAATACTCCTTTATATAAATTTTGTAGAACACATAATGTAAAAAAAATAATTTGTGAGTTAATTGAAGAAGTTGAAAATGACGAATTAAGAATATTAGAACAAGAATATATAAATATGGTAGAACCAAGTTTAAATAGTTATAGAGCATATCAAACAAAAGAAGAACGATTAGAATATATGAGATTAATAAATAAAAAAAGTAATCAAAAAAAAAGTAATTGTCCTATATGTGGTAAGGAAATGTTAAAACATAATATTAAAAAACATATTAGAAGAATTCATTAATCTTCGTCTTCTAATAATAATAATTCTTTATCTATATTATCTAATTTAATTTTCCACATTTCTAATAATTTAGGTATATTAAATAAGCAAACTACATCACCATTTTTTTTTAATTTACTAAATCCACCATATTCAAGATTACCTAATTCTAAACTAAATTTTCTTTTAGTATATGAAATTTTTTCATTATTAGAACATAACCAATAGTTAAAATCTTTATATAATTTTGAAAATGAATATTCTATTGATACACCAGTATAATTTTCATTATGATAAAAATAACATACTTTTTTTTTCAAAAAAGTTTCAACTGGACTTTCATAATATTTTTGTAATTCTTCTTGATATGCTGTTAATGGTATTGGTCTTGAAATAAAATCTTCTACATTTCTATCCATACAATATTCATAAAAACTTTTCATTGTTGCTTTATCTTCACAACAATAATGTAATTGTTCCATATATTTAGTATCTCCTTTTTTTTCATTAGAACATTTAATCATACATTTTCTTCTATCTCCTTCTTTGGTTGGTATATTAATATTAACATTATTGGTATTACCACATACTCGTTGAAAACTATTCGCCATATAACCTTTTGAACCTTTTGGATTTATATAAATTTCACTATTAGTAATTAATGCTTTAAAAGTTCCCTCACAACCTTTCGTAGATAAAAAGTCCATTTCCTCAAATACAATTAAAAAAGCATTTATCAAAGCTTCATTGAATTCTCCTAAAATATTATTTTGTGGATTAGTAGTAGCAAAAAATTTAGATACACCAATCATAGACTTTAATAATTTAGAAAATATAGTAGATTTACCAATACCTTCTTTGGATACAAATAATAAAAATGTAGATTTTTCATAAGGTCTTTGAAACATATGACTAATCCAATCTATAACATATTCAGTAATTTCTTTATCATTATTACATAAAATTAATAAATGATTTAAAATAAATTTTAAACCTTCTTCATTTCGTTCTTCAATTACTTCTATCTCAATTTGAAAAGGCAACCATAAATTAAAATGATTAGGAGGACATAATTTAACATTAGGATAAATATTCATATCCTTATAAACCCTACTTGTTTTAGATTTCATATATTTTTGTATAAAATTATTTTCTGTTGGGTTTCCTTCTTTATCAACAGAGTTATATACTTCGTGAGAATAAGAAGTTTCAAAGTTTCCTTTTTTATAACAAATTAATTCAAAATTATCATAATTACAATAAATAGAATGTTTAATTACTTTAAAATGTGTTTTATTAAATTCATTTTCCATTTCTAAATAATTATCTTCTGTTTGATTTTTATATTGTATTAAAGATTTTTGTTTATTTATTTTTTCTAATTTTTTATTTAATTCTTTTTCTTCTTGTTCTAATTTCTTTTTTAAATCTTTTTCTTTTTTAATCTTTTCTTTTTCTTTTTTTTCATTCTCTTTTTGTTTTTGTTTTAATTCTTTAATTTGATTATCAATACTCATTTCTTTTTTTAACATATTATCGTCCATAATATTTTCTTTACTTTTTTTATTTAGTTTATTTAAAGTATTATTATAAGATAATTCATATTGGTCTTTATTAATATAATTTACTTCTTGATTATCATTTACTTCTATATAGGTATTCATTGGTTCTATATTAGAAACTATTGATTGTATCCAACTTGTATTATTTAATTCTGGGGGCATATATACTATTATATATTTTTATTTTTAAATACTTTAAATTGTATTTAGTATTTTCATTTTTAGATAGTAATTAAAGTATTTAGAAAAATAATATTATATATAAGTATAAGTATGAGAAAATACATTTATAATTATAGCAGTAATTTAGTAAATTTAAAAAATTCTAATTTAATTGAAATGATTGATAATATTAATATATTAGAAAAATTAGACGAAAAAAAAAAATTAAATATTTATAAAGTAGGAAACTATTTTCAAAAAAAAATTAAAAATCCACCAGAAATTTTATTAAGATTAAGTAGAATTCAACTCTAATAATTCTTTAATTTCGTCATATTTTTTTTCTGCTAAATTAGTAAAATGAACCCCAGTATATATATGTCTATTAAAACTATCACTAAATACTTTTCTACCACATTCACATAATATCTTGTGTTGTTTTTCTTTGATTAAAATAGGTTCAGTTTTTTTTTCTATTATTAATTTTATTTTTAATATTAATTCTTTATCTGTCATATATTATATAGTATATTTTAGTTTTTAAATCTTATCATTCTCTCGTAATAGTAAAATTATAGTTTTTAAAATGATATAGTAATCTTTCTTTTTTTACCAATATTTCTTTATCCTTATAAAATGTTCCCATTTCAACACATTTTATAGTTTTAGAACAAATTTTAAGAACTTTATATAAATTCATAGAACGCTTATCTCTCAAATAGACATATGTATCAAATGTTATAATATCACCACTCTTTAAATTTTTTAAAGCTGTTTCACAATTATTTATTTTTTCTTCTTTTTCTTTTATTTCTTTCTGTTCTTGAATAGCAGTATAAATATTATCATTATATATACAATCTGGTCTAATATAAATTTTAACTGAATATTGAGTATATTTATTCCCATTTATTTTGTTAAACGGATAATAATAATTTGATACATTAATATAACCTTCTTCGTCTATATACATATCATACCAATTATTTTCGTCTTCTTTCCAAGCATTAAAATATCCGTCAGCATTACTTTTTATAAATATACACATTTTTTTACCAAGTTCATAATTAAAATATTTTTTAAATTCTTCTACCCACATAAAACTTGCTTTTCCGTTTGTTGGGTCATAACAATATTCATTACTCATTAACTCATTTAATTCTTTATTTATAAATTCTTTTTTTTCTTTATTAAATTTACAATCCCAAGTAATAGTTAAGCCTTCAATAAACTTATTATCTATAATAGAATATTTAAGATAAGTATGGATATTCTCAATAGTAGTCATAATACTTTTTTGTTTTGATATTTTGAAATAATATAAATATCAATTTTAAAAAAACATTATTTTTATTATTTTTGATAAAATTTTTTTTTTATTCAGTAATAGGATAAACAAAATTAATTTATACGGTGCGTAGGATAAAGAATTCTCTATCCTTTTATATCCTATCAGTATTTTATAGTCTTTTTATCTTATTATAGTAGTAAATAATATTTAGGATAGGATAAGTAAAAATATTAAAAATAAAAAAAAAATAATTTAAAAAAAAATAATTTATAAAAAAAATAAAAAAAAATATTTCTATAAAAATTTAAATCTATAATTTTATATCATTCTATCCTAACAAAACATATCTGGTCTAAATTGTATTTCAATATCACTACCATAACCATTATCTACTTCTTGAATTACTTTATAAATTATTCTAAAACTAATTTCTATACCTTCCCCATACATACTACTTAAATAGTCTGCTATTTTTTTATGGTCTTCTTCCATAAATTTATCAACAAAATAAATTATTTTTTCTTTTATTTCTTTTTTAAATTTTGTAAATGTATAATAACCTTCTGTTTCTATTATACACTCATAAGGAAACACACCAATATTTTCGGCAAGCCAACAATCCCAAGTTCCGTAATTACTACTCGCTCTTATTGCTGATAGTTTATTTAGTTCATTAGTAAATAATTTTATTAGTTTTTTTCTAATAAGTTTTTTTCCGTCCCCTAATCTATGGTCTAACATAAATAATATTTTATTTTTATATTTTTCTTTATTATATTCTTTACTTTCATATTCCCATTCATTAATATATGGTGAAAATGTTTTGTTATAATGTTTCTTGTCCCACTTTTTTAATAATTTTTCAAGTTTAATAAGTTTAAGTTGTTTTTTGTTAATATATTCTGCGTCGCACATTTTACTTATTGTTTTAATATTTTGAAATTAAAAATATCAATTTTAAAAAAATGTTATTTTTATTATTTTTGATAAAATTTTTTTTTTATTCAGTAATAGGATAAATTTAAAATATTTTTATTTTTTTATTTCATTAATAATAAATGTAATTTATCAGTATGAATACGATTTTCAATATTTTTAATTTTATCATATCTACAATAAAATTTTATTTCAATAGGATTTCTACAATGAGAACGATAATAATGTTGTCTATAATCAAAAGAATATTTAAAACAATCTATTAGATAATTATTTTCTTGTTGAGATACATAATCTTTTACTTTTTCTAAAACCCATTTTTTATATTTTGTTGGGGTCATATATTTTTGTGTATATAAATCACAACTATTTAATAAATAAGAAACTATATTAAAACATAATTTACTTTCAAAACACATATTTATAATATATTTACCATAGTTAGGAGGTATAGATATTTTAGTTTTATCTAATGCTTCTTTTATTTCGTCTAAAAATGTTTTCTCAAATAAAGGTCTATTAAATTTTATTAAATTTTCAAAATTATTTAACATTTTATTATATTTAATATCACGGACATTTCTACTAAAATTAAATAATAATTTTTTAATAAGAACAATATTTAAAATATTATTTAGAAAATATAATACAGAAATATCTTTATCTAATTTTGGTTTTATTTTAGCGTCAATTATATCCATAGATAAATTTATTTTATTTTTATTTGCTAATAATTTAAAATAATTAAATTTACCAATATTTTCGTCAATAATATTCGCCATAGTGGTATCCATATTTTTCTTTTGTTTTTTGAAATAATATAAATATCAGTTTTAAAAAATGTTTTTAAAAATATCAATTTTGAAAAAAGTATATACTAATTATTTTTGATAAAATATTTTTTAATTCGGTAATGGGATAAAATTTAAAATATTTATTTTTTTTTATTTTAATTCTTTAATTATATTTTCACAATCCATAAATTCTACATTACCTAAATTTTCTATTAAATTTTTTTTTTTACAATCATTAAATTTAATTTTCAAAGAATTTCGTGTATTTATTTTTTTATAATCAGTAGATATATTTGTGGTAGAATTTAATTCACCTATAATTTCATTAGAACTATTATGTAGAGCAAAATGACTTTCAATACATTTCAGTTTTATTCTACCACCAGAACAATTTACACTTTTAGTAGTTGCTAATTTATTACAAGTTTTAGAATTTTTCTTACCAGCATTTTTGGCTTTTTGTCCCATAGTATTTATTTTTTGTTTAGATATTTTGAAAAATAGAAAAATCAATTTTGAAAAAAGTTTATACTAATTATTTTTGATAAAATTTTTTTTTATTCGGTAATAGGATAAATTTAAAATATTTATTTTTTTTTATTTTTATTTATTCTATATCTTCAACCTTTATACAATGTATTCCTTCATTATTAATAAAATATAATATATCCCAATAACCTTGTTCTTCTATTTGTTTTTCAATAAGATTACTAATCATTTTTGCTTTATTTTTTTCTAAAAATTTAGTTATTTTTATATATTGTTCTTGTGT
>Ga0181390_1001205_pt1 | contig 11577 bp, 14 predicted proteins | sample 13SPOviralmetaG_FD_130085 | JGI IMG/M metagenome (GOLD analysis project Ga0181390, IMG submission 130085) | Marine viral communities from the oligotrophic San Pedro Time Series (SPOT) site, San Pedro Channel, CA, USA - 13 SPOT_SRF_2010-07-21 | ecosystem: Environmental > Aquatic > Marine > Strait...
AACCCGATATCTCAACATAGATTGCCCTTTGTAATCGGTTCTACCATTGAGAATCCTTGACCATAATAATATATTATTCCTGCCCTGTACAGAGCTTAACCTCTCTACAAGTTTTGGATTCGGGAGAATTGATTTTTTAGTATATATACCCTCGTACTGACCTGGGGCATAGACCACTCCAGAAACCGTATTTGGAAATCTATCAGATGCTACTCTGTTAAGCACAGATGCAGCAACACAAAATTCATCTGGTGTATTTGATGCTGCTTCAACCTGTACAACCTTTGCCAAATGTTGATAATCAGATGGAGTTAATGCTAATAATAGTTCAATTATCATAAATTAATTTTTCCTCCTCAGGGAAGTAAGTTCTAAAGAGATGCGATGCCTCAATGTGCTCGCCCGCGTTATTCAACCTTTTACATTCTTCTAAAATTCTATCCTTAAATTCTTTAGAAGGTCCGTGACTAGTCGTCATGCTTGTCTCCTATGTATTCTAGTGAGATTATGTCATGAGTTAGAAAATTTGGGTCCAACCACTCACAAAATTCACCATGAATTGCAAAAGCGTCCTCAATGCTAGTAAAGTTATTGGATTCACAGAGAGTATGTATGCGATCAATTGACCAGTCAGTTGTCTTTAGACAGGTCTCTTCCAAAGTTACCATAGTCTTTACGCATGTAACGGCCTAGGATGTTAGCATTATAGTATGCAGGTGACCCATCGTCAAGAGCTTCGCTTAAGACATTATTTAAGAATAACTGCTTTGTCTCTTCGTAATTACAGTTACCCTTTGTATCGTGAAGACTTAAAATTTCTCTATTGAAAATCTCTTTGCCGTATAGATTGAGATCTTCTTTTAATTCTGGACAAGAACCGTAATACTTTTGCCAATCAGATTCCTGTTTCACTCTCCTCTTTTTACCAGGTGGTTTTCTGAATGACCAGAAGTACTTTCTACCGATGTACCTTTTACCCGATCGTGTATTTGTAATAAGATAGACAAAACCGAAGTTATCGTCAATATCCTCAGATAAAAAAGGTTGTCCCCTAAAACACCAGGGATTCTCATAACTCATACTATATTTATAATATTAAGTTATTATTTATCTTTAACCGGGACAAACCTAGTCTATTGACTTTACTTGAATTTGTCAAGCCCTAGTAAAGCTGTACCAATAGCACCGCCTACCTGTAAAACTTTTTTAGCACTTCTCAGAGGTCTCTCCACCGCCTGACGAACTGCTGGAGTAGGTCCAGTCCTAATCATTCTGGGTGTGAATGCACTGAGGGGTCTCAATCCCCTTATACCTTTTTCACCCGCTTTGAAAGATTTATTAGAACGTGTAAGTTGCTTCACATCATCTTTCATCAAGTTATTCCAAGACGCTTTATTCTCATTGGGAACACGAACATTTTTGCCCTTGTTCCACCAATCCATAACACCTTCAGAATAAAGGTGTTCTGAGAACTGCTTATACGTCTTCATTTTTTAGGTAGTGGTTCGTCTGCGTAGATTTTCTTACCAGCCTTTTTGCTTGCCTTTCTATACTCGTTTACACCATCAGTTTCTGCCTTATTGAAAGACATGGGTTCGCCTGCTTTGGGATGTCCTTTAGGGTTCATGACTGGTTTACCACCAACACTGGGATTAGAATATCCCACACCTTCTACAATGTCCTGGACGTGCTCAGAGGTCATCTGGAGCATGACGTAATGTGCTTCTTCTACGGTCTCTACATGTCCCTCAGAGAGGAGATAGTCAAGCACCATATCGTATGCTTCTTTTTTCATACCCTTAGTGTTCCCTCTTTCTGCTACTGGTTTAATGGTGCCTTTAGATAATGCTCCAAAATTGCTGGATAGAGCATCTTTGGTTCGTTGAAGTTCCGCAGCATAAGTTCCTGCCTTATAATTCGCACCACCTGTTGCTGCTTTGGTAGATTTTGAAGTTGAACTCTTTCTTACCGGCTTACCTGTTTTTGGGTCAACAAAAATCTTTTGATTGGGAAAAATTGCTGCGTTCGCCCCAAGACCAAAAAGTTTAGCATCTTCTTGTTCTTTTGGATTTGTCCTTAATTTTCCTATGATTGGATTGCCTTTGCCATCCAACTCATAACGTTTTTTATCGTATGCCAAATTAGCTAATTGTTGATCCTTAGTCAACTTAGATCCAGGACCATATGCACGCTGCTGTGGTGTAAGATTTTTAGGAGTTGGTGTGGGAGTTGGCGTTGAAGGAGGAGTTGGTGTGTTAGATGATGGATCTTTATAAGGGTCTACTTTTATAGGTACTTCTTTTGTAGGTTGATCTTTGGAACCACCAGAACCATACTCATTAGTTCCAAAGAACTCAGCAGGACTCAGTGTGGTTCTATCTTTTTGATTCTGTGACGTGATTTTATCGTCTTTATCAGTTCTCTTTGGTGGTGTTGTACGAGCGTTTTCTGGTTTTGTTTTACCGTCTACTGCCTGTCCTCTGCTATTAAAAGATGTAGTATGCCCAAATCCTGTTTGTGGAGTTCTATCACCGGATCTTACAGACGGTTCATTGGACCTGTTAGGTTCAGGAACATACGTCCTGTAAATATTATTCAGTTTATTAAGAGTTTGCTGTAATAGATTAGTATCTTTCTTTTTTGAAGGAGTATCAGTGGTGTTTGGTTGGGGAATTTCGTAAAACTTGCCGTCAGGACCAATAAATCCCTTTTTACCATTTCTAGTTACTATGTTTTGGTTCATTTCTTTACCTTGACAACTTTTCCGTTTTCAATTCTATATTCCTGACCCTGGTATATGTAACGGTCGGGGTCATTTATCACCTCAGGAGTATATGGATCTTTAGATGCTGTAGGACCTGTAGGTCCTTTAGGACCTGTAGGTCCTTTAGGACCGCCAGTAGGTGCTGTAGGACCTGTGGGACCTGTAGGTCCTGTGGAACCGCCAGTAGGTCCAGTAGAACCAGGATTCTGCCTTTGCTTCTCTTCTTGGTCCATCTTTTTGTGCATTTCAGCACCATGTTCTCCAGCCGTCTTTATAAAGTCTTTTGTTCTTCGACCAGCAAGGCGAGTGTAAGCACCTTTGGTCAGAAATTGATCGGCAGCAACTCCGGCACCTGCTGCCAAGGCAGTCCATGCAAGAGGTGCAAGAAGTGGAATTTCTGAGATAAGTGTTTTAGTAACAATTTCTGGGTTGCTTACTGCACTCTCAGATAAAAGTCCGTTTTCAATTAATTTATTATAAATTTCTTCACTCACTTGTAAGAGAATATCTTCCGCACTCAGTTCTTCTACTTTAGGATGAACTGAACCATATATGGAATTTAATTCTCTTAGTTGTTTTGGACTTAATGGTTCCATCTTATAAAGACACTTTATTGTTATTTAGAAGCAGATTGAGCTCTCTTAGATTTTTTGCGGAAATTAGTAAATGAAACAGGATCAAAATTCTTAGCACCACTTGTTACTTTATCAAATGCTTGTGTTGCTTTATCGGCACCAACCATATATCCATAAATGCTGCCAGCAACTCCACCAACTAAAGCGCCTTTAGGTCCAGCAACGGAACCTAATTTTGCACCAATTTTTCCACCAGCAAAAGCACCAGCAGCTCCACCACCAGTTCTTGTTGCTGCACCTGTTACTGCGGTCGCTGTATCCTGTTTGAGATCTTCTTTACGTCTCATATATTCACCCTGTGCCTCAAGACCAGCACCAACCACACCAAGACCCTTTCCTACGCGACCAAGAGTTCTAAGACGAGATGCGGACTTCTTTTTAGCAGCATCTTGCATTTGCTGTACTACTTTATCTGCTACGGCAGTTGAAGATACTGGTGGTTTTGGTAGTTGTGTTGGTTCTTTAAGACGAATTTTTACACGTCTATTAACAACTCTTTGCCCTGCCCTCTCACGACCAAGACCCAAATTGCTGTATGGTTGAGAGCGAGGAACTCTAACAGGGTTAGATGCTCCTACTCCTTTGACATTAAGACCTTTTCCAACTTTTTCTGGACCAATACCCAAGTTTCTGTATGGTTGAGATGTAGAAGGTTTTGGAATTACAGGAGGTTTTGGTGGTTTTGCAAGTGTGTTTGCACCTCTTACTACTCTAGGTTTTGAAGTGGGTTCAGGTTTAAACTCTTTTTTTACACCAGTTCCAGATGTAAGAGGTCTAACATCAGTTGTTAACTTCCTAAGCAGTCTATTATACTTGGAATCACCAGAAAACTTTAATGTTCCCTTTCGCAAACTACCAGAATATGTTCCAGTTCCGCCAGGAATTCTAGTTGCTGGTTTCCCTTGAGTAGGGATAGTATATCCTTGCCCTTTAACAAATCTACTACGGGGTTTTTGTGCTCCTACCTGACGTTCATTAGGTGCTGGTCCACCCCTTTTATCTGCACCAGACTTTCTCGCGGCGGCTGCATCAGACTGATCAAGTTCACCACCACTAAAAAGACCCTCTGGTCCTGCTACAGCAGCAGCGGCACCTTTTGGACGACCACCTCTAAGAATGTCATCAACACTCAATCTTCCACGAGGATTGACAGTGGGTCTAGAAGTATTTGACCTTGCAGTAGATCTTTCAACTTGAGAGGGTCCTGGTCCACCAGGTCTGTCAGGATTTTTTCTCTTCTCAGTTATAAAACTATGAAACGACTTCATCTGACGGACACAACTTTCCTATAAGGATATTTATAAAAAAAGAGAGGACCTTAGTCCTCTCTAAAAGAATCATATCCATCATAGTCACCAAATAGAAAGGCATCTAATTTTGCTGCCTCTCTGTATGTTGCGTATGAGTCAGAGACTGAATCCTGCAAAGGAGTCTTTTTTAACGTCTTGCTTGATTCCTCCGACGATGTAAGACTCAACCTCAGTTTCCTGAGGAGCAACCTGAAGACCCTTCGACGAAATCCAATGTTCCGTCCAGGGGAGTGGGTTATTCTTTGCGGGTACGTCATAGATTGGTTTAAGTCCAATTGATTTCATTCTACGATTGGCAATCCATTCCACATACTGCTGTAGCAGTTTATCATTAAGACCAATCATAGATCCATCTTTGAACAGATACTCTGCCCAAAGTTTTTCTTGGTTAACACAATTATCAAAGGTTTCAATCAACCACTGCTCTTCTTCTTTGAAGATTGCTGCCATCTCAGGATCATCACCATTCTTCCATTTGTTCAGGATATTCTGAGTGATGGCAAGATGCTGATTCTCATCGCGAGCGATCAAGGAAATGATTTTGGCACTTCCTTCCATAAGTTTGAGTTCGCCAAACGCAAAGCTGCAAGCAAAGGATACGTAGAAGCGAATACCTTCAAGAATATTAACGTTTGCAACTGCTCTGAAGAGTTTGCGCTTGAGTTCATACCTTGATTCTAGGGCAGTGGGGACTTCTTCTAATGCATGTTTCCACTCATTGCTGTTGTCATACTGATGAGCAGCATTAATAAAATCATTATATGCTTTAGTAACGCTGGCAGCACGTTCTACGATACGATCATCAGTCAGAATGTGATCAAACACATCCGAAGGATCTGGATAGATGTTCTTGATGATATGTGTGTAAGAGCGACTGTGGATCATCTCCATGAACCCCCAGACCTCCATACATGCCTCTAACTCAGGTAATGAGCAGTATGGGATAAAAGCCATCCCAGGACCGCGCCCTTGTACAGAATCCAGCATGATCTGGTATTTAAGATTGCTGGTAAAAATGTGCTTTTGCTCAGGACGCAATGTCTGATAGTCCGCACGGTCTTTTTGGAGGGAAACCTCTTCAGGTCTCCAAAAGTATCCCAATTGTTGTGTTGTGAGTTTATCAAAGATTGGATATTTGTAAGAATCATATCTCTGAATACCCAATGGTTTACCAAAAAACATTGGTTGTTTTTTAGTGTCAACTACTTCTGAATTGAACACGGTCATCGAATCGACCATTGGTTTGCTGTTGCTGTTTGTCTTAAATCTTACAAGACTCACACTCTTCCTCCTCTGCGTTTTCTAACTGTGAAATTAAATTATCAAGAGACTCTGTAGATTCATCTACTTCATCAGTCTTGAAGTCGTATGTGTTCTGATAATAAGAAGTCTTCCAACCGTATTTGTATGTAGTCAAAAGATCCTGTGCCATCACTGAAATCGGAACTTCGTTGTCTGGATACTGTAGTGGATTATAACTCCAATTGCCGCTGATTGCTTGGTCAAAGAACTTCTGCATCACAGCAACAATATTAATATAACCACGATTGGACCCCATATCCCAAAGGAGCGTATAATTATTCTTAAGAGTTGCATATTGCGGAACAATCTGTTTGAGTGGTCCCTTTTTGCTTTTCTTAATGGACAAATATCCTCTAGGTGGTTCAATTCCATTTGTTGCGTTTGACACAACGGAACTGCTCTCTGATGGCATCTGAGCAGACAATGTTGAGTTCCGTACTCCGTGCTTTTTGACCCGAAGTCTAAGATCCTCCCAATCATAGTGAAGCTCATTTGGAACTATTTCATCCACATCATGTTTATATGTATCAATCGGAAGAATTCCGTTGCCGTATTTGGTTCGGCTACTATACTCACATGCACCTTTCTCTTCAGCAAGATCCACTGTAGCAGAAATAAGATAATATTGAAAGGATTCGGTGAGGTCATGAACCAGTTGCCACGCCCCAGAATCGTTGTAATCATATCCGTTCTTAGCAAGATAATGTGCCAGACCGATAAATCCGATTCCAAGCGATCTACGTGCCTTTGTGGCAATCTCAGCAGCGTTAATGGGATAGTTCTGGAAGTCAATCAATTCATCTAAAGAACGAACAGCAAGATCACAGAGAACTTTTAGGTCATCAAGGTCACGAATTTTGCCAACATTAACAGCACTTAGAATACAAAGAGCAATCTCACCGTTTGGATCGTCAATGTGCTCAAGAGGTTTGGTAGGTAGAGTAATCTCCTGACAGAGATTGCTCATCTCAATCTTGTCCAGGAACGAAGAGTGAGAGTTGCAGTGGTCAATATTCATGATGTAGAGACGACCGGTCTCTGCTCTCTCTTTCAAGATATCAAGGAAGAGTTCTTGAGCGCCGATAGTTTTCTTCGGAGTGAATCTATCAGATTCATAACGTTGATAGAGATCATCAAACGATTCAGTGCCAAAAGCATCATACAGACCTGGCACATCGTGAGGGCTGAAGAGACTGATTTCTTCATTTTTGATAAAACGTTCGTAGAACAATTTAGAGATTTGGATGCTATAGTCCAACTTTCGGACACGGTTATCTTCCGTCCCTTTATTATTTTTGAGTACAATGATGTCCTCTATTTCTTGGTGCCAGATTGGGAAGTGGACAGTCGCTGACCCACCTCGTATTCCATTTTGTGTACAACACCGGACAGTTGATTCAAACTTTTTAAGGAATGGTACAACACCTGTGTGTTGAACTTCTCCGCCTCGGATCTTAGCGTTGATTCCACGGATTCTACCTGCGTTGATACCGATTCCCGCCCTTTGTGCAACATATCTGCCAATAGCCATATCGCTAGTAAAGATACTATCGAGGGAGTCATCAACATCAACAAGAACACAGCTAGCGTATTGTCGAAGTGGAGTTCGCACTCCCGCCATGATAGGTGTGGGAATGTTGATTTTGTGTCTTGAAATTGCGTCATAGTACTTCTTTACGTAATCGAGACGTGTAGATTTTGGATACTTGGAAAATATAGTAGCAGCAATCAAAAGATACATGGACTGAGGGGTCTCATATTTTGCCCCACTGCTGCGATCTTGAACCAAATACTTGTCAACTACCTGGCGCAAACCAGCATAGGTAAAAAGCATATCACGATCATGATCAATGAAGGATTCAAGTTTCTCAAACTCTTCATCAGAATAAAGATTAAGAATCTCAGGATCATAGACACCATCCTTCACACAATGCTCTACGTGCGCCTTGATAGTGGGAAATTCGTGCATACGACCATATAGTTGCTTGCGAAGTGCAAACAGCAATAGACGCGCTGCTACGAACTGATAGTTAGGATGATCAAGGTCAATCAAATCACTGGCAGAACGAATAAGAATCTCTTGAATCTCATCCGTAGTAATGCCATCATAAAACTGAATACCCGATTGAATCTCAACCTGGGAGGCAGAAACACCTGCCAAGTCTTTACATGCTTGCTCCACCATGACGTGGAGTTTATTCAAATCAAGAGGTTCCGTATTGCCGTTTCTCTTTACAACCTTGGTGCCGTTACTCATACTTTTTTCCAACTGTTAAATTTAACTTTTGCTTCTAAACCAGAATATGTATTTAATTTTATCATAGACACAACGTCATGTCCAGAGAGAACCATATCGTTGATGTCCTTTTGCTCTAAACCGTTTGGCCAGATAACTACCGACTCTCCAAGATCAATGGTCTTGTTGATTCGGTTGACAATTTCCCTATTTCGCGGTTCATTATCATAGATCCATACAACATTGTCAATCCCCCAACTACTAATATCAGCGTCAGCTCCGCACATAGCAATTGCGTTTGGAATGAACGTGCTATCAAATGGTCCCTCGGTAACATAGACTGGAGCATCTGTTCGGATTGTATCAAGTCCATATGCTTTGGGTGCCTCATCATCCAACATCACGGTAATATATTTAACAGAGTTAGGAACTAGACTTCTACCCTGAAAACCAATGAGATCTTTGTCTTTATTATACATTGGTATAATAATACGCGATTCATCCCTACCAATAGTGTCAAAGGTTCGTTTTTTAGTATTTGTCCACCGTTTAAAACTGTCAGTAAAATAAAATTTTTCGGGATTAAGTTTACGTTTCTCCAAATATCTTCTGGCGTCAGGATCTTCAGATGCTTTGGGTAAATCTAACTTTGTTTTGAATACTGGTTTTGTAAAGGTAAACGTAGGTTCTTCAACAACAAAGTTTCTACCTGTATGCCCTTCCTTAAACTTCTCAAGCGTATATTGCTTATGAAGCGTAGTATCCATCGTCTTCAAAAAATTGTTCAAAGACATACTAGAACCACAGTTGTGACACTTGAAGTTAGTGTTATTCTTGACCTGGTAGATGTATCCCCGTGCCTTGTTTTTGTGCTTTTGAGAGTCGCCACAGATAGGACATCGGAAGTTGTAAAGATCGCTCTTGACCCTCTTGAACTTCTGTAGACGTGACGAAACTAATCCAACATACTTGGAATCAATCAGATCCATTACAACAGGTCACTTCTGCCCCTGTATTATAACCTGCTGTGGTTCAGGAGTCAAGAAGATAGGTGCCAATCTGCTACCTGCACCGATCATAAGTGCTCCTACAATCAGAACACCACCAATCTGCCATCTAAACTTTGAGAATGATTTTATCTCTTCTTGTATCTTATCAATTCTACCATGAATGATTCTATGGTTTTTCTCTTCATTACCTTTAATCTCATCAATCATCTTAATGATGAGTTCATCACTCTTGATACTTTGATCAATCCTTTCATCATGCTTCGCAAGAATTTGAGCGATTCTTGCATTTCCTTCAGATATTTTATCAACAGCATTCTCTAATTTTGTGAGCATTTCTCTAGAAAGCTCTTCATAAATATCCAATTTTGTTTCTAATTGAGCGACCTTAGAATCAGACCACATTAGACTATACCTGTGCTCCAACGTTTTCTTAGTCCAGGAAACTTGCCTCTGGCAAGAATAGTTGGTTTCGTTGGTTCCTTTTTCTTTTTACCTAATGGTTTATCATAACCTGCTACAGGACCCTCAGCATCAGCAGAACCACTAAATCCTGGTTTTCCGGCAGCAGAACCTGTAGTCATCATCTCTTCTGACAACTTAGTATCACGGATATATTTAATTATCCTATCTATATTCATAGATTTTTGAGTTCTGCTAAACAGTTATAGTCTGGTTCTATATCACTAACAGATGTTTTTGGATATTCGGGCAATCTATTCAAGAACAGTAAAAAACTCTTGATAGATGGCCAAAGGTCCTCATCCAAGTTGTAGAATAATAAAGGAACCGTTGCATCATTAAAGACATTAAATAATATAATAAGGTGATTGAGAATAAGATGAACTTTGAGTTCACCATTATTCTTATATCTCTTCAACAAACGCTTGACATATCTGATACGCTTCAAGTCCGACTCAAAGTCGTCTCGTGTAACTGACTGTGGGTTATCATAGAATTTTATAGCAAAGAGTAGATAATTACTCTCATTCAATTCATCAAATCTCATATATTAACCCATGTTATTAGCTATCAGGATAGATGGCATCCTCAGCATCTCTACCACCAGCAGCATCAGTAATACTGCTACTCGCGACTAAAGTCTCAGTTTTAACTCTGAGAGTGCCATGAGTATCAATGTATGTAGTAACGCCAACCCAACCTGCATGAGGAGCAGCATACTTAGAACCAGTTGCCGCTCTAGCGACACCTTGCTCAGTTGTATCTACACCAAATACACCGGAGAATCTGTTTGACTTAACGTCAGGTGCTGCGTACTGATTATCAGTGATAGCACTGATAGGAGATCTGGTGATGAAATAGGAAGTTCCACCAACAACATTAGCAGTGGCACCATCTTTGATGATGTTATCAACGTGTGCCAGAGTCAGAGATGTATTACTCGCAACGGATTGGACAATTGCTCTACCATAAGTAGCGCCAGCACCGACTACAATGACATCACCTTGCTCTGCGGCATAACCACTAGTAGAGAAGGTTGTACCAGAACCAGTAATGACACCAGTGGTTAAATTAATGGCAACTGTGCCTTTGTTTCCAACAAGATCTTCTTTGCCCCAAAGAGCCATGTTTCCTTACCTATGTAATTCGTATATTGATATTTATAAAATTATTCAACTTCTCTGTTCTTAATTGCCTTTGTGACAACCTCAAGAAGTTGATCGTCCATATCAGTCTTAGTCAACTTAACTGCTTTAGCAAGAATAACAAGACAGATCTCAACCATCTTCTCACCGAGTTCTTCATTCTCAGGAATTTTATTAATAGCATCAGTAATAATTTTAGACGCCAGTGGGAGGAGAAATGCTAACATTGCCTTAGAGCATATAATACTCTATATAGCAACTTAACTCTTATTTCACATTCTTCTTAATTTTTTCTTGTTGCTGATCCTTTGTTACAGTTGGTCTTGAAGTTTCGTTGTTTGGAATACCCAATCTATCAAACACTTGACGACCTCTATCCAAAAGTTTCTCAACATTTTCCGCTGCTGCTTTTCCAGCAAACTCATCAAGTTGCTCAGTGTCTTCTTTAGGAGCACTAGTAATCTGCTTGATAGTATCTGTCATAGACAGTTGCTTTCCTTCAGTTTTTACCTTAAGATCAGCAGGTTTTACTTTAGGAGTAGGTTTTACTTTAGGAGCAGGTGCACCAGGTCTTGGCATATCTGTAGGATTATTACGATTCAAATAGTCAGGTTTTGTTCCCGGTTCCAGACCCATCTTCTTCAAAAGATTAGAAGCATCAGGTACTTCAGAAGCTGACCTAATTCCAAGAGACTTTCTCAGTTTTTCATCCTGAG
>Ga0181390_1001206_pt1 | contig 11575 bp, 23 predicted proteins | sample 13SPOviralmetaG_FD_130085 | JGI IMG/M metagenome (GOLD analysis project Ga0181390, IMG submission 130085) | Marine viral communities from the oligotrophic San Pedro Time Series (SPOT) site, San Pedro Channel, CA, USA - 13 SPOT_SRF_2010-07-21 | ecosystem: Environmental > Aquatic > Marine > Strait...
AAATAGATATGAACAAGTACCAAGACAAGGAGTCCTCTATGGACGACTACTCTCACGAGAGAAAGCTAAGGATAGACGGACGCTATGAGGCGGCACACGGAAAGATGGCAGACGCTAAGAATGACTTCGATCACGCACACGCACTCAAGAAGGACGCACACTACGACGCAGAGTCACGCAGGCAGTTTGGTGGACACATCCACGGATTATACAAGCGATAGATGTGGGAGATCTTGATCGAGAACAGGATCAGGTTTGGGATCAATGTAGGCTTTGAGTTCTACAGCCCAGACGAGGATAACGACGTGTATGAGTTTCACGTCAATTTATTAATAGTAAGAATAAGTGTAATATGGCAATAAATAGATATACAACAAGCAGCAGGTTTTCAGATACTACAACTAATGTTCCAAGACTTTCAGTCATAGGCTATGAAGGTGCTGAAGAAAGAAATGCAGCAAAACTAGCAGAATATCAGAGGCAAGTTCGTGATAGAAATTCCAATATGAGTCGTGAACGAGGTAGGCTTGCCACTATAGCAAAAAAACAAAAGTTACTAAGTCAGCAGGGAGGCGTTGATTATGATCCAGCAGCAATGTCACAAAGATTTGCCGCTGATGAAAATATGGTTAAGATGAGTCCTGAGTCTGTAAAAGAGTTTAACAGAAGAAATAGAGGAGAGTCGGGACAGTTAGCACCTGAAGTTACTGAATTATATCGACCTAAAATAGGTACATATAATCGTATGCCATATGCAGACGACCAAGCTTTTATGGATGAAAATTTTAATCGAGAGAAAAAAATTACAACAAATTACGGTCCTGTTTATAGAACTGATTTTGGAGATACTACAGAAAAAACTTTTGCTGAAATTCCTTATCCAAATCTGGAAAGTGAGCGTTTAGAAAGAATAGCAACTCCTGCTCGTAGGGGTGAAGTGCCTTCAATTATTGATAATAGAGAACGTCAGGGTGAATATGTTGAGCCGTTAGGTCCTGGTGGAGTAGAATACGTAAAAGGAACAAGGTCTGAAAAAACAGGGACAGCAAAGCAAAGGAGACAAAATTTAGCCGATAGAATATTTAGAGGTGCTGAATTAAAAACAGGTAAAATTGAAGGACAAAAGGGTTACTTTAAAAACCTGGGTGAAAGAAGAAGATTCCGTAAGGAAGGCAAGTTAGCTAAGGCAGCTTTTGGCAGAGGGTTTAACGAGATGGATAGTCAAGAGCGTGCTGACAGAAAGAAAATGCTTAAGGAAGACAGAAGAGCTTTCATAGGTGCTGCATTTAGAAGACCTGGGCAAGGCGGTTTGGCTGCCGCTAGAGACACTGGTAGAGAGATCAGAGATATAAACAGGGCTGAGAAATATAGCGAAAGGACGCTTGGTTTTGGTCCTGAAATTAAGGACTACACACCTAAGGTGATGAAAAACTACAGGTCATCTGAGGACAATCCATTAAATAGGAATAGAAGATCTATATAATAAATAAACCAAAACCCACCTAAACGGTGGGTTTTTTGTATATTTGAAAAAATAATTAAATAAAATGATAGTAAAACAGGTACACCTTGGCGACAGCGGCCAAGAGAAACTAAGGGCTGGAATCAAAAAAATTGCGGGAGCTGTAAAGAGCACATTAGGGGCTAGGGGACGAACAGTCCTTATAGAGTCCGAGAACCATGTAGGCGGCATAACGGTCACCAAGGATGGTGTGACGGTAGCCAAGTCGATCAACCTATATGACCCGACTGAGAACCTGGCGGTGATGATGATGCGGCAGGCTGCGGAGAAGACTGCCACCATGGCTGGCGATGGGACAACAACGTCCATCGTATTGGCCGAGGCGATCATAGACGCAGCAGAGAGATACATCGAGGATGATACGAATGTTACCGAGGTTATCAGGGAGATCAACTCGATAGCAGAGCGTATAGACTCACACCTAAAGAAGAAGAGTAAAAAGGTCAGCGGTAGAAGACTTAGGGATGTGGCAACCATATCCGCCAATAACGACAGGAAGGTAGGTGAGATGATCGCTGGGGCCTTTGAGGAGGTTGAGATGGTTACGGTTGAGAACAGCATGAACTCTGATACATATGTAGATATAATTAAAGGTATGCGTGTCGAGCGTGGGTATACCTCGAAGTACTTCGTGACTGATCAGAAGAAGCAGGAGTGTGTTATGGAGAACCCATACGTATTGATCACGGACCACGAGATCAGTAACCTTGCCAATATAGAGAACATACTGAAGCCTATCGTGGCACAGGGTAAGTCTCTGTTGATCATAGGAGAACTCAGTCAGAACGTATTGAACACCTTGAACGTGAATGCTCTGCAGGGTAAGATTAAGGTATGTAACATACTTCCGCCAAACTTTGGGTACAGGCAGAAGGAGCTGTTGGAGGATTTAGCCGTGGCACTTGGTGGTACGTACTTCTCTGACGACACTGGCGACGACTTGTCTGTGATACAGATGGGAGACCTAGGTCGTGCTGCAAAGATAGTGGTCCGCAGGGACATGACGGTCATCATGCATGACGAGGAGATGGGTGATACGATAACGGGCCATGTCGAGGTACTAAAAAAGGTTGTATGGGGTACAGAGCAGAAGGAGGAGAGAGACTTTCTTCAGGAGCGTATCGCAAACCTATCTGGAGGTATCGGTGTGATACATGTAGGTGCACTTACAGACATAGAGCAGAAGGAGAAGCGTGACCGTATCGATGACGCTGTCTGTGCGGTACAGGCTGCTATTGAGGGGGGAATACTTCCTGGCGGTGGTATCGCACTACTGAACTGCATGCCTATGGTAGATGAATCTAGTATTGCGTCAAAGATTGTTAGGGAAGCATTGTTTGCACCATTTAGTCAGATACTTGAGAATGCTGGCGTAGATCCGCTTATCACGATGATAGACTTCAAGGAAGATGGAGTGGGCTACGACGTCAAGAATGAGAAGGTTGGCCAGATGATAAAGATGGGAATCATAGACCCAGCGAATGTGACACGTAATGCGTTAGAGAATGCTGTGTCTGTTGCCACAACTATAATGAGCACGAGTTCAATAATAACAAACGTCAGAGACAATGGAGATACTAAATAAGTTTATAATGCTTGAGAGGATTTACGAGAAGAAGACCAGCTCAAGTGGACTGATAATGAGCGACGAAGACTCAAACGAGATGCGTTACCAGAGGGGTAATGTCAGGGATGTGGGGTACAACGTGCTCGGAATCAAGGGTGGAGACACCATTATATTTGACAAGGTGTCGGCATACGACGTCTTGATAGGAGACGAGAGGCTTACTATCATTCAAGAGAAGGACGTTGCCTGCGTTCTTTAAGGTCTCTATTGGCATCCTTCACCGCAATCGATAGTATCTTGTGAGAGAAGGGTGCCTCTTTCTTAAATATCTTATTCCTCCTGGGCGACTCTGGCAGTTCTTCAAATCCAAGTAGCTTTCTATATATCGTTGCGATCATCTTCTTTCCCTTTCTTGAGACCTCATACAGAAGTGCCTCTCCCCATTTCTTTTCCCTAAACTTTCTTATGAATCCCTCTCTTAGTAGTCTGTTGAACCTGAGTCTGTCCCATGACATGTGGTTGGCATACCTATCGAACTGCTTCCTGGTGAACAGGTGCTCGGAGTAAAGGAACATAAGCATGTCTAAATCTGCAGAGGACTTGAGGTCATAGTTCACTACGGCCCATCTCCTGATAACGCTCCAGTGCTTCATGAAGTCGTACTTCGCCTCCCTTGTAAAAAATATTTTATCCTCCCTCTTGGAGATCCTCTTCTTTACCTTTGGAATCATTTTATTATATTTGTATTTGTAACAAAGATACTTATAAATGCCAAAAGACGCCTGCTATAAAAAAGTAAAGAGACAGTACAAGGTCTTTCCATCGGCCAGAGCCTCACAGGCGATAGCCAAGTGTAGGAAGGGAAAAGGTAAGGTCACCAAGTCTTCCAAGGGTGCAAGCCTCAAGAGGTGGGAGAAAGAGAAATGGGTAGACACAAGGACTGGTAAGGCATGCGGTGCAGGTAAAAAGAACGAGTACTGCAGACCTACAAAGAGGGTATCATCCAAGACTCCTAAGACAAGTGGAGAGATGTCTAAGTCTGAGCTTGCTAGAAAGAAGTCAGAAAAGTCTAGGGTAGGAATGGGCAGACGTGTTAAATCAGTAAAAAGAAAATAATTAGATATGGATGCAAAAAAACTAAAGACTATTTCTGCAGAGCTAAAAAAAGCTTCTGCGATGCACAAGGGACAGGCAGCTAAGATTGATAAGATGCTAAAGTCCATGAATAAAACAACTAAAAAAAAATAAGTTATGCCTACAGTAAAACACAAATGTCCTGACACGGGTAAGATGATGATTAAAAAATTTCCTTACAACGCAGTTGGAAAGGTTAAGTTAGATCAGTTTATGAGAGATCCTAGAAACAAAGGGGCTAAAATTGTAAAAAAAGACAATCCAGGATACGGTCAGGAAATGCAGAGTACAAGCTACTAAAGAATAGTTATGAATAAAAAAGAGATGGATTCAATGCCTATGAAAAATAGCTCTATAAAGGTATTGACAAAGAGACAGCAATATATAGCAAAGCAGTCTGGAGACCCCAACAAGATTGAGGGATCTGACTTTAAAAAGCTAAGAAAAAAGGGTTAATGGCAAAGAGGGTAGACAAGAGCAGTATGCCTTGCAACAAACCTAGATCATCCACGAGACCAGGAAAGAAAAAGATGGTCAAGGGGTGCGAAGGCGGTAAGGAGAAAATCATACACTTCGGTGCGAAGGGGTACGGTCATAATTATTCTGCGGCTGCTCGTAAGTCATTCAAGGCAAGACATAAGTGTGGTAGTGCCACATCCAAGCTAACTGCCAGATATTGGGCCTGTAAGAATCTATGGGCTGGCAAGGGTGGATCTACGAAGAGTTCACCAAAGAGCAAGAGAGGAAAATATTAAGACATGATCAAGATAAAGAAACATAAAGGTTTGGGAGACACGGTTGAGGCTGTGACTAAGCTTACGGGCATCCAACAGATTGTAAAGGCTGGAGCCAAGGCTTTCAATCAGCCTTGCGGATGTAACGAGCGTAAGGACAAACTAAACGAATTATTTCCGTATGGGAAAAAGTAAGACATCCAAGTACTACGAGGAGAACCCTGAGGCGGCTGAGAAGCGTCGAAGGTATCAGAGAAAGCTGAACAAAACCGAGAAGCAAAAGAAGTACCGTGCCGAGCATACAAAGGAGCGTAGGCGTAGGGGTATAGAGGGAAAGGGCGGAGATGATGTCAGTAAGAAAAAAAATGGTAAATTTGTACTTGAACATCCGTATAAGAACAGAGCACGAAACGGTGCTGACGGGAGAAGTACTAAAAAATAAAAAAATGGGATACCAAAAATTACAAGCAAACAGAGCAGCGGCTGTAACGCCAAGCAACACAGTTAACATACCATACGTTGGAGATGCGGCTGGGGATAAACTTTGGGCATGCGTGTTGTATGTAGGAGTAGCTGGAGATGTAAAGGTAAGAACGGCAGGTGGTGATGACGTTACATTCACTGGAGTACTTGCAGGATCTTTTATACCAGTACAGGTAGTTAGAGTATTTGCTACAGGAACTACAGCTACGAACATAGTAGCTCTCTGGTAGCATGCCAATTCAAATATCCATATCGAATGCCATTAAGGGACAGGTCATGGCAAGTGGAGGAAATCTGCTTCTTGACTTGTATCCTAATGCGGCATTAGCCTATTCATTAAGAAGGTTATCATCTTCATTTAGTGGTAGCCCTATTAGAGTTAGACGTTCAAGTGATAATGCAGAACAAGATATACCCTTTGATGGTAGTGGTGATTTAGACACAGCAAATCTACTTTCTTTTGTTGGTTCTAATGATGGCTTTATATGTGATTGGTATGACCAAAGTGGAAACAGTAATAATGCATTCGCCAATAGTGCAGCCAATCAAGCTAAGATTGTTTCATCGGGAGTTGTTGAAACTGATAATACAAATGGCAAACCTACATCTGTGTGGGCAAGTGATAAATATGATTTAACAAATAACGTACTTACAACTATAGAGTATTATAATATAGTTAAAATCAGAAGACCAAATAGAAGTACAAATAATATTATAACAATAGCAGCAAGCACCACTTCACCTCGTATACTGACTTGGTCTCCTAATGGTTCGGGCAATGCATATGTATCTAATATGGATTCGCAAGTTAGTTTTGGTTCTTCAGTATTACAGAGTGGTTATATTCTTGATACGTACAGACAAGCGGATGGAGAAATGTTTTTATTCAGAAATAATACTCAGCAAGGTGGAACACCAAACACAACAAACGTAGGTTCTACTTTAAATAGATTTGGGTCAAGAGGTGCTCTATTTACAACGGGAGAGTACCAAGAGTGTATATTATGGAATGACAACACTTATAATGATAGAGCTGCTATATACGATGATTTAGATACATATTACCAATAAGTTATGGAAGTATTAGGATATAAATATACAGTTGAATCAGAGGCAATACAAGCACGAAAAGAATGTGCTGATTACTATGGACTTCCTACTTCTCCCGATAATATAACTATTTATTGGGTGGATTACTTTGAGGCATTAGATAACACTCCTGTTTTTTGGTACATTGTATTTGACGAAAGTGTAAGAGCAATACTCGGAAACCCTACAAGATTTGATGTAGATGGCAATTCTGTTAAAAAATAGTAAAAATAATTGTACCTTTAAAGTATAAAAAAAATAAAAATACAAGTGACGGGATTTCAGATAGGTTTTGATGCTTTAATTTCTCTGCTTTCTGCAGTAACAGGAGCTCTTACCGTGTGGTACAGTTTGAAAGGAAAGGTTGAGATTCAGCAGGTAATTTTAAATAACCTTACTTCGGATATGGACGACATTAAGACACATAAGAAGGAGGGTAATATTTTATTGCATAAGAGAGTAGATGACCTTAAGGGTCAGGTTGAGAGAAACAGGGAAAAAAACGATGCCTCACTGGCAGAGTTGAAGACCGAGATGGGAGCGATGGAGTTAAGAATTATCCAAGCTATTCATGCGATCAAGAAATAGTTGCCTTCTATTATTAATTTTACTCATAATCTCTTGCACTCCGCAAAGAAGATTCACTAGGCTTGTAGATAAATATCCTTATCTCATAACCACAGATACTGTGACGATGATAGATACAGTAACAGCAACCATACCAAGTGTTGTTCATGACACAGTTATTAACGAACACTTCTTTCATGAGATAACAAAGGACACACTTATATTAGAAAAAGACAGACTGACCGTAAGGATATTTCACGACACAATAACCAGGGAGGTATATATAAAGGGTGAATGCGACACCGTCACAATAGAAAAGATTGTAGAAAGAAAGATTCCCGTTAAATACTACGAAAAGACTCCGCTATGGAAGAAAGTTATTAACTGGTTGGTATTTGCAGCTATATTTTATGGAGTCTTTAGATTAATTATATTTGTAAAAAAAAAGATATGAAAAATAGATTATTTTCAAACTACGTAACCACAATATTAGGTTGTTTAATTTTAATATTTTGTGGCGTAATGATTTACACTGAAAAGGAAACAACAGAAGGAATGGCAGGATGGCTTGCGGTAGGTCTAATGTTCCTAAGATCAAAAGACAGCTTGATAGCACTACCTGCAAAAGATAAATAGATGCAGAAAATAATAACATGCCCACACTGCAATACGGAATTTGATATGTCTATCAAACCTCATAATAATGAATCAAAGTATCTATGGATATTTGACAACGGTCATGGAGGTATAATCGATGGTGTATATCAAACACCTGGGAAAAGATCTCCAGTGTGGGATGACGGTTCTATTCTTTATGAAGGTGAGTTTAATAGATCTGTAGTAAATAGATTAGTAGATAAATGTAATGCTAACGGAATAAGTTGTGTGAACCTTGTAGACACACAAGAAGATATAAGTTTGTCTAGCAGAGTAGAACAAGCCAATAGATTAGCTAAATCTTCTGAAAAGCCTTGCATATATGTAAGCATACATGCTAACGGATTTAGTGATGAAGCTGCTCGTGGGTGGGAGGTTTTTACGTCTCCAGGAGAAACTAAGTCTGATAAAATAGCAACAGTGCTTTATGAAAAAGCTGAAGCCGAGTTTCCTAATCAAACAATGCGACCATCAACAGTTGACGGAGACCCCGATAAAGAAGCAAATTTTTATGTATTAATACATACTACTATGCCTGCTATTTTATCAGAGAATTTTTTTATGACTAATTCTAAAGAGTGTCACGAAATTCTTATGAGCGAGTCAGGTAGAGATAGAGTTGCTAAAATACATTTTGAAATGATTCAACAACTAGAAAATGGCTAGCATCTATAAATCATTAAGAAAACCAAAGAAAAAAAGAACAGGCATTCATAGTAAAAATAATTCAAGGTTAAAGAAGTCTGTGAATTACAAGAAGCCTTACAAGGGTCAGGGAAAATAAAAATAACTATATTTGTATAAATAACAAGACATGGCAAAGATATCTTCGTATTCAACAACAACACCTACAAGTACAGATCTATTAATAGGGTCTGATGTAGATGCATCAAACGCTACAAAGAATTTCTTGATAGGAGATATTCTTACTTTTTTTCAGTCTAATATTACATTGCAGAATGTACTAGACGCTGGCAACACAGCTACACAGAGTATAATTCTTTCGGGAGATATAACTCAATCTGGAGGAGCTGTTAAGTTGGGAGGAACTGTAAAAGATTTTAATGGTAACCTTGGTAATAACGGAGAGACTCTGGTATGTAATGCAAGTGGTCAGCTTGTTTTTGGTTCAGGTCTTACTAATCAAAACCTTGACCAAGTTTTATCCATAGGAAATACTGCAACAAACGATATAAACCTCACAGGAAATCTAAACCTTACGGGTAACATTGTGGAAACGGGTAATATAGGTCTCACGGGAAATCTTACCCAAACAGGAAACTACACTCCTACAGGTGATATTACTCACGTGGGTGCGTACAATTTTAGCGGTGGTCAGTTTACCACAACAGCTACAGGAACAATGGTTCTTGGTGGAGCTTTGACCTGCAACAGTTCAATTAGCCTGACAGGAACTGTGAAAGATTACACAGATACATTAGGAGCAGCTAATCAATTTCTTGTTTCAGATGCAAGTGGTCAAGTTACTTGGCAATCTACATTACCATCTCCATTGGCATCAAGTGCTTTAACTACTATAAACTTAGCTCTTTCAAATGCTGAAGGTGTGGTTGTAACAACAGCAGCGACTGCAACAGACGTTAGAATACCTACGAATGCAGGTATAGCTTTCCCTATAGGTACTAAGGTAACAGTAATACAAGAGGGAGCAGGGCAAGTAACTATTGCTCCAACAGCAGGTGTAACTGTAAATAGTGCTGTAGGGTTAAAGACCAATGCACAATTTGCTGTTGCTCACGTTGTAAAAACTGCAACTGATACTTGGTACGCTTACGGCAACTTAACAACTTAAAATAAATATAAATTAAATTAAATGAAAAAAATTGAAAAGGATGAGCTTGAAAAATTAATCGAGCTCAACAAGAATTACAGGGACCTCAAGTTTCAGATAGCTGATATTGAGATCACCTTCGAAAGACTAAAAAATCAAAAAATAACGTCTATAGCTAACCTAGAGATGGGGGCACATGACCTGGCGGAATATCAGAAAGAGCTTTCTGAAAAGTACGGAAATGTAGACATAAATCTACATACAGGTGAATATAGTTAGAAAGATATCTGTAGGACCAGACTATATGAAGTGCATGCACTATGTAGTAGGACAGGAGGTTTTGGGAAGAAGTTACACGATAGATTCAATAATACAGGAGAATACTTCTATATCTATATACATACGTAAGGATGACGAGATTGTTAAGTGGAAGCAGTTTAGCTCTACAATGCCTGTATCTATAGAGTTTAAAATAGACTTCTGATGACATCTCCATACTGCTTCGTTATAAAGCCTGTCGATGGGAGGCGTTATGACAACATACGCAGCTATGATGGCAAGGAGTTTATCATAAGCACGTCCCAGGAGGACCACACCGTATCAAATAGATTTGCTGAGGTTATATCAAGGCCCACATACTACAGCGGACCAATACAAAAGGGAGACATAGTTATAGTACACCACAACGTATTTAGGTACTACTACGACATGAAGGGTAATCAAAAAAGTAGCTGGCACCATGTCATGGATGACATATTCATAGTGGAGCCCAGTCAGGTTTATTTGTATAGAAGAGATGAAGTGTGGAATGCACCGTCTCCATTTTGTTTTGTAAGGCCTATAGAATCTGAAGATCATATGTTTACTCAGTTAGGAAACTTAGAGCAACTGTGGGGTGAATTGGTTTTTAAGAACAGCGATATAGACTACGTGGATCATGGGGACATTATATCATTCACTCCAGATAGCGAGTATGAGTTTAGGATAGGCGAAGAGATACTATACAGAATGTACAACAAGAACATATGTCTAAAAAGGTAGAAATATTACAGGCGGCCAAGCTGGCTATTGACGAGTTGATTAAGGTATTAAAGGAACCTATAATCACACATGCCGAAGATGATATAACGGCTGATAAGATGAAGAATGCAGCATCCGCTAAAAAACTAGCATTTGATGACGCACTTGCTATGCTTCACAAGATAGAGGAGGAGGAGAGTGGAAAGGATGAGGTCAATGTTATAGACGCTGGAAAGAACGGATTCGCAGAAGGTAGGGCTCGTGGAAAATAACCTATACAAAATATCAAAGGATCACATAAGCAAGAATGCCTTGATCTCAAGAAACAGGGCAAAAAAATGGGCTTACGGCTATGACAAAAAGTATGACGTGGTGGTTATATCTAAGGATGGAACTATCGGTGATGTATATGACATAAATGGACTTAAGATAGCCATACCTTCCAAACCAAAAAAGATAGACGTAAAGGAAGATAAATGGGTTGCCTATGATTACCCTAAAGAGCTATCTAAAATAAGAACGATATTTGATTGGAACAGAAAGGATAATCTTTTTAAATCTAAATACGTAGACTTTATAGAGGGTGAGTTTGACAGGAGAGAAGATGGGTATTGGTTCATGAATAACGGAACACCTACCTACATTACTGGATCTCATTATATGTACCTTCAATGGACCAAGATAGATGTAGGGCATCCTGACTTCAGAGAGTCAAATAGAATATTTTATATATTTTGGGAGGCATGCAAGGCTGACAAACGATGCTTTGGTATGTGCTATTTAAAAAATAGACGTTCTGGTTTTTCATTCATGGGATCCGAGGAGTGTGCTAATATAGCAACAATATCAAGGGACTCACGTATAGGAATCCTTTCAAAGACAGGTAGTGATGCCAAGAAAATGTTTACAGATAAGGTTGTACCCATCGTAAGGAACTACCCTTTCTTTTTTAAGCCTATTCAGGATGGTATGGATAATCCAAAGACAGAGTTGGCGTTCAGGGTTCCTGC
>Ga0181390_1001214_pt1 | contig 11528 bp, 13 predicted proteins | sample 13SPOviralmetaG_FD_130085 | JGI IMG/M metagenome (GOLD analysis project Ga0181390, IMG submission 130085) | Marine viral communities from the oligotrophic San Pedro Time Series (SPOT) site, San Pedro Channel, CA, USA - 13 SPOT_SRF_2010-07-21 | ecosystem: Environmental > Aquatic > Marine > Strait...
ACTCACGATACCTCCAAGGGAATATTGATACCACTTTGGCATACCCTCAAGTGAAGCAAACCCAGCTTGTACTATCGCATTACCCCAGTCACCACAGAAGGCTAGTATCAGGGGGATAGAGAACAGTAGGGTAATCCATTCGTCTTTCCATGAGTTCTGTGTCGCACGGATAGCTTCGATGTCCCAGTCGATCTCACCTGTCAATTGCTTCTTCTTTATCTCAGCTTCGGTTAGCTTAAGCTGTGTCTTACTGTCGATGATACTAGCAGCTAGTCCACCGATGGAACTTATGATTTGACCTATCATTTGCTATACTTCTCCTCGTGTACAACCTTAGTGGGTGTAACTGTAGTCTTAGACTCTTTGCCCATCCATATGCCGAAACAACCAGTTAAAGCCCCCATACAGACTGATACAAGCCCACTCTGGGCTACACTGGGGTCAGGTAACGCCATAAACCAATGTACAGCTTGATACGTCAGTACAGTGACTGCCAGCATCATTAGCCTTGGTAGAACTTTCCAATCATCAAGTATCGTCATTACCACTTCCCTTGTTTTTTGCCGAGGAAATAAATTCCAAAGCCAAGAATACCAACTCCTGATACCACCACCAGTATGCCCAAAGTCCACTCCAGAATAGTCTGCTTGATCTGCGCTTTACGATACAGAGTGTTTTGACGATCCTTGCGAACCTGAGCTTCAATCTTGAGTAGCTCTTCCCAAGCACTGTGACCATAGGCAAACTGAATATACTGCTTAATTTCCGCACGAAGAGCCTCCGCCTGTTTCTTCTTAGCAAATATGTCCATTGCACTTGGGCCTGAACTGCCGAATAGTATGGCATACCAAGGTTGATCCTCAGCCCTCTTATGTGCAAAGTTAATATCTGAGATAGCCCCAGCGAACTTAGCTAAGTCATTAGAGATGCCACCAATGTCCTTACCTAATTGTATCCCACGTTTAATGGCTGATACGGCTGTCTGAGCGGCAGCAAATGCTGTAAAAGGATCAATCATTTGAATCTAACCTCTATAGGACACACATAATTATAACTTACCCTGTAAACCCTGTCGTACCATGTACCGTTCTTCTGTAACCCACAGTCGTAGTAGCAGTATTGAAACAGCCGATTACCCCCGTCAGTCCAAGCATGGTTAAAGGATACAAAGGCAAGGACACACAGCACTACTGGCCTCTGTTAGCCATAGCTTCCACTGCACCACGGATAGCTTTGATATTCTCATCAATCCTAGCCATAGACACCGCTTGTGTATTAACAGCAGATTCAAGTCTTGTGATACGAGATTGGGTTTCCATGATGTCGTCACGGTTACTTTCGATGTCCGACATCATCATAGATACAGTCCACACTATGGCTGCACCTTGAGTAATGAGACCTAAGATTAACCCTATAGATAAATTATTGTTAATCATCTCTTTGCTCATGGGTACGTCTTTCGGTCAAGCTCAAAGTGAGGCGCATCGTAGAAGCTCTTCCAGTCGCCACCCCATACGATAGGGATTTCTAGCTCTTCTGCTGCTTCCTTCATAGCTTCAGCCATTTGCTCAAAGCGTTCTAGGTCTTCCCAATCGACAGGATAAGGAACCATATCTACAGCATGACCTGTGATGTGTCGTGAGTTCAAGGTAGTTGACTTACCAGCCTTGAGTAGCTCTCGTTGACGGTTGATGTGGCGGATACCTTCGATGACTGTAAAGTCAACCTCAGTGATCTCTATTGCTCGTTTCACTACAGCGACCATATCGGGGTTAACCCCTGACAAGTTCTGTAGGCTGCGTGTTCCAAGTTTGTATGACATTAGTGTATCCTTATTCTGGTTTAGTAGGCCATGTTGGATTGGCAGGGTCTGTTGTATTCTCTGGCAGATCGCGTAGTTGTTGACGGTAGGTGGCCCATGCAGCTTGATTAACTTGTGCATCGGGGACTTGCGTCCAATCACTATTTTGCAACTCTACGGTTCTTTCATACCGAAGTTTAGCCCATAGCCTATCATTGTCCTGAACCCAAGTTAAAGTTTCTAAATCAAGAATTGTTGGATACAGAGGTTTTTCTGGAAGTATGTATGGTTGACCGTTCTGTATAATATACTCATTCGGGCTATACTTACCTTCAACCCAAACTTCACCGTCTTGACAGTTCATTTCAACGTCAGTCTCTTGAACAGTTATAGTACGGTCAATAAGCCCAGTTTCTGCTTTGTAAATAGTTACAGTGGTCATCGTTTTACCTCCAATGCGGTAATAACCCTATCAGTAGCATATGTAGCTGTATTACTAAACTGCCCCCGGTGCATATCAACTCTATAGGTGACAGAACCTGCGCTGTTGGCCGTATCCATATACGACCCAGTAAAAAAGTTTGTAGAAACAATATAGGGGCTATAAGTTAGGCCATTATACCCAGCTTCAAGTCTATAAATTAAGGTGTTATTTCTGTATAACTTGAAGGGCATCCTGACGCCGATATAGCTGGTGGTTTCCTCAAGTACAAATGACCAAGTAAGTAAAACACTTTCACCTGTAGATGTAAAAGTAAGAGTTGCTACTGTGTAGTCTTGGTAAGCAGTTGTAAATTGTAACAGGTTGTTGTTCACACTTGTAGTAGGTATAGTAACTGCCCTACCAGCAATTTTAAGGGTATCAACTGCTGCATTTTTGATGTTAGCGTTTTCAACAACAGCATTACTAATCTGAGCTGTATTAGTAATAACCCCAGAAGTTGCCAGCAAGCCACCTGTTATGGTGTTGGCGACAATCTTGTTACCTGTGATCGTTTGACCATCAATTTTATTACCAGTGATCTCATTTGCACCAATCTTGTCACCAGTAATCGTACCAGCCGCAATCTTATCAGCAATAATAGCACCAGCATCAATCTTTGCAGATGTGATAGCATTGGCGGCAATCTCGTCTGATGTGATAGCCCCCGCCGCAATGTTACCTGCCGCAATCGTATCTGCCGCGATTTCACTTGAGGTAATACTACCTGCGGCAATCTCAGAGGCTGTAATGGCGTTAGCTGCAATCTTAGCTGTTGTTATGGCGTTGGAGTCAACCTTGGTTTCTGTGATAGCCCCAGCGGCAATAACGTCACCTTGAACTGCACTCACAGCTATCTTAGCGTTAGTAACGGCGTCATTAGCCAGCTTTAGGGTGTCAATTAGTCCATTTGGTATCTGTGCGTCTGCAATAGCTCCCGTTAAGTCACTGAAGTCCTCAGCACCGCCAACGACTTGCTCCCATACAGAACCCGTCCACTGGTACAGCTTGCCATCAGTACGGTTGAATACCTTTTCACCAACAAAGTTGCCTGAAGCCGGGAGTGATGTAACATCTTCAATGGCATAGAGACCTTGCTCAGTGAACAAGCTATATACACCATTCTCAAAGTCATCGTCATCAATAAAGGTGGTTGTCGCTGACACACCAGTAGTAAATGCAGAAGCGTTGCCACTGTAATCCACTGCCTTCAAGAAGTAGTATCTGGTTTCCTGTATGCCCAAGTCTGAGCGAACGAACTCGCTACCACCTGATATTCCAACCTTTGTTGCGCCAGATGATGAATTAGAAGTATTCTCCCAAATCTCAACAAAGTTCAAATCAGCATCAGCCGGATTTGTCCAACGGACAGTGATGTACCTGAAGCCACCATCAGCAGTAATTGCTGTAGGTAGACCCGGAGCGGTCACATCTCCACCACCAGTAAACTGAACATTAGAATAATCTCCCGCAACCCCAGAGGCGGTTACAGCCCTCACACGGAATATATACCCAACGCCATCAACTAACGGGGAAATCTCAATCGCTGACTCAACGGTTGTTGTGCTGGAATATGTACTATCAGCCAGTGCCTTCCATTCAACATCGTAATAGGCAGAAAAAGCATTTGACACATCGTCCCAGTTTAATATGGCGGAGTTAATGAAAGTGCCATCACCTTGAGTTCGACCGCCACCGGAAGCAGTCAGATTGGTTATTGCAAGCCCACCGCCAAGATCAGGAAGATTAGTATTGTTGCCTGTAATGGCACTCTCTTCAGCATCCCAATCAAACGCAGCGGATGAGGTTTCTCTGAGACTAAGTGTAACCCGAAGATCACCAGCGTCTTGGGAAGCCTTAAAGCCCCAGCTTACAACTTCAAACTCTTTCTCATCCCACCCGTAACGATCAAGAGTAAGGCTAACTGTATCGCCAATCTCAAGATCAAATGCGTTCATACCAAACTCAGCACTAAAGGACATTTGCTCCCTAGCACGGAACAAAGTCTGTTTAGCAATACGCTGCGCTGTAGCTGAACCTGTGGTAAGAGGGAGGTCTAGCTGTAGTGGGTTGTCGTAGTCATTATCTTCTGTGACAAATGTGGTAGATGTAATGGGTGGGTACTCAAACTCCGTCCAGTCACCACCACTGTTTGAGCCATTGTCAACTCCAGCCCAAATAAATGTACCCTGAACAGAGTTAAAGTTATCCCGCCGAGAAGTTCTTGTGTTAAGGCTAATCTCACTTCGTAGGTCATCAAGGGTTAAGGTCTTAACAGACGGGCTATATACACCAGCCACTAGCTTAAACTGACCAGCACTGTAGTACAAGTTACCAACACAAGCACCGACCATATCTTGTAGGTTGGTTCTTATGTTAGCGCCTGTGCTTATGACACCGTTAATCTCAAATTTATTGGATTCACCCGAACCTGAGCTTGTGTTACAGTCGTTAGCGGCAGTGGAAAAGTAGGTGTCGTCAATGCTTGATGCAAGCGTGTTCAACCCGTATTCACTAACGAGGTAATCACGAATACACAGAGCAGCATTAGCTGAGTAACCTGTTGTAGATGTACGAGGGTCATAGACCTTCTTACCCTTGACTACAGCGGAAAATGAGGGGATGCCACTAGCGAACACATCACGGTTATACTCCAGCCTTACATAGATACACGAGATGCCTTCACCCTTGAAATTAGAGGGTGTATTAGTTGCAGCTTCGTTCTCAAAGGTAGGGCCATCAGTCATGCTCTGGAGGCTGTTGTAAATATTCTGGTTACTAGCACCTGTAAACTTCTTGATGGTAATCCACTTGTTAGCACCACCAGAACCAGAAACCCAAGGTTCTGAAGTTACCTCATCGTTACCGTCAATAGTAACAACTTTGTCATTAATGTAGATGTCACCAATCTCTTCAACCTCATGCCCAGCGAGGGTAACTATCATGTGCAGATACTTGTTAGTGTCGCTTGTAGATTCCATGTAGGTAATAGTGCCACCCTTGCGAACCTGACCGTACACTACGTCCCAAGGGGCAGCAGCTTGACGAAAATTACCTAATAAACCCTCTTGCATCTTAGGTGGCTTGGGCATAAGTGCTCTCATAAGAGCGCCAGCTACAAGTGTGGTAGCGACAAAACCTACTGCATAGATAACGGATATATAGGAGGTAGACATTCCCAGACCAGCTATTATGGCATTACCAATGGTAATAGGGTCTCTGGGAGCTTTATCCCAAGAGTTATGTTTAGCTAACACATTAAAAGGAGTTTTCATCTATTCTACCCAAGCCTCTGTTATTTCTCTGACAGGTATATAAACAACACCAGATTTACTTAAGAAAGCAGCTTTGTTACCTATGCAGATACCAAATGCTTTACCTATAATTGTAGCCGCAATATTCTTATCTGTAGCTACCAATGCTCCCCTTGGAGGCACACCATTGACCCTAGTTAGCTTGCTATCTACAGCCTCTTCTATCGTGTCAAAGCCAAACTCTTTCCTTAGCTCTTTTACCTTCATGTAAAGCCCAGTGGACTTGATGTATCGTCTGTCCCAGTCATCCGCCCAACCATGTCCATACATAGCTTTCCAAGCATCGTTGGTGAACATGAAGCAATCTTTTATGTGGTAGTGGAAGACTGTGTTCTTCTCTCTGTCTAGGTACTTGTACAACTCTGATAAGTCGGGCATGAGCTATCTTTCTTATGTGGGCTTAACTACTTCTCTTCCCCAAAGGATTTCCCTGTCTTGTAACGCAGGTACAAAGGAGAAGAAGTCGTCTGTAGGGTGACGTAACTTCTGACTGTTGTCGGTATATCTGAAAGGTCTTATTCGCTCAAGTTCAACAAGTCTGCTTTCCACAGTCAAAGATATTGTAGATGCCTCACCAGAATCATTGATGGTCATAACATCCATAAGACCGCCAAAGACTTCAATAGGTGTCTGACCCTCAACGCCAAAAAGTATTCTTGCGTTACGACCCTGATACGGCTCCTGTAGAGCTAGGCTAACAAGCTCCGTAGCAACACCACTAAGGGTTATCTCAGCAGACTTAGCTGACATATCCGCAACTTCTTCTACATTAGGGATGCTTAAGAGGTTACCAGTGCCAAGGTAAGTATCTCCTCCGACAGTCTTGTTGTCGTAGCCTGTCCACAGACGTACAGCACCAGAATCAAATAGTAACTCCACAGCGTAAAATGGCTGTATCTCGCTGTCGGTGATGCCAGATATAGTTTTATCGCTCATAGTGCCTCCATAGCCCCAAAGGTTATACCGTAGGAATTAACGTCATTAATAGACCAAGAGGTCTCATTGCTAGATAGCCTGAAAGCACCCTTAGCTTCCGTTAAGTCAGCAGAGGCTCCAGTGACAGTAGACCGTAAAGCAGGGTATATTTCCATAGTCCCACTTGAGCTAATGTCTTGGACAACCTTGTACAGGCGAGTGCTAGTACCTGACCCAAGGCTGAACCAATCCCCAGCCTTAAGAGTACCATTGATAGTGGCAGCAACACTACTGCTACCAGACGTACCCGTAACGGACAGGGTTGTCGCTGTGCCTCTAGGAGAGGTGTTCAAGGGATCACTAAGGTAGAACGTACCTGACTGACCTCTGAGAGCCAGTAGGAAACCCACCCAAGCCTCAGCTAAGTCACCCTTGACTGGCGGTAGTGTAATGTCAGCTTGCCAAGCCTGACCACTGTAGACGTGAGCTTGCTGTTGAAAGGTAAACGGAGACTTAGAGATAGCAACAGCACTAACTGCCCTGAAGTCGATCTGAGCGATACCTATAGTAGTTGGTAGCGACAGTGGGTATGTGATAGCCATTAGAACTTGCTCCCGTAAGAACCACCGCGCCTCTTGGCGTCTAGTACCGCAGCCTTAGACTGTTCAGCAATCTGTGGCATCATTGATTTGATTTCACTGCGTACTGTCTGTTGTACCCCAGTGGAAATATTGATGTTCTGGTTTATGGTGACGCCTCCGACACCTTCTGCCTGAACCCCCAGTTTACCATTAGCTCCACGAGAAAGTGGCATGATAGCTTCTGGGCCAGCTTCACCCATGAGACCAGTCTTACCTCCACTCATACCAAAGTATGTTGGACTGCCGACTACACCCCCATCAGCGTAGGCTTGTATCTGCGAACCACCTGAGAAAGCACCCCCATCAGCGAAGAAACCTCCCAAGAATGTCTTGGCTGAGTTAACCATCTGTTGAACGACAAGCACTCTGTAGAGTTCTCTAACAATGTCACTAGCCATTTCACGGAAGGCATCCTTGACGGACTTAGTACCGTCAACCATAGACATGAAAGAATCTCCCATGCTATCTGCGACAAAGTTAATGAGGTCTTGGCGTTGCTGTTCCTCTTGGATTAATTCTTTAGTTAGCTGGATTTGTTTCTCAAGACTAGCGACAGTCTGAGGGTTCTTCTTAGAGAACTCAACACCAAGGGCTTGTATGACCCTTTGTCTGGCTTCGGTTTGACCAACGAGTGCTCTCTCTAGTTCGATTTGTGTTTCTAGCTGCTGTAGGTCTGACACTTTATTTTTTGGCGTTTTGGGCGTTTTGGGTTTTTTGGGTGGTTTAACTCCCATAGCAACAATAGTATCGTGCGGTACACCAGCGGCAAGAAGTTCTTCATAGGACATACCTATTTTACCGCTTGGGGTAAGCGATTGATTCATTAGAGTTGATTCATCCTGAAACCTTTGTTTAAACAGGAAGGACTGCACTTCAAATATCTCGTCGTAAACTTTCTTTAGACGAATAGCCTCTTCTTTTTGCTGTCTAAGTTTTTTCTTGCCATCTTCGAGACGCATGTTACCAATCAGCATATCGTTTATTATGGTTTTATTTACCCCAGCTCTCTCCATTTCAACAGCGAGGTTTTCTCTTTCAAACCGGGCAGAGGCTCTAGCGTACTCTTCAGAATCTTTTCCGTAAAAAAGCTCATACTCTGCTAGACGTATAGATTGATTCTGTAGTCTAACTTTATCTTTAGCGGCTTGATTTACTTTTTCCTGAGCGTCAGCCGCTTTTTTGATTTCTCCGGCTTCTCTTTCAGCAGCCTTTTTGTCCTGATCGTCTTTCTTTTTACCGGCATCATAAGCCGCCATAATGGCTGCGAAACGACCTTTGTTGAGTTTGTCTAGTCTTTTCTGTTTGTCTTTATCAATCTTAGCGTTAGCTGCTTCATTTGCTTCTATCACTTGTTGTATTTGATTCTGTGCGGCTATTACAGACTCATAGAACTCCCTTTGTTTTTTGTCCATTGTCTCAAAGGGGCCAGCAAGCTCTATCACAGACTGCCTTATCGCCTCAAACGCAGCGGCCTGTTCTTCAAGACCCTTTGCTTCCATCGCTTTGCCGATTAGTGTACCAAACTCCGCAGCGGTATCACCCGCAGCGCCAGAACTCTGAGTACGTTTGATCTCTGGAAACAAGTCAAATATATTTTCGGCTTCCATTCCCGTCATTCGTCTCCCTAGTGGAGAACTTTCAAACGCAGGTAATAGGTTAGTCACTGCCTTTAGGGACTCTTCAAACTTAATTTGCTTTACTTCTAGCATAGCTTGGGACAAGGCGCTAACCTTCCCAGCCACTTGATCTATAACATTACCAAATGCGTCAACTGGCATAGTAAGCCCAGATAGGGCATCTGCGTAGTCGCTTGTTGCTGCTTCTAAGTCCTCTACCTTCTCTTGTAGAGTTTTTACATCCTCACTCGCGGTAAGCATCTTGTAACCCATGCCACCTACAGCGGAACCGATAGCAATAACAGCACCAATGACAGCGCCTTGTGGGCCAAAGATTCCGGCAAACTGAGAACCCTGTTGACCAAAAGCTGTAAAGAAACTCGTGCCACTCTGTAACTGAACCACGAAATCCTGTAACTGATAACCACCTTGCTGAATTCTCATATTGAAGGTGTTTAACTTTTTACCGCCACTCTTGGCAACTTCACCAAACTGATTCACGCCCCTAGCAGCGGAGGAACTTGACTTTCCAGAACGAGTTACAGCAGACTCAAGGTCTTCAACCCTGTTAGTAGCAGTAACTACGTCAGAAGAATCTATGCTAACTTTCATAATATCAGACATTTGCCACCCTTAAGTATTCTAGGTCTATTCTCTTGATGGCCTCAACTCCCCAAGGCTCAATAGATGTTTCTGTAAGCTCTTTCCACGCTTTAATCTGCTCAAACGTAATAGGCGCTGGGCCACTAAAGCCTGACCCTCTGCTAGAGCTTAAAGCAATAAAGGCAGACCAAACGTGGGATATTAGCACAGGGAAGGGTGTCGGGGGTTCCAATGCTTCTACTCTACGTCCAGTCTGCCTCTCTACTTGTTCAAGATGTTCTCGTTCTGTAGTGCCATTCTGATCTGGCCTATTGAGTTTAAACTGATGTTCAGCCCACTCAACTAGCTCACAGATCAGACCTTCGTAAAATCCAGAGAGTCAGTTACTACCTCCTCAAGCTGGCTCTTAATCCAGAAGACTTCTTCGTAGAGGTCTTTGGCTTTAGCAACGGTGAGCTTAGGTTTCTCTCCGCCGTATGTAATGTCCCAAGCCTTAGTTGTCTTGGCTAGAACCTCCAGCGTAGCTTCCTCAATATCTGAGTAGTCAACATCTTGAGACTTACTCTTCTGAGCTTTCTTAAGCCGCTTGCTGATTTGTTCGTGTTGGGCTTTCTTGTACTCTTTGGAATGGGGCGCAAGAATAGTAATTGTCATATTCGTGCCATCATCATTCTTTAGTACATCACCTGTTGACGGATGTTTAATCTCAACAACAATATCATCTAAATTCGGTGTCAGGTCTTTTAAGTCCATGTCGGTTTCCTTCGGGGGGTTAATGTCGGGTTGATTAATGTGGAGACCCCCGACCCGACTCAGGAGCCTCCACTACCTAGCTAGGTATTCTGAGTAGCGTAAGCTACGACTATTTGGTTATGCTGATCTTGTGATCTTGAAGTTAGTATCTTCTGTGCTATCGTAGAGGGCTACGAAGGACATAGTAATCATACGGCTTTCTGGGCCATCAACACCTACGTCAGCACTGTTAACTTTGATCTTGGGGAAGAGGAATGTTAGAGTATTACCCGCAACATCACCTACAACAACTTCCATTGCAGTATCTACTTCGTTAATGAAACGATCAATCAAAGCTGTGTCTTCAAAGTAAGCTGTGATAGTACCTTCTACTACAGCACGTCCATACTCAAGTGATGGTGCAGAAGAGTCACCTATAACAAAAGTAGGAGAGAAGCTATTGTCTAGCGTCAAGTCAATGCTCGTGATGATAGCAGCTTCTGTTAACGATCCACCAGTGTTGCCTAACTTAAGTGTACCTGAGTATGCATCAAATGGTGCAGAACCTGAGTTAGCTGTCTCAGCACGTTGAACCGCAAAGCCTACCGATGCAGTACCTGTTCCTGAACCAACACCAGTTGCAGTAAAGGTTGTACCTACGTTATTGTCAGCAGAGCCGATAGCTGTAAAGTCTGTAGTACCTACCGTGACAATCGTATATGAATCACCAGTTATAAAAGAACCAGCAGTTATCGTAGGGTTCATGTCTTTGCCTACAACACCAAAGGTAGTCGTTACCATTTGGTTTGGAGCAAGAGAGATACCCATCGTTGACACTGTACAACCAGTGAATCTACGAGCGAGGTCAATATCAGCGGCGTAATCTTGAAGGGAGAAGAACTTTGGTGTCACCCCAACTTTAAGTACGTTACTTGACCAAGTATTAAGCATAGCAGCTTCGAGGAATACATCAAAGTCAGAATCGCGTAAATCAGATACTATGTCTCCGCCAACTTGACGGTTACCGTGACGGTCAACCCGTGGCATACGGTCAGCTTGGATGTCGTTACCTTCTACACGATCCTTAGTCAAGTTCATAGAGTTGGTGGTGAAAGGTAAGTTAATAAAGTTGCCAGATGGTGTCGTACCAAACGTAGATTCTACGATGAACGACAGGCTGGAGCGTGAACCCTGTGCAAAGGCCATATTGATTTCTCCTGTGGGAAGTTATTTATAAATGTACCAGCCGATGTTGATCGGAACAAAGTACCAAGGACTGTCTATCATACCTTGCTGACGTTCAGCGTAATCAATAGACACTATGATTGTTTCTGCATCACCATTCGTGAACGAGATGTCAGTGGTTGCTGCGAAGGCGTCTATCACTTTGTTAGCGTAGTCGTCTGCGGTAGCTGGGCCTTGACC
>Ga0181390_1001223_pt1 | contig 11478 bp, 12 predicted proteins | sample 13SPOviralmetaG_FD_130085 | JGI IMG/M metagenome (GOLD analysis project Ga0181390, IMG submission 130085) | Marine viral communities from the oligotrophic San Pedro Time Series (SPOT) site, San Pedro Channel, CA, USA - 13 SPOT_SRF_2010-07-21 | ecosystem: Environmental > Aquatic > Marine > Strait...
AAGGTAAAATTTGAAGGTGCAACAAGAAAAGATAACAAAGCACATACATACAAACTAACTTTCTTTGGCAATGGTGTAAACCTAAAAGATGTAATGGGAGATGATAAACTAAAGTCATTACCGCTACTAAAAGATTCTTTTAATTTTACATACAACGATACAAACATAAAAACCTATTTAAAAAATGGTTTAGATGTAACTGCTGATGGTACAACATATACTGATGCAATTCTATTCCCTTTAATAACACACTCTAAAAGATTAATTTACAACTCTGACTTTACAAACCCTAATAGCAATAATACCGATAAAATAAACAATATTGCTTTTGAAAATTTGGCTACTGATAACGGATTATTATTATCTGAATTAAAACCTGCATTAAGAGTTTACCCTATAATAAAAGCTATTGAACATAGATACGGAATTACTTTTAGTACAGATTTTTTTAGTGATACAAACGAACCATTTTACAATTTGTATTTATGGTTACATAATAAAACAGGGGGGTTGTTTGAAGATGAGGGTAATGAAAGTCCTGTAGGTAATTTTATTTTAAGTATATCTGATTCAAGCGGTGCAGTTATTGATTTATATGATAATTATTTTACAACACCCCAAGCAGATCAAAAAGGCAAAGAAGCAAAAGCACAAAGAATATTAGATGTTACAATTTCTCCTAGTATATCAAGTGCATTTTCATTTATTATTTATAAAGATGGAATTGTGTTTGAAGAATATAAAGATGTAACAAGAGATGCAACTTCTGGTAGATATGAAATAAGAGATTTAAATATAGATGCAGGTACATATACTTTTGCAGTAGATACAGGTACAGCATCAACATACGCTATAGAATTTGATGTAAGAAGAAAAAAAAATATAGGAGGTGGTTATAGAAATGCACACTTTAGTGGTACTGCTTCTGTATTATCAGATGTACAATTAAGAGCATCAAACCAATTACCAGATATTAAGGTTTTAGATTTTCTTACTTCTTTGTTTAAAATGTTTAACCTTACAAGTTTTCAAAATAGTGATGGTATTGTTGAGGTTAAAACACTTGATAGTTTTTATTCTAGTAGTACAACTATTTGGGATATAACAGAATTTATAGATAAATCAGAATCTTCAGTAGATACAGTATTACCATTTAAACAAGTAGATTTTAGTTATGAAGGTTTAGATAACTTCTTTGCTAAAAACCACGATGAGTTATTCAACAGAAAGTGGGGTGCTGAAAACTACACAGCAGAAGATTTAGATAAGATAGAAGGAGAAACATATAAAATAAGCATACCATTAGAACACTTTAAATACGAAAGGTTAAAAGATGTAAATGGTGGTAGCTTTAAAGATTTAGTATGGGGATGGAGTGCAGACATAAAACAAGAACCAAATTTAGGTAAGCCATTATTATTTTATCCTATTCTATCTACACAAGATATTGGTGTTTTAAATTCAGATGGTAGTAAATCACAACAAACAGATGTATTTATACCAAGTAATTCTGTAAGGTTATCAGATTCTAAAAACTTAAACTTTAGTGCAGAACCAAATGAGTATTTAGGTACACCATTTAAGAAAACACTATTTGCAGAATATTATATAAACTATATCAAAGAAATATTTGATGCACAAAGAAGGTTAACAACACTAAAAGCATACTTACCTATTTCTATAACACTTGATTTAAGTTTAGCAGATAAGGTTAGAATATTTGAAAACTTATATAAGATAAATAAGATAAATACAAACTTTGAAACTAATCAATCAACATTAGAATTAATAAACGTAAAACCAACAGCAGGTGAAGCAATAAACATTGATCCTATTGTACCAGATAAGTTTGCACCTAATTCTGTTTGTATTACAGCAGATAGTACTGTTTTATTTGCTGATAGCTTTATTATAACAGCAGATGCTGATTGTGATGTAGAAGGTTTAGAAATAAAATCTACAACTGAAGTAATACCAAACGCTGTTGATGCAGGAAACAAACCACAAACAGTTGATCATTCAGTACCTATACCTGTTACACAAGCACTTATTAGTTTATCACCATCAGGATTTACAGGTAGTAATACAGTAATGTTTTCAGCATTAATAGATAGAACAGGACAAATTGGTAATGTATCTAATTGGGCGGAATATGGAGTTTTCTGGACAACTAGCTTACACGCTTTAAATTCTACTGATTTTTCAGTATTAAATACAAATTCATTATTAACTAAAATAGCTGTACAAAGTTCTGCATTAAATAAACATTCAGCACCAAAAAGTTTTAGTTTAAAAGTAACTGCATTATCACCTAACACAAAATACTATTATAAAGCATATATAAAAACAAATGCAGATAGTAATTATAATACAGGTAATGAAACAATAGCAATAACTAAAACAGGATTTAGAAAAACATTAGTATGATACAGAATATTTTAGATTTATTAGAATTTGCAAGAAGCGAAAAATGGAACGGACAATATATGGATATAGCTATGGGTAAAAACAAGTTTCCTGAATCAATAAGAGAGGGATATGAACAATATAAAAATGGATTATGGAAAAGGTAGTAATTGACGTAGAATTAAAAACCCAAAGCGCAATAAATAACGCTGAAGACTTACAGGATTCAATACAAGAGGTTAGTGAAGAAACAAAACAAGTTACAGCTAACACTGAAGAAATGGGTAACCAATTAGATTCTGTAACAGGTGGTGCTATTACAAAATTTAAAGGGTTTACAGGTACATTAAAAGGCGTTGTAGGTGGTTTTAAAACATTAAGGGGTGCAATCATAGCTACAGGTATTGGTGCTTTAATTATAGCAGTTACAGCGTTGACATCAGCCTTTACATCAAGTGAAGCAGGTCAAAACAAATTTGCAAAAATACTAAAACAACTTGGTGTTATTGCTGGTAATGTAACAGATATATTTTCAAGTTTAGGTAATATAATTATAGCGGTTTTTGTTGATAGAGATTTAAAAGCAGCAGGTGAAGCGTTTGATGAATTTAGTGATAGGGTTAAAAACTTTGGAAAAGAAACACAAAAAGAAATAAAATTAGCTGGTGAACTTGCTGATAAAATTGCAGATGCCAATAAACTTGAAAGGGAACTTTTAATAGAAAGGGCAAAAACAAATGTTGAAATAAATAAACTTAAAACACAAGCAGCAGAAGTAGACAAATTTACATCAGAACAAAGAATAGCGTTTTTATTAAAAGCTGCTGATTTAGAAGATGAAATAACTGCAAAGGAAGTAGGTTTAGCAGAAACAAGAAGAGATATAAAAATACAAGAAAACAGTTTAAGTGAATCTAAAAAAGAAGATTTAGATGAAGAAGCACAACTAATAGCAAACGTAATTCTCCTTGAAGATCAACGTTTAATTAAAAACAAAGAATTATTAGGTGTTGCAGCAGGTTTACGTAAAATGGAAGCTGATAAAAAAGCAGCAGAACGTAAAGCAGAACTTGATGCAATACAAAAACAAAGTGATGCTATAAATCAAATACAAGCTAAAGGCATAGAACAACAAAAAATATCTGTTGCCGATTTAAGCAAATTAAAAACACAAACTTCTAAACAAGAACAAGCAGAAGATGAATTAACAACAAATCAAAAGTTAGAATTAACATCACAAGCATTGGGCGGTGTTGCAGCTTTATTAGGCGAAAATAGTGCAGCAGGAAAAGCAGCAGCTATTGCACAAGCAACAATAAACAGTTATTTAGGTTTTACGGAAGTTTTAAAAACACCAACAACAATACCTGAACCATTTGGATCAATACAAAAAGCAATATCAGCAGCAGGTATATTAGCATCAGGTATACAAACAGTTAAAAAGATAGTAAGCGTTAAAACACCAAAAGGTGGCGGTATATCAGGAGGCAGGGGTGAAGCGTCATCACCAGCACCACCATCATTTAATGTAGTGGGTTCAGCACCTGAAAGCCAATTAGCACAAACAATAGGTGAAAAAGAGGATAAACCTATAAAAGCATTTGTAGTAAGTGGTGATGTAAGCACAGCACAATCACTAGACCGAAATATAGTAGAAGGTGCTTCAATAGGATAACAAAAACTAAAAAAAAGTATTGTAATAATATGGACATAGTAGAACTTTTTATAGATGAAAATGATGAGGTTTCTGGAATAGAAGCAATATCAGTAGTAGAAAACCCAGCAATAGAAGAAAACTTTATAGCACTTAAAGCACAAGAGTTTAAACTTGCAGAAGTAGACAAAGAAAAACGTATACTTATGGGTGCTGCTTTGATACCTAACAAACCTATATACCGTACAAACGGTGAGCAGGAGTATTACATCTACTTTAGTCAAGCAACTGTAAGAAAAGCAAGTGAATTATTCTTTATAAAAGGTAACCAAAACAACTCAACACTAGAACACCAATTAGAACTTAAAGGCTTAACTGCTGTAGAAAGTTGGATAGTAGAAAGTGAACAAGATAAAAGTAGAATGTACGATTTAAACGTGCCTATTGGTACTTGGATGGTATCTATGAAAGTAAATAATGATGATGTTTGGAAAAAAGTAAAAGCAGGTGAGGTAAAAGGATTTAGTATAGAAGGCTACTTTGCTGACAAATTAGAAAGACCTAACGAACCTGTAAAAGATAAGATGTCTGAACAAGAAGAAATGGCTAACGAATTAGTTGAAGAACTAAAGCACATACTAAAAGAAGAAAATTTAGAATCTTATTCAGATTACCCAAGTGGTGTAAAAAACAATGCTAAAAAAGGTATTGAACTAAATGAAAAAGTAAATAACAAGTGTGCAACACAAGTAGGAAAAGTAAGGGCACAACAATTAGCACAAGGCAAACCAATAACAACAGAAACTATTAAAAGGATGTTTAGTTATTTAAGTAGGGCACAAGAAGATTACGATGAAAGCGATACTAAAGCGTGTGGTACTATATCTTACTTATTATGGGGTGGTAAAGCAGGTTTACGTTGGGCAGGTGCTAAACTAAAAGAACTTGATCTAATAGAAGAAGATTTAAAAAAACCTTGTTACGATGGTTATGAAATGATAGGGTTTAAAATTAAAAACGGTAAAAAAGTACCTAATTGCGTACCAATAAAATAATATGAGTAAAATACCAAGCCCACAATCAGGTCGTAGAGGTTGCTTATGTAAAGATGGTACATATTCTATAGAATGTTGCGATGGTAGTTTCCAAGCACAAGGAGTAGGAAATGTAACAGGTACAATAGAAACACCAAGTGCAGGAGAATACGGATATAGAGTACAAAAGTGTGGACATAGCCAAAAAAAACACTTTTACGGTTCTACACAATTAGTAATAGGCAATGTATATTATATAAATGCAGATCACGATAACCACGATGGTTGTTATACCGTATTAAGTCAAGATCAAAACGCACACGGACATCATTTTAGTGCTGTTACATTATATAACGATTGTGCAGCTTGTCAAGCAGCAAACTAAAAATATAACAAACTATTTATTAATTTATTGTAATATATATGAAAGCAACAGATATGTTAAACAAAGTAAAAGAGGTACTTGGGGTAGAGTTATCCGAAGCACCTAAAGAAGTAAAGTTAGCACAAGCTGAACTTGAAAACGGTGCAATTATTGAAAGTGAAAACTTTGAAGCAGGAGCAGAAGTGTTTATTGTTACCGAAGATGAAAAAGTAGCAATGCCTGTAGGTGAATACAAACTTGTAGATGGTGAATCATTAATTGTTGAAGAGGAAGGTATTATTGCTTCTATCGGTGCAGTTGAAGAAACAGCAGAAGAGGAAGTAGAAGCTGAAAAAGAAGAAGAAATGGGTTACGCTACAAAAGAAGAACTTCAAGAGGTTAAAGAAATGGTTGAAGAAATTAAATCAATGCTTGAACCTAAAGAAGAAATGGCTGAAGAACCTGTAGAAGAAAATTCTGTTAAATCAGAAGAAACAACTACAAAAACTGTATACGCTGAAAAAGAAGATTTAAGCGAAGTACAAAAGGTTACACATAACCCTGAAAAAGAAAACAAACCTAACTTAAACCTGTATTCACAAAAAAGAGCGAATACAACACTAGATAGAGTTTTAAATAAAATATCAAATTTTAAATAAATAAATAATGTCAACAACAATAACAACTTCAAATGACGTTTTAAGAGCAAGATCGGAACAAACTACGATTTCTACTTCTGGAAGCGTTGATGCAAACCAAGCTGGTGGCGAATTTAATGTAGCTACTGATGCACTAGTAATTACTTTACCAACTATTGATGCAAATAACATCGGTATGGAATTTACATTTAGAAACACAGGTGCTGATGGTAATAACATTATCACACTTTCACCTGCTGCAACAGATGCTATTCACGGTACTGTAGCTGCTATATCATCAGGTGGTGTAGATAATAAAGATTGGATAAACACAAAAGCAACTGCAAACAAAGGCGATTGGTGTACACTTAAAGCTGTAGCACTTACTGACTGGTATTTAACAGGCGGTGATGGTGTATGGGCAAGTGAATCTTAATAAATAAACTTATAAATAAAATAAAATGGCAACAACAAATTCTATAACTACTACTTATGCTGGTGAGTTTGCAGGACAATACATATCTGCTGCACTTTTAAGTGGTTCAACTTTGGATAATGGTTTAATTACCATTAAGCCAAACATTAAATTTAAAGAAGTGATTAAAAAAGTATCAAGTGATGACATCGTAAAAGATGCAACTTGTGATTTTGATCCTACTTCAACTTTAACACTTACAGAACGTATTTTACAACCTGACTTTCAGCAAGTAAATTTACAACTTTGTAAAGCGGACTTTCATAACGATTGGGAAGCAGTACAAATGGGATATAGTGCTTTTGATAGCTTACCTCCTTCATTTGCTGACTTTTTAATTGGACACGTAGCTTCTAAAGTTGCACAACGTACTGAACAATCTATCTGGAATGGTGCTGCTGCAACAGCAGGACAATTTGGTGGATTTAAAGAACTACTTTTAGCTGATGCTGATGTAACAGATGTAGGAGCAGGTGCTGCTGTAACTGCTGCAAATGCAGTTGAAAAATTAGGTCTTGTAGTTGATGCAATTGGTTCTTCACTTTATACTTCAGAAGATATGTTTATCTATGTTTCACAAAACGTAGCTAGAGCATATGTAAGAGCATTAGGTGGATTTGCAAGTAATCTTGGTGCAGCAGGTACAGATGATAAAGGTACACAATGGTACAACGGTGGTGGTCTTTCTTTTGATGGTATTAAAATTGCTGTAGCAAATGGATTAGCTGATAACACAATGGTAGCAGCAGAAAAATCAAATTTATTCTTTGGCACTGGATTACTTTCAGATTCAAATGAAATTAAGGTAATTGATATGGCTGATATTGATGGTTCACAAAATGTAAGAGTAGTAATGAGATTTACAGCAGGTGTACAATATGGCATCGGTAGCGATATAGTACTTTATTCTTAATAGATAATTAACCAATAAATTAGGTGGGTAAGCCAGTAGTGCCTACTCACCTTTTTTTATATAAAATAACAATAACTTATTGATTTTCAGTAAGTTAAAAAAAAAATTTTTAACGATTATGGCTTGTGATTTAACAAAAGGTAGAAAAGAACCGTGTAAAGATTCGGTAGGGGGGATAAAAAATGTCTTCTTTGCTGACTTTGGTGATATTACTATTGCATATGATGGTACAGATACAGATGTAGTAGATGATTTAGGTACTGTAACGGTATTTAAGTATGAATTAAAGGGGAATAGTACGTTTGAGCAAACGATTACTTCTTCAAGAGAAAATGGTACAACTTTCTTTGAACAGGCGTTAAACCTTACTTTAAAGAAATTAACTGTACAAGACCACAAAGAATTAAAGCTAATGAGTTATGGAAGACCACATATCGTGGTACAAGACTATAACGGTAATGCTTTCTTAATGGGTGCAGAACACGGATGTGATGTAACAGGTGGTACAATTACAACAGGTGGAGCAATGGGAGATTTGAGTGGTTATACACTTACGTTTGCTGCTTCAGAACAAGTACCTGCTAACTTTTTAGAAGGTGCTACAGAAGCTAATCCTTTTGCTGGTTTAACAGGAACTGTAACTGTAACAGCAGGTACAAATTCTTAATAGGGTTTTTATTTGGTAAATTAAGGGTGGCAATATGCTGCCCTTTTTTTGTTTTAATAATAACAAATTTGATACTTTTTTATTGTATATATATGATAGTATTACAAGAAAGCGGATCAGCACAAAATATTGATTTTATACCAAGACAATTTACTGCAAACGCATCTTATACGGTTAAAATAACAGATGAAACGCAAAACAAAGAAGTGTACAGTCAAGCAACAACAAGTATATCACAAAACTTATATTACAATAGGTTTAATGCGGTGTTTCCTGTAAAACAAGATATTTATTACACACTTAAAATACTTTCAGGTACTACGGTTGTATTTATGGATAAAATATACTGTACAAACCAAACAGATTTACCAGCTTATACAATAAACAGCGGTGAGTATACTTCTAATAGCACTACAAACGAATTTATCACAATATAATGGATAACTTACACATAGTAAATTTAGCTTCTTACAACCGACCTAAAATAAGCGAGGACAAACAAAAAGATTGGGTAAACTACGGTGAGGATAATGATTACTATTCTTATTTAATAAAACTTTATACAGAATCTACAACTAACAACGCAATTATTAACGGTGTATCTAATATGATATACGGTAAAGGGTTAGATGCTTTAGATAGCAACACTAAAACAAACGAGTATGCTGCAATGCGATCTATTGTAAGCAACAATTGCTTAAAAAAGGTTGTACTAGATTTAAAACTATTAGGTGAGGGTTCTTTTCAAGTACTTTACAAAGATGATAAGGTATATAAAGCAGAACACTTCCCAAGACAAACACTACGTGCAGAAAAATGTAATGAAGATGGTGAGATAGAAGGATACTATTATGCACCTGATTGGACAAAGATAAAACCAAAAGATAAACCTCAACGCATAGCAGCGTTTGGATATGGTAACGGTAAAGAACCAGAAATAAAAATAGTTAAAAAATACGTTAGTGGATACGATTATTATTGTCCTGTAGATTATCAAGGTGGTTTAGCATATGCTGAATTAGAAAGCGAAGTAAGTGATTACCTAATAAACGATGTACAGAATGGCTTCAGTGGTACAAAGGTTGTAAACTTTAACAACGGTGTACCAGACCGTGAAAAGCAAATGCAAGTTAAGAATGATGTAATGTCAAAACTTACAGGTGCAAGAGGTGAAAAAGTAGTAATTGCATTTAACAACAATGCAGAAAGCAAAACAACAGTTGATGACATACCATTAAACGATGCACCTCAACACTATGAATATTTATCAAATGAATGTAGTAATAAGTTAATAGTAGCACATAGGGTAACCTCACCTTTATTATTGGGTATACGTACCGAAAACAATGGTTTAGGATCAAATGCAGACGAAATAAAGACCGCTGCGTTACTTTTTGACAATATTACTATTAAACCCTATCAAGACTTATTAACGGACTGTATAGATGATATATTGGCTGTTAATGGTATTAGTTTAAAACTATATTTTAAAACACTTCAACCATTAGCATTTATAGATACAGACAATGCAATAACAGATGAAGCACGTGAAGAAGAAACAGGTGTAAAAAGAGAATTTACTTTAAAAAGCCAAATAGTAGATAAAGACTTTGCTATAATAGATGACAGGTTAGCATACGCAACAAAAGAAATGGCAATAGAAGGTGCTAAAAACATCGGTTGCGAAAATTACCACGAACACGAATACGAAGGCAAGATATGGTTTATGCCTTGTGAAGAACACAAGCAAAGTAATTTAAGTGCTGAAACAGATGATAAAGTATTTGATTTGCTTGATGAGTTTGGCGAAGATGAAGATTTAGAAAATTGGGATTTAGTAGATGAACGCAAAGTAGATTACGACCAAGAAGAAGCATTAGATAAAATGGTAGGTTTAGCATCTACAGGTAGTGCAAGATCAAATGCTAAAAGCGAACAAGATGGTGAAGCAGATGATATGAAGTTTAAAGTACGTTATCAATATGCACCATTAACAGTTTCTGCTAATAGCAGGGAGTTTTGTAGAAAAATGGTATTAGCTAAAAAGATATACCGTAAAGAAGATATAATGCAAATGAGTAAACAACCTGTTAATGCTGGTTGGGGTAAAGGTGGTGCTGCAACTTATGATATATGGCTCTACAAAGGTGGAGGATCGTGTCAGCATTTTTGGATGCGTAAAACGTATATGGCTAAAGGCGTAAAACCAGATGCTACTAACCCAAATGCAGAAATAAGTGTAAATGAAGCAAAAAAAGAAGGTTTTAAACCTGAAACTAATGATGCTAAAGTTGCAAAACGACCAAGAGATATGAAAAATAGGGGATTTATAAAACCTAAAAACTTTACAACACCACGATAATTATGGCTGAAGCATTATTTGTTACTCGTAAAGATATTGTAAAATACACTAATGTATCAGGTGGAGTAGATACTGATAAGTTTATACAATACGTTAAAATTGCACAAAACATACATATACAAAATTATATAGGTACAAAGCTATATGATAAAATAAGTACAGATATTATAGCAGGTAATTTAGCAGGACATTATGCAACATTAGTTGAAACACATATTAAACCCTGCCTTGTTCATTGGGCAATGGTTGAGTATTTACCATTTGCTGCTTACACGGTATCTAATAAAGGTGTTTACAAACATAGTAGTGAAAATGCAGAAAACGTATCTAAAACAGAAGTAGATTTTTTAATTGAAAAAGAACGTACAACAGCACAATACTATACCGATAGAATGATAGAACATTTTAGTTTTTATGCAGCAGAAAGATATGCTGAATACTACACTAATAATGATGATAATGTATATCCTGATAAGGATGCAAATTTTTCAGGATGGGTACTATAATAAAAGTAAGATACAAACCTAAACAACAAAACATAGTTAAGTTAAAAAACTATTTAGAAAGGATGTATAACAAAAACGTAAAAAAGTAATTATATATATATGGCTAATAATATAAATTGGGGCAAAGTTTATTGTAATATGGAAACTAATTCTGCTTGGGGAGCGGATGAAGCATATACAACCGAATTTATACCTGATTTTTCTGCTCCAAGTTGTTGGACTTTAGTACCTGCCTTTACAGCGGATACAACATTATACAAAGCAGATACAACATTATTTACAGCAGATGCAACACAAATAACATAATATAAAAAAATGGCTAAACAAACAATAAACATAGGAACTACTGCAAATGATGGTACAGGCTCAACCCTACGAGATGCCTTTGATATTTGTAACGATAACTTTACAGAATTATATTCTGATGATGCAGGAGATGTAGGTAGTATAACAGCAACA
>Ga0181390_1001233_pt1 | contig 11382 bp, 8 predicted proteins | sample 13SPOviralmetaG_FD_130085 | JGI IMG/M metagenome (GOLD analysis project Ga0181390, IMG submission 130085) | Marine viral communities from the oligotrophic San Pedro Time Series (SPOT) site, San Pedro Channel, CA, USA - 13 SPOT_SRF_2010-07-21 | ecosystem: Environmental > Aquatic > Marine > Strait...
ACCATCACCTGTTTCTAGCCAATCCGACCATTCAAAAGTGTATGTCAGTTCTGCTTGCGTATCTTTGTCTATTTCTAGTCCTGTATTGGTTTGTAAGAAACCACCTCTGTTGATTGCCATTTTTATGTTCCTTTTACTTCATGTATCCTATCCTCTGTTCGGATAGTTTGCGATCTTGTTTCGATATCGACGCTATGCGCTCTTGTTTCTGGTCTAACAGAGTGTGATCTAGTCTCACTGCTGATAGTATTTACTCTAGTTTCAACTGGTATGTAGTATACATATTGAACAAGATTAACAATAAATCCTTTTATGCTGATGCTTGTAATAGTGTTAATATTTGCATCAGCACTCACTAGTTTAGCACCTTGCCCTGTAAAGCCAGCTTGAATATTTAAATTTAGTATAGCATCTGTTAAAACATTACCAGTTGCTGTGGTGCCAAAATCAACTTCAAAATCAGCACCAAACTGTTTGAGATTGAAAGCACTAGCTGATATACTAGCGTTGCTGTCTAATTGTGTGGCAGCTGTTCTTAATCTTCTAGCAGTGTTAGCAATTGTGGTAGTTGTAGCAATTGTGCTATCTGCTGTTCTGTTTCGTTGTGATACTGATTGAGTAGCAAAACTGCTGTCTATTGTTGCTGCGCCTTCTATTGTGATAGCAGCATCTGCTGTCAGACTAGTTTGAATATCAACATTGGCAAAGAAATCACCTACTTTACCAACTGCTGCAACTACACTACCAATGCTGTCAAAATCGCTTTCACCAAACAAGATGCGTGTGTTATCTGTGGTAATAGCAAAACTGCTGTCATTGCTGCTATCTGCGCTAACAATTTTAACACCTGTGGCACTTGTAGTTGTTGAGCTGTTGATTGTTGCTACAGCATTTTGAACTTTGTTTGCTTCTGCTGAGATACTTACACTAGTACCAATATCGGCTATACCGCCTGTAAGCACAGTTGAACTAGATGATATTGTAAATGTAGCATCTAAATCAACAATACCACCAACTGCTGTTGACGCTGCTACACTTAAACTTGTTGTACTAGCAAGTGTTTCGTCGATGTCTAGTATAATACCTAAACTATCATCAAAGTTGTTTTCAAACTTAGTGAATACAATGTCATCTATACTACCAGCATGTTCTGTAACATTTGAGCCAATAGTATTTGATCCATATGTAAATCTAAAGTTATCAATGTATTTGTCATCAGCACTGAAGTTGTCTTCATACAACCAAAAACGAGTGTCGGTGTGTAATCTATGCGGAACTTGTGTAGCACTTAAAGATCTAGCATCTATTTCTGTATTGTTTATTGTAAGTCTAAAAGTTTTTGTGCTTGCTGTGTATTGTAGGGCTACTTTATTCCAAGCATTGTTTGTCCACTGTTGAGTAAGCCCGCCGCCTAGAACAAGCGAAGTGTCGCTGGTTGGATAATTGTTCCAAACTCTTATTGTGGCTGATAATCTTCTTGTGCCGTTTTGGTAAATCAATATATCAGTGTTGTCTAAACTTGTAATATTGAGACTGTTTGCTAACCAGGCATTATTGCCCATACTGAATAGATGATTGTTATCTGCATCCGTGTCATTCCAATAAAACCAAAATTCAATAATGTAATCTTCTACATTGCTTGGAACAATTGAAGTAGGAAATAACAGATCTGATTTAACATATCTATAACCACTATCGCCTGGCAGTTTTAAACTGTAAGAACCATATTTTACTGTGGTTGTGTCAAAACTGTAGTCTGCTCCACTGCTTTTAACAAAACTCCATTCGATAGGTCTGTTTGTGTCCACCCATTTGCTTTGATAGCTGATTGGTGAAGCCTCCAAACTGAAAACAGCTGGAGGTTCTTCTTGAAAATAATCGTCTGTGATATAACCTTCTTCGATGTAGTCGCCTAGAAGTTCAACACTGCTTGGTTTAATTACAGTGTGATATTTGCCTTCATAGTATTCTCCATCGTAGTAGGTAATATCATCAAACATTTAGTCTTCTCTTATATAATCTATTATCTCGTCAGGCTCATAGCTGTTCATTTGATCTAGAGTTTCTTGCAATGTAGGTTCTGACTCAAATGTGTGTTGACTTGAAGTTTCAACACCATCTTTGATATATTTGAATGTATAATTCATTAGTTAAATACCTCAATAATACTGCTTGGTAAGGTAAAGTTAGCACTGCTACTGTTGTTGCCAGTATAACCTCTATCGCTACCTATGGTAACACGCAAATCTTGTAATTTACCTTGAAAATCGTTAACATCACCAGAGTTAAACTGTCCTACATTCAGCGTTGAAAACCCTGTATTTCCACTTGTCCAAGCACCTTTGTAGACACCATTAAGATAGAATTTTTTTGTTCCGTTTTTCAACACAATTGCTACATGAGTCCAGTTTGTGCCTATGCCAATGTTGTTTTCATTACCAAACGAGATTGTAGTTCCAGTGTTGAAATTAAACAACCATCTACCGCCTGAGTCTGCGCTTGATAAACACCAGTTAGAGTTTGTTCCTGAACTTTCTGCTTTTACCCAACATTCAACTACATAGTTGTTTGAACCACTTGCGCAACTTGGTATACTTGTGCTTAAGGCATAAGTTAGTGCCGATCCTGCTGATCCGCCACCTTGATAAGCTGCAACATAGTCTGGTTCTGAAGTCCAATAACTTGTGTCTGCGTTGCTGATATCTGCGGCATCACCACTGGTGTAAGCACATCTTTTTTCGCTTGAATTGATATTGAAACTGTAATCATCAAAGCTAGTATAATCACTAAACGGAACTGCTAGTGTTACATTTGAACTATATGAATCTGCTCTTGTTTCAGCATTGATATCATCAATAAATGCTGTTGTACCATTGATACCATCACCGTGTAATAATAACAATGTGTTAGCATCATTGGTATGTGCTGATGTTTGTGGTGTAAATCCTGTTGTATATCTAACAGTGTTGCTTACACGGATTTCTTCAAGATATCCGTCTACATCAAAGTTTACTTCATCATTGGCTAAGCCCCAGTTCATTTCATCTACTGCGGCTAAATTGCTTTGACCTGTTACTGTTCCATAACTTGTGCCATTAACAAACAATTCATAAGATGAACTATTGAGTGCTTTACATACTGCTACATGATACCAAGTATTGGAAGAGTATGTAGGTTGTGAGCTCCAGTTGATAAACCCGTTTTGATACAATTGAATAGCACCTGACCATAAGAACAAGTTTATACTGAGCCTACTGTTGTTACCACCTCTAGTATCAAGAAAAGCATAGTTTTGATCAAAGTCATCTAATCTAAACCAAAATTCAAATGTAAATGCTCCAACGCCAGAAAAGTCGTCTAAATCACTAGTTACTTTCAAAGAATCGCTTGTGCCGTCAAATACATAACTTGAGTTACCAAACTTACTTTGTGCTGTGCTGATGTTTGTATTACCAAACGCTTCAACTGCTTTACCTACTCTCTGAACTGATACTAGACTGTCCATCAAAGCTGCTGCTTGACCTATAAATGTAGTTCTCGCTGCTCCAAACATATAAACCTCCTATGTTATTTCTTGAATACTATCAACTGCTGTAATAATATATTGTTCATCGTCAGTTGTATCATCAATACACAATATGTTGATTATATCGAAGCCACTTAGTGTAGGATCTACACCATCTACTGCATAGAAAGTTGAATTTGTTTCATCGAATGTTATAGTAAAACTAGCACTGTTGGTTAATAGTAAAGTAACATTGGCACCTGCTGTAGGTGTTGTAAATCCTTGAATAGTTAAATTACTTGCCATTTGAATATATTCAATTGGACCTTGTTCGTGATCTACTGTGATGGTTCCACCTGTTCTGCCACTGCGAATCATTTCGTCATATGACAACAATGTAGAAATATTTACACCACCTGTATCTGTAGTAATGTTTACATTGCCTGATCCGTTTGGTTCAAATTCAATGTTGCCATTGCTGGCTGATACTATAAGATTGCCATTTACATCTAGATCTGCCCCAAGCTGAGGACTTGAGTCTTCCGACACATTGGCTAAAACTAAACTTGTATCAACAGGAGCAAAAGTAAACACGCCTGTAGAGTTGTTGTAGCTAAGTGATCCTGCGCCACTTGCTGCTACAGTTGAAACACTAAAATCATCTAGTGCTGTTAAGTCGCTTGTATCTTCAGGAGTGAATGTAAACACACCTGTTGCATTGTTGTAGCTAAGAGCAGCAGTTCCTGCTGCTGCTGTAGTAACACTAAAGTCATCTAGTGCTGCCAAGTCACTTGTATCTTCTGGTGTAAAAGTAAACACACCTGTGGTGTTGTTGTAACTAAGAGCGGCAGTGCCTGCTGCTGCTGTAGTAACACTAAAGTCATCTAGTGCTGTCAAATCGTCAATTTCAACTGGTGTAAATGTTAGTACACCTGTTGCATTGTTGTATGCCAGCGCACTTGTTCCTGCGCTTGCACCTGTTGTTACACTGATATCAGATAGTTCAATCTTATCAGTGTTTAAATTTGTAAAGTTGGCATCACCTTCTGCGAAAGTAAGTGCCGATCCTTTGCCTGATCTTGTTACTATTGTTGCCATAGGGTTATCTCCTATTAAGCCATTGTTACAGTAAGATTGCCTGAACTAATCTGGAATTGATCACCGGTTTCAATGGTTTTACTTGTTGTAACTGCTCCATGGAATAGCAAGTTGCCTGAACTTGACGCATCATAAATTCCAATGTGCGAAACTGTTCCATAGTTAGCTGTTGCTACTGGGTAAGTGATTGTAGCATTAGTTGAAACGCTACCGTTGCTAATTGTGCCAAAAGCAGCACTTTGACGGGCATATGCTCCGCCTGATACTTCGTTTGCTCCACTATCATCATCTACTGGTGATCCTGTGTGTAAGCTAACATATACTGTGCTTGGTGCACTTGATGTTTGACTGTTTGCTTTTAACCAAAAGTCAAGGGTTCGATTTTCAACATAATCCGACGCTGCCGCCATGTTATTCTCCTTTGTGTTTATATAATATATTTAGTTTCTTTTTGTTTTTTCGCTTTCAAAAGCGTTCTTTTAGCATGGGTCTCCCCATTGCGGTTTTTCAGCTGTGGTCCAGTTTGGACTTGTTCCTTGATCAAAATCAGTTGGCTTGCTTGTAATAAATCTTACACACCAACTGCTGATGTCTTGATCGAAAATACTATTTCCGTTGAACATGCCTGACATATATCTTACAGTGTTAGTATCCCAACTACCAATGTATGAATTTATTTGACTATCTCTAAACATGTCTGTCATAGTTTCTACATTGCTTGTATCCCAATCATCGATGTCTAAGGTTCCTGTAGTTAAACTAACATAATCTTCATTGAGAACAAATATTCTAAAATCTCTAAACATTTCTGCCATATTTTCTACACTGCCGGTATTCCAACTGCTTAAATCAAACAGTGTTGTTCTAGCTTCGAAGCCTTTAAACATACCTGCCATTCTAGTTACATTACTTACATCCCAGTTGTTTATTTCTAACTGTATACCATTTGCTCCTGGTTCGCTTATTTGCGTATCTGTGCCTGTATGAGAAAACATATAATCCATGTCTGTAACACTGCTAGTGTCCCAATTGTTTAAATTACCTTTGCTAAACCCTTCACACAATTCAAAACAATGGCTCATGTCAGTGATATTGCTAGTATCCCATTGGCTTAAATCTTGATCAAAGTTAACACATTCATAAAACATTCTAGTCATTGTATCCATACTCGCACCAAGTACATCTCCGGCATAGGTAAGATTGACACTTCTACATTTTATACCACGCAGACTGCTGCCAGTGTAAACCTCTGTAAACCTGAGACGAGTGTCATCCCAACTAGATGTTATATCAAGATTTTCAAGAGTTCCGAGAACTTTTATATGTTTTTCGCCAGTTGAATAATAACGATGAATAATACTATCACTTGCAATAGTTTCAACAGTGCCATCTCCCCAATCAACACTACTTGTGCCAGCACCATAGTTGTTGAATTGTAGGCGTATTTCTCTGTAGGATCCACTACTTCCAGTTGTTAAACTATCAATTTCTAAGAAAAGATGGGTATCTTGTGGTATCCACCAACCAAAGCAACTCATATCAACATCAGTTTGTAAAATGCTGTCGCCATTTCTTAATCTAAGTTCAGTAACATCCAGTGTAGCAGTAGAAGACAGCAGTTCAAGTTCAACAACACCTAATATCTTAGTAGCTTCGCATGTAATGGTAGATGTTGAACTTAACACAGCATCATATAGTATCAAACCTGTTGAGTCGCAAACTATACCTGCGTTGCTGTCAAGTGTTGCCGAAGCATCAACAATTTTTCCTACTGCGGCTGATACATCAGCTGTTGTTGTTATGCTACTACTAAATCCTGGAAAGCCATCTGCTTCTGTAGGAGTTGAAAACACAGTGCCTGTATCTTCTGTTGTAGCATCATTTGTAATATTCACAGTATCTTTTACAGTGTCTGCTTCAAAATACACATAATAGTTTGAATCTGCTCTTAGATCAATACTAGGAACTTCAAAACTTATTTGGTTAGGTGCTGTAAATGTTTGAATAATATATGAGCCTACAACTGTGCTATCTTCTTTGTAAACTGTAGCAAATGGATAATCGCCAAAATAATTAGCATCAATATATCCAGTATCGAAGTATAATTCATCAGTTGCGCCAGCCATTAAAGATGACAGTTTTACATTCCAAGTTGTTGTTACATTCTCAGTGTCTAAACTCCAACTTGTAGAAGATGGATCAGGTCCTTCTGCTGTAAAACTTACTATATTGTTTTCAAAGTTTGCTATACCACTGCCATCTGCTACAACAAATCCTTCATCTAACTCTATTGTATATGTCACACCCCTGGTTAAAGTTAATCCTAGTGATTCTAAATCAATTGTTAGTGTTCCCATAAATCTGTCCTTAATTTGCTAATGTTACACTGCTGTGGCTAGCATTGTTTTCAGCAACAACTGTGCTGCTTTCATCTAATATTCTATAGTTGCCTGTTCCAGCACTAATAGTTCTGTCTGTTGTGAGTTCAACTGTTGACGGCACACTTTGTGGCACATTGTTTGTTACATTAGATGGTGACATCATTGCTAGATTATCTACACCAAATGTTAGTGTGTAATTGCTTGCCATCAAACCACCGCAACCTTTGATTAGTGCTGCTGGTATTGTAAGAGTTACAGTGCTGCCTGGTGTAAAATCAACTGTTGGGTTCAATCTTATTGTGTTGCCACTGTGTGAAAAAACAATGCTGTTTGCTGTAGCTGGGTCTATACTCTGGCTACCTACTGTAATCACACCAGTGCCTAATCTAATACTTTCGTTGAATACTATTCTAAAATCTGTTTCGGGTTCAATGCCTGCTGTGCTGTCGCTTGCTTCTATTTCACTGCCTTGCTTGTAATAATAAACTTCTGTTACAGTAGGCAAAACAGGTGTATTGAACAACACACTATCAAACGCTTCGTTGCCACTGATAGCACATCCGCTGCTGCCAGCAATAACTAAATTAGCAGGTATTTCAAAGTAGTATTGACTACTTGGCGATGCTACATTTATTTCGCCAAAGTTAGCAATATTGCCTCCTATTACAGCACTTCCTATAGTAAAGGTATCAACAGTTGAACCTGAATTATAGTCTTTTAACTTTATTTCACCACTTCCTGCTGCGATATCATGACTAAATGTAACAATTAAATCACTGCCATAAAAACATGCTCCACCTGCGTCAACTCCTGTTACAGTAAGTTGTTTATTAGCTGCTACCAATGCTGTAATTGCTGTGCCTGTGCTTGAAGCATTAGGTTTTGTGTTGAAGTTCCATTCAGTCTTGCTGTTTATTGTTTGACTTTCAATACCGCAATAAGCTACCACACCTTCATCTGCTAACACATAGTAGTCAGTAGCAAAGTCTCTTGTACCAAAAGGTATTTCTACTACATCTACATCAATAGTACAACTACCTATGGCTACACTTTCTACAAGTGTGTCATCTGACTTATACAAGTGATAGCTGCCACTACCTGCTGATAATTCACCTACATCAAAACTACCTTGTGTAGAATAATATCTTATATAACAACTACCAGTTACATCCCATTGTATATCTGCTCTTGGTGAATATTGAGCACTTTCTGTATTATCATCTGTATCATCAGTTGGCCTAAAACCACTAGGTGCTAAAACTTCTACTACACCGCTGCCACCTCCGTTGCCGCCGCCACCTGTGCCACTTATTGTAACAGTTACATCTGTGCCATTTGCTGATGCTACAACAGCATCGCCAACAAAGTTCAAACTGCCAACTTGGCTAACAATTTCTGTGCCTTCATCTTCTATAGCAATAGCAGCATCAACAACTAGGCTACCAGCAGCAGCATCGCCTCTAATATCAACACCAGTGTCATCACTGAAAGCGTCAAATATACTTTCAAACAAACTACCGCCAGCAGTGTCTTTGCCAAACAATCCATCAACACCATTCAACAAGCTCAACAAACCTAGTGTGGTAGCAAGTCCGCCCAAGCCATCTAACACATCTGTGTCAGGACCAACTGCGTCTGTTTGTTGTTGTGGTGTGTAAGTAAAGCCGCTTGGAGCACTAAATGGTCCTACTGTAATAGCATTTACACCTCTAGTTTTAACAAAAAAGTTGTTGCTTGCCAGTGCGTCATAATCTAGTGTAACAGTTGTGCCTGACGAGAACACACCGCCGCCTACTGGGCGTTCTGTAGCAATTAAATTGTAACTTCTATCAGCATCATCTGCGTCTTGGTCTGTGGTAGCCCAATACTCTAATGCTTCTACAACGCCTGTTGGAGTGGTGCTTTCTATCTCCACCCTTGGACGACTGTCACGCTCAAACTTTGTAACTTGAGGTGTGCCAGGTGTGCCAATACTACCGATAGCAATAATACCTGTTTGATCACTGCGAATAAATCTAAACAAATCATCTACAGCATAAACATTGGCATCATATTCTAGTGCTGTAAATTCAACACTCAACGCACCATCTGCATCGTGTATTTCTCTTACACTGATAATTCTAAAGTCTTTGTTTGTCCAACCGGCTGCTGTATTGGTTAAGTCAATAATTTCGCCTGCTTTGAGATTCATATAACTGTAGTCTGCTCTAAATGTAACGATTAGATCTACTCTAGTTTGTTTAAGTTCAATCAATCCTAATATTTCTGCTTGGATTGGTTCATTCAACAAGTTGTAACTGATGTTTAGTGTGTTATCAAACTCGTTGTCATTTCTATCTGCTTCAGGTATATCTATCTTGGCAAAGTCAGGTGCGTCTCTAATATCTCTGTTTGGAAACTCTACTCTTACACTGTTGTATAGGTCTTGTATGCCTGTGCCTTGAATACCAATGTTGCCAACAATGTTTGAATCATCAAAACTTGCTACACTGGTGCCTTCTTTGTTTATAGCAACACTCCATTTACCACTGAATATATCAAATGTTACCCAACTACCTGCGGCGCTTGCAATGGCTTCAAGATTGCTCATTACATCTCTGCTGGTATCAATCAAACCGTTGATTTGATATCTATCTGCTAGTGTAGCTGCTGTACTATCATCACTGTCATAATTTACACTTTCGGCACTGTATGTATTCAACGCATTTAGAGCAGTGTTGTCAATATAGTCTGCTGGGATGCCAGCACCAAACACTGCATTCTTCATGTAATCATATAATACATGTCCTGGTTCTTTGAGGCTGTTTTCTAATTCTACAGTTATCTCACCTAGGTTTGTAAGACTTTTTTCTCTGTTGTATGTTACTTCAACAATAATAAACACAAGGTCATTCATTGCTTGCGCACTGGTCCAACTAGGCATAACACTGCTTGCGTTAGGCAAACTGCCATTGCTGTATCCTTGTGGCGCAACAGGCGAATTGCTGTCTCCTGCATAGCAGTGTATCTTTACAAGACCACTGATGTTTCTATCTACATTGCCATCTCTGTCTATGGCATAATCTGCTGTTATACCATCGCTTTGAAAAACAATTCTAGTATCATTCCAATACACATCTTTGAAAGTATATGTGCTGGCAACACTGTCTGTTCCTGTGCCTGTTTTTTCACACAGTGTTACACAGTAGTACATGGTTTGATTGTTGCTTGCTAATTCAGCATCAGATATAATACCGCCAAAGTATGCTGTACCATACAGCACTGGTATTCTATTTGTACTGTTGGGTCTAACCTGTAGTCTTACACCTTCATCGATGTTTTCATCATCTTGTGTATCGTTGCCTTTGAGTGCTCCAGCACTTAATTTGCGCAAGGCATACCCTGCTATAACTGTTCTAGCTAGTGTGCTACCAATACCAGGTCCAGTTAGAAAACCAACTGCCTTACCTAAAAAACTACCTATGCCGGATAGAAAACTCATTGCGGTGCTCCAAAGTTAAAGTTGCTTTTTGCCAATGCTGGCACACGATCAAAACTTGTATCACCTGGAAACAATGCTTTTTGATCTATTGGATTTGTTCGACGCCCTACCACTTTGTTTGTAAGTAATTCTACAACACTGCTACATTCTAACACAAGTTGAACTGTGCCTTCTTGTGCGCCTTCCAACAATTCATCTTCTATACTAAAGTTGCTGACTACACCTCTAAACTTGATTGTAGGGTTGCTGCTGACGCTTAACAATGCGCCTGTAGTAGGGTCAAACAATGCTCTGTATATTTGAACATCACTGCCCTTTAGTTTTGTTCCTAATATAGTTGAAACACTTGGTGTTGAAATACCGCTGATAGCCAATGTAACTTGTTCAGGACTTGCTCTTAGCTCACTGCTGGTGTTTGTTATGCTCAACAAGTTGCCAAGGTTATCATAGCTTTCACTGTTGATGCTGTATTCTTTGTGGTAATCACTGAAACGCAATACCTGATATCCAGGCACATCTATTCTAACGAATGTGTTGTTTTGAACAGCACTGTATGAGCTTAGATTCAATGCCATTTACACAGACTCCGCGAATATAAATTTACCTTGCCACCTTACTTGATCATAACCAAATATTTCCCACTGTGGAAAGTTTACACACAACACTTGCCAAGTTACACTTTGTCCTACATTTAGTGTGTAAGTGCCTGCTGCTTCTAGTACAGGTCTGTGAACTGTTATTGTGTTGCTGTTGTATGCTACATCATCTGTTACAGTATAAACACTGTTTGATCCTAGTTGTATAAAGTCGCCTGCTTTGAACTTGAATTCACCGCTGGTTAACACTTCTGGATTGCTGCTGATTGTGAGTGTGTTGCCTGAACTGTAAGTAACTTGAACAGTGTTAGGAGCAGCAAA
>Ga0181390_1001236_pt1 | contig 11370 bp, 8 predicted proteins | sample 13SPOviralmetaG_FD_130085 | JGI IMG/M metagenome (GOLD analysis project Ga0181390, IMG submission 130085) | Marine viral communities from the oligotrophic San Pedro Time Series (SPOT) site, San Pedro Channel, CA, USA - 13 SPOT_SRF_2010-07-21 | ecosystem: Environmental > Aquatic > Marine > Strait...
ACTATATACACCGTTGTCTTTAAGATAGTGTAAGTTTTGATGATTCAAGGCTTTAACTATAGGAGATAAGGCATCTAAGCGATAGTTGTTATTTAGGTTACAATCATGGTTTCCAGTGATTACAATTGTAGGAGCAATATCTGCTAATTGTTTAAAGAAATCAGATACTACAGATACTAATTCTGGTGACATATCCGTTTTCGCGTGTACAATATCACCTGCTACATATATTAAAGAATCATTTGTTTTTGTTTTTTTAATATATGAATATAATCGGTTAAATACTAATTTATATTCTTTATGACGTTTTACATTTCTAACATGTACATCTGCAATATGGTAAATCTTACCAATCTTCTTCATTCCAATATCTATATGCTGCATAATATCTTTTGTTCCATTAATTTTTCTTGAGTTAACATTGGCGTGTGTTCAATTTCATATTTAATCTGTTTAAATCCTAATTCGTTAGGATCTGAATTTGGTAAATCTACAAAGTAAACATCTAATCCATTTGCCATAAAATAATTAGCTGTATCCAATGCTTGTTTACGTGCATCCATATCCAGACAAATATATATTTCCTTTACACCCTTTTCTACGATCCGCATTTTTAATGTATCTGGTATAGTTTTTCCGAATAATGGAATCGCATTTCTTTTAATTGTAATAGCATCGAATGCGCCCTCTACTAATATAATAGGCATTTTCCAGTTTATATGTAATTCAAATCCTATAATATCTTTTGATGTATTTGGATTCTTATGTTTATAATCAGTATCATAATATGCACGACCGACAAAATAATTTAAGCTGCCATTGGCATCATAACTTGGAATAATTATTTTACCATTATACAATCCGTTAGTACAGTAACCAATACGATATTTAAGTATATCATATATAGTAATACCTCTATTTTTTAAATAATGTATAGCGTTACGATATTCAGGTGCTTTAAGATTAATTTGCCATAATGGTTTATATTCTTCGGGTAATTGCAATACTGGAGTATCAGTCGTAGTCTTGGTAGGTCGATATTCAACATCATCAAGCAATTGTATCAATCGTGATATTTTTTCACGTTGAACATTTAATTTACGAAATAATACAGTTAATTTACGGCCAGCAGCATTACATACCCAACAATGCCAATGTTGTGAAATAATATTGACTTCCATTTTCTTTTTGCTAGTATGACAGAAAGGGCAGTGGAACGCGACATTGTCGTTAGAATTTATTTTACCTTTACCTAATACGGATTCAAGTAATGTAATTATGGAAAATTTACTCATTAATATAATATTAATAATATTAGCATCATCATATACTATGACAATGTTTCATTCAAGATCAACTTTCATGAAAATTTAATTTAAATTGAATATAGTAAATTTTTTTCAAAGAATCAAGCCTTTAACCAACTTTCTGGTATATTTTTTTCTGCCCATGGGATTCCATGTTTATCACAAAAATCGCCATATGTAGTTTTTGAACCTTTACGTATCTTTGTACGAGCTGACTGGAATACAATACGAATATCCAATTCCGGATGTTGTTTTTTAATTAACAAATGCTTTTTACGATCTTCTAATACCCATCGGCCTTTTGTTTCTACTAAAATACCATTAGGTAAGGTAAAGTCAATTGTATAAGTATGTTTTGTTTCTGGTTTAATGTAATTTATAACCGTATCTTCATAGCCATATTTAATTTTTGCTTCTGTTAATTGATCGGATACTCGATGTTCAAATCCACTTCTATAACCATGTTTAATTGCATTCGCACGTATTTTAGATTTACGCTTCCATGTCATAACTTTTTCCTATTTATTATAAATATATTAATAATCCCAACGAACAATAAAATTCATATCAATGTCATCACGTTTTTGAATTGGCTGAGCTAATTTAGATACTGCCACTAACTGAGCTTTATCATTATATAACCCAATTGTAGTTACATAAGGATTAATATGTTTAGAATTAAACATAGTTTTACGATGATCACCTGGCAATGCATATGACTGCTCTTCTTGAGTTAATATATTAGTTGTACCCGGGGTATATGTTGCCGTCGGATTCATTGATACATTACATACATCTTTAGGTATCCGTACTAGTACTTCGTTTTCATATATGGTATGAGTACCTTTATACGAAACATCAAATGTATTACCAAAAGCACCGGATCCGGTATTATATTTTGGCATTGGAGATGATATTACTATTTCACCGTTACGATAAAATACATTACCGGCTACGTTAGTCTGATACAATTCACCGGATAGATAATTACGATTTGATAACGATGATAATCCAGTTGAATTTACTGCATAATCATAAAATCGAATTTCTGCCAAATCTGAATTCGGTAATACCATACTTCCAGAAATAAATGAACCTATTATAATATCAGACATGTTAGCAGTACTACCTGCAGGTATTGATCCTGATGTAGTCCCTGCTAGATTGTTATCAACAAATATTTGACATAATGATGCTGAGTTACGTATAGCAATATGTTTCCAATCGGAATCACTAGCTTTATAATTGACCATAGATGATGATATATGCAAACTATTAGAACCATTACTAGATTGAAAATGCCATGATCCTGAATTATTAGACGATTCAAATCCTATTACAAAGGGAGTACGTATATTATCATACGATCCAGTAATTCCAGTCATTGATATAATTTCCGATTCTGACTTATATAAACCGGTACGTTTATTAAATTTAACCGTTTGGCTAGTACCACCTTTTGATATTAATGGAAAATGAACCGGATCAGATGTAGGTGTTACTTTTGTGAAGAACGAAATAGTCCAATCGTCATGACGATTAAAATTATTAAAAATGTTATCATGTTTAATATTAATATGTGAGTTAGTGGAATTAAATCGAGCAGCTCTACCAGAAACTAATGACATTCCTGTAGTTGTTATACCGTCTACAATCGAAACATTTGGATAATTAGATGACTTAGAATTAAATTCTTTATTAAATGACATATAATATATATTACGACTCGAGGATGCGAAATTTGATGAATTAATTGCCACATCAAGTAAATTACCATTAGAATCGTCATTTAAATTATATACATGGCCATTTGTAAATGTTCCATTAACAGAACCTGGCTTAATACGTTCGCCAACTTCAAAGTATGGTGAAATTAAACATGATGCCGAAGTATATAAATTTTTATACACCTTTGATTCATTTGTCAATTCAGCTGAATTTGAAGGATCGTATGGCCTATTATAATATCGATGATTTAAACTATGCCAAACTACATGTTGATTTGTTCCATCTAATGCATTAATAGGATATGTTTTTGCAGTATCACCTACATTAATAGGTAATTTTTGATAAATAGCATTATGATGTATATGACCAGATGATGTAGTAAATGCTACGCTGGTTATACGATAATTTTTATATGCCTTGAAAGCACGCCGTTGAAAATCGTTCGATCGAATTGGTCTAAAAACTGTTGGTGTAATTGGCATATCATGTTATCTTAAAAATCTAGTTTTACTTTTATCAACGCTTCACGTGTATAATTTTTTAATAACGGCTGGCTTAATTTTGCAACTGCTAATAATTCACGACGGTCATTATATAATCCAACTGATGTAATAAATGTCTGCGGATCATTTTTAAACGAATTAAATGCTAATTGGCCTAAGTCACCTGTAACAAATGATGGGTTATTAGAATAATTGAATTCTGCATTTTTAGCTCTTACAAAATAATATGTTGATTTAACCTGTTCTGATGACCGCGCTTGAATACCACCTGTTTTACCGGCAGCAGTTGCTACAGCAGCTGATGACGAAATTGCTGTATAAAGTTTACGTACATTATATCCAGCCGTACCGCCTGCACTCGTTGCAGTTTGTAAATCAATTCCACCATCACCTATCTTTTTATCTAATTGATCTGCATTTAATATTGCTACTCCATGCTGTGGATATAATAATCCAAAATGTACAGGAGCGGATTGATTATATATGGCAACAGTTCCATCTAAAGATCCGGAAACTAAATTATAAACTTGGCCAGATTCGCCTAATGTAGCAGATGTTAATGATGAATCATCGATGATTTGTATATGATTACTACTCGAAATTTCTGCTCCATCAACTTCTGCTGCAGATGCGGATATATGCCGTAAAGTGATTTCAAAATTTCCTGGATCTAATTTTTCTCGTATTCTCGCACGATTGAAATTTAATACATAAATTGAATCTGAATCAGTTCCATCAAATGTAAACTTTTTATCAGTTGGTCCTAATAATGTTTGAGCATATTGTTTATAAATTGCTCTAGAAGGCGTATCATTATTTAAATTATTCGTTAAATCTTTCGATCCTGAACCTCCAAAATGTCCATATGCTATAGATAACTGAGAAATACCATCTGAATCATTTATTTGATAATAATATGATTCTTGAGTAGCAGTTAAAGATGCTTTTGCTAAAGTAGTTAGACTAGCAACATTTCCAGAAAATAATCCACGCGTTACTGTTTCAACGTTATTAGCTAATACATCATCTACTTCATCAAATCGTGTATAAATCTTTCCTAGACGTGAAATACGACGTTCACGATCACGTTCAGCAATTATTTGATCTGCTAATCGCCGCGCCTGTTCATCAACAGATATCCGACTAACTCTTGCAGAAGCTCCTAACGCTTGAGATCTTCCAGTACCAACTCGGCCGGCCAATGATTGACCAACTGGCATCATACTATTCCGTCCAATATTTCTATTATATATAGCCATTTTTAATTATTCCTTTTATCTTGCACTTTCTATATTACCAGTACGATTAACTGTCGCAACATCTAATTTTTTAACTGTTAAATCAATAGTAGTACGACCGCCGGTTTCATTACCAACAATTATTATTGTAGCAGTAGCATCTGCATCATATTGTTCTTTTGCAATTATTTCAAATTCACGGCCAGTAATAGTAATACTTTGAGCAGCTTCATTGTCGCCAATAAACTGAGGAACAGATGCGCCTGGCAATCCACTTGCATTTACTGTTGTTCTAATTTCTGCTACATCTGAATCCGATAAAATTATAGTATAACCAAACTCTCTATTACCACCAGAAAAATTAACAGTGTCCGGTCGAACGATTGTTGTTTGATTAGCTTGTAATGTAATAGCAGATTGCGCTACAGATACAACTGGGATGCGGGCCGTACCTTTTGGTAACGTTACTAATTTATATTTCATCATCTGCGTCTCATCTGGTAATGCTTCTAAAATAGGCATATTCTCGATGGCAGCGCCATAAAATGCAGATCCATTAGGATGTTCCGGATTATATAAATCATAATCAATTTCATCATCGGCTAATGCAAATTGTGTAATTTTAAATTCATCGCGACCACGCGCCAATAATTCTCTACCTTTTTTGGTAAGTATAGCATCAATTGTAATTGCACTATTATTTAAATATCCCATATCCTATCCTACTTTTTAATAAATATGCTTATCCATAAATTTACTGTACACGTAATGTACCTTGTTCCCCTTCACTTGGAGTATCGTTAAAAATTAATTGATTTGGATTAACCGCAAATACTTCTATAATTGGTTCAAAATTCAATTGCGGTAATTCTGATGCTATATTTATCCCAGGGGCTGTTATTTGTGAACCAGCATATCGTTGATTATCAGTGTTAACAAAAACATCATCTCGATAAGAGGCATGATCAGCCGAACGACTATAATATTGGCCAATTGATCTACTTTCATATGAACTATAAAAAAATGTATTTGTCATAAATACATCACTTAATCTAGAATTTAATACAAATCCTTCGTTAACAGATCCAGAAAAACTACCAGTTTGCATAACTTGTAAATTTACAGAATAATTAATATCATCATAACCATTAGAAGTTACATGGTAAATTGAATTAGCTGATACTACATTTTCTGCCATAGAAATAGAAGCTTCGTAATTTATATATTCGCCGCTAGCGGTTGGTATCATATCACGTATTACTACATTATATTGTGGATTTGTAATTGCCGGCTTATTTGTTAAATGAGTTTTATTACGTTCTAATATATGCGGTTCAACTAATAACCCAGTTGCTTCATCAACACGTTCTGGTAATAATTGTTTTATTTGTTTAAATAATGCAAAATCAAATTGGCTAAATATACGTATATATGCATTTACATCATTTCGATTTGTATATTTTTTCCAATAACTATCTGCAAATGATTGTAAATTTAGATAACTATCTTCAAATTCATCATTTGGATCGCCCATATAATCATCTAATTCAATATTACCAAATTGGTTAAATATCTCTTTATTTATCTGATCAGCCATCGAGTAAAATAATCCAACTCTATTTGTATCAACCGGTGCCTTATCAAATCGCGATCGTTCTGCAGATGCATTAGGAGATAATCTTCCTACAAGTTCATTTGATTCAATACGAATTTTCTGAGATTGTGGTAAATTGCCGCCTAATGAAGCGCCTTGTATATAATATGTCTCTTCGATAGGTATAAAATTACCTCTACTATTATTTATAGGAACATTAAATCCAGATGCAGATGCATACGAATTATTATCATCAATAAATGGAGGAGAAAAATCTTGAATAGTTTGATTAGGATGGCTTGATGTAAATACAAATGCATCTGATGCATGGAACGTATTTAGATCTGTGCCCAATGTATAATGTCGTACTAATGTATCATATGATGATGATACGGATAACGATGATACATATGACGTTGGATTGGTTGTATGTAAATCAAATGTCGCTTGGTCAATTTCTTCTATCCAACCACGATATTCTTGCATTGAACCACTAAACGATCCAGTATTAGAAAAATCATGATTTAAAAAATTACCCGCATTTCCTTCGCGGTTTGTTATAGGTGACCCACCTAATATACTTGCACTTTCAATTGGCGCACCAAATGATGCAGATAAACTAGCTAATACAGAATTAGTATCAAAACCTTCTATAGGGCCACCTAAATGTAATATATGAGAATTTCCGGCATCATCTTCAGAACTCCAAAATGTATAATGATCAGTAATTGTAGGAGTTAATTCTAATTTACTTTTATGTATAATTTTATCGCTTATATAATCTGACGCTTGTTGACAACGAACTGTATATGTTGTATTTGAATTGGATGATGTATTAACGGTATTGATGCCAATACTTAAATTCCAAAAATTACCATCAAAGATTGGAATATATTCTGTCATTGATGCAGATGCCTTACCTTCGGCGCCGGCAATTGCAAAATGTAACCTACCATACGAATCACTTCCAGAATACGAACCTGTATGTTGTATTGCTAGAGCCCAAGATACCGTATTATCATCATCTCTGCTCATCATAAGACCCATATGGTTTTTAATATCAGGTCTAAATCGTACCTCATGAGTTAATATAGGTATTTCTCCCCTATCAATACCCCAATCATTAATACTACTCGAAACCCAATTATTTGGAATCTTTATTCGAGCATCATCATTAAATTGTAAAGCATATGTAAATCGGTCTTCGATTAACGTTGGTGTATTTTCTCCTACTTTAGGCCCACCATATTCTCGTATAGAAAGTAAAGTCTGCGGAATACCATAAGTATTCATTAATGCTTTAATTGATCTCGCAGTACCTTTTGTTTTAAGTAAATATGGCAAATTATTAATAATACGTTGCCAAACCTCTGATGTTATTTGTTCATCAGATTTTGAAAATAATGTCCCGGTTGATTGATATGCACCAGATCCGGAATCAACGCCTAATTTATATTGCCATAACGATGAAGCTTGTTTACCTTCGGTTAAAGACCACCCCATTGACTTTGCAATTTCATATAAAGTTGTTTTACTTTGTGCTAATTTAGGATGCTCTTCTGGATGATATACTTTTGATAAGTTTTCGATATGTGAATAAATAATATCATAATGATGTGCAATCATATTAACAAATAACTCGTATTGTGAATTATTTGAATCTAATCGAATATGTTCTGGTATTGTTTTTATTAAAGCAGACTCATTTTCAATATCGTATAAAGAGGCAGATGCATATACACCATTATACCACGCCGTAGAAATAGAACCTGTTGTTTGATGTAAAACAAATTTACCATTTGAAATATATTTAGGCCATGGTTGTATACGATAAGGCTGTGATCCTATTCTACCACCTTCAATTTCATAATCATTAACTGTATATACAGTTTGATCTGTAAATAAACTCGCGGTATTTTCATTATATAACCAACGTTCAAATCCATCAAATGACCCAATGATATTATCTTTTTTACGTGTATTTATTGTAACATTGTTCTGTAATGCAGTTAAATCAGAACCAGATGCATTATTCAATAAATTAATTCTAGAATCATAAAATTCAATTAATTCTAATTTATATTTAAAATTAGCAACACGTTCTTTTGCAGATGAAAATTGTATAAAATTATCAAATCCAGAGTAATCAACATTTAATTTTACTCCAGATAAAGATCCAGAAAACATTGAATCTATAATATTTTGAGATGTAGATGTATTTGCATCTAGCAATGTATTCCATGATTCAAAATCAGTTTCTGTTATTGTACCATATGTAGTTTCAACATCAAAATTTGGACCACGTAATTCATGAGACTCATCAATTGACAAGTCTGTAAATGTAAGAGTGATTGTATCATCAAATGAATCCGAAACTTCATCTACGATCCATGCAGTTGATTCTTCAACAATATCATCTGGTAAAGGTTCTAGTAATCTTATTATTAAATCATCATCAAATATTGCTTGATTGATAATTTTAAATAAACGATTTGAGCCAAAATTTAATATAGGATTAGAAGCAACAGAATTTGCAAATGCTTCGAGCATGCCATCATGAGCTGCTGGGTCATCAACTGCAACATGTTCAAAACGAAGTTCTCGGCGATCCGGAGAAATTTCATTTAAAAATAACATTGGAAATTCTAACGATCCTAATAGATTGTTATACACATTAATTGCTACATCAAATGTACCACGTTGAATATTATACGAATTTAAAACGGCAGAATGGTTAATTAACACTTTATCTGCGTTAAATTCAAAATCTTTTATTATACCTCCTACAATATAACGAGGATCAGATCCTTGTGTAAAATAATGTGCTTCTACTAAAGCATCTTTTATTAATTGTGGTTGTGTATTTAATACTGTATTTGTTGCCATCCGCCATACTCATTATAATACAACTCTGAACCAGCTGGTTCATATGGTTGCATGTATTCTAAACTAAATACATCGTTATCAGTTACATTAATATATCGTTCATATCTATTAGTATCTAACCTCTGAGGTGAATCAGTTGCTTCGTTATGAGGAAAATCATTCCACACCGGTGATGAATTTCCATTATCTCGTAAATTAGTAATTCCGCCGGCTTCTATTAATTGAGCAACCATTGAATTATTTTGTACAAATGGTAATGTAGATTCAAGTTCAATATTAAGGCCGTTGACAATATTATAATAATCTAATATCTCCCAACTAGCCCAGTAAGAATCATCATTAGAATCATAATATCCAATCGATCTCCATTCGCCGTAAATCATAATCTTTAACTGGCTCCAAAAATTGTAATCATTGCCACCATAATATGATAATGTTATAAATTTACCTTCATACTGATCACGTAGTTTTTCTGTTAATGTCTGTTTCTGATATACTTGTTCATCATAATCATTACCGTTAAAATAATCAGCCGGATCTCTTACAAATGGAAATGCTGGGCGATAACCACTTTGATATCTAACAATATTGTTATATTCTGTGGCTCTAGAATCCATTGCTGCTAAATCATCAAATATAAATTCATCTATATTTGTTTGAATTCGAATCGCATCATATGTCAATCCACGTTCAACTAACATTACTTCTAATGTTTCAAAGTTAGGAATTAATGTAGGTTCTATATCTTGAGAAACAAATGCTACGTCTATATCTGTGGTCAAAAATTGGTCATGATAATCACCAGTCAATTCTATATTTGAAATAAATTCAGTTTCAGTTAACGTAGGATCTGGTTCATCCTCAGGAAGGCGAGTTGGTGTGAAAAAGAAATCAAAATCAGAATCAATTTTTCCAGATATACCAGTTACCGATAAATCATATTCACTATATTTAGAACGATCTATACTCATTAGTTAACAACCTTAAAATAGAAATCATCAAATGTTTGTATGTCATTACCATTATCTCGTTCAACTTTTATCTGTATTTTATAATAACGTTCTGGCATAAATGAATCCATCCGTAGTCTAAAGAAACTACCATTAGCATCACAGTCTATCTGCGTCCCAGTAGTATCATATTCTATCATAGTTTCATTTGTAACAGAATCTATAATACTATAATATGATGATGTCGGTAATCGCTCGCCGGTCAAATAAAATGATGTGGTTGTATATGTACGATCTGGAAACTCCGGACGAACACCAATTCTAAATTTTGCAATTTCTGACGTCCTGTATTCGTCCTTTATATTTTTAATATAAGGTACATATGAATCTACACTAATTTCTGCAGATGCAGTACTTGCAAATGTTGTATCATTCCAAACAACTTCAAGTTTAGGAACAAACATGGTATGCGTTTCACGACTAAAAAACTTTATAGAACCTAACGTTTCAGCCGATTTTTCATCGGTTTCCGGTCGTTTAACAAGGAATCCATAATTGCTAATATTACCTTTAACCCAATTATCTACTATATCTGTAACGTTCATTCGTATATCAGGTATTTCATTTTTAAATGATTGAGAAGCAATCCCGGAATCAGTCCGGAAAGATCCACCGCCTATAGCTGGATATGCAATACCTGGCTGGTCATTAGATGTGTTCCAATAAGTTGCCTGTCTTTTAGAATTTTTATAAAACCATGAAGCACCATCTGTCGTTTCCGGATCATCATTTGTATATCCTTGTCCGTTATTCCAATTTTCAAAAACTGGATATGCCTCCAATGTATATTCTTGAATCAAATCTGTAGCATCGGATGATCGTAATGATAAATATACTGATGCAGACCCTTCTGAATTACCTAATGCAGGAATCTGGCCAGTTGTTACGGCTGTGGATAAAGAGTCAATTTCAGATCCAAAATCTATTAAGATTCTAGAATTAAATGTCAGATTTCGATATTTACCATTCACAATAGAACCAGACTGATTTTTACTAAGTTCTAAAATTTGATCTATACCAACATTACGCTCTTTAAGTCGTTCTAATAATGAAGTATCGCGTTCAGCATAAAATATTCTATACATTTAATTCCTTTAAGGTTTA
>Ga0181390_1001237_pt1 | contig 11360 bp, 12 predicted proteins | sample 13SPOviralmetaG_FD_130085 | JGI IMG/M metagenome (GOLD analysis project Ga0181390, IMG submission 130085) | Marine viral communities from the oligotrophic San Pedro Time Series (SPOT) site, San Pedro Channel, CA, USA - 13 SPOT_SRF_2010-07-21 | ecosystem: Environmental > Aquatic > Marine > Strait...
CGCTGGGCAAGAAAGATTTAAGGATAGCCCGGTAAAGAACGATCATTCACATTGCGGGGATGCGTTTGGGTATCTCATGCTTGGGGGCGGCGAGCAACGAAGGCTCCGCCGGGGATCCTATGGCCAATCCTTCGCAGCAAAAAGTTATTCGGCAGATACGGAGTTCAATGTTTTCTAATGGGCCTTATTCAGCTTCCAACCTTTAAAATGCGCTCCGATGAGCAAATCGTTCCGCTGCAATGGAGCCACCTGTCAAGTATTAAGCTGGGAAAGCATGAATTAGAATACGCCAGCCATATTGACCAATATTTAGATTACGTTTGGGAAAACTCTGAAGATGGATGGTCATGGTCAGGCATTGGACGGGGCCGCGTGGTTTGCGTGTTCGGCGTAAGATATGTTTGGCCGGGCCTGGTCGAAGCCTGGTTTATGCCAGGTGAGGGCATGGAAGATCATATAAGATCGATTTTAGTAGGCGCTCGAGCCGTTTTAGGTGATGTGATGTCACATAGCGATATCAGACGTATGCAAATCTTTGTAAAAGAAGGCCATACAGCCGCATTAAGGTTTGCTAAAGCCCTAAACTTTGAGGTAGAGTGCAAATTAAGAAAGTTTGGCCCAGAGGGGGCTGACTACTATTCTATGGCGAGGTTTGAATAATGGGCGCTATTTTCGGAAGAAGAAGTTCACCGGCTCCTGCACCACCAACGGCAGCAGAGGAAAAAGCCAAGGAGGCGCAAGAGCGCCAGGAAGAACGGGCAGAAACCCAGGAAAAGACTGAGATGCAAGCGGCTCAAAGACGCCGCAGAACTCGCCGTCGGGGTGGAATGCGGTTGTTATTCTCTCCGTTAAGGCAAGAAGGCCCAGGCGCTGGAGATGCCAAAACTAAATTTGGGGGATAGGTTTTGGCAAAGTTTTCTTCAACAAGGCCAAAGAAAAAACCCCCGGTTAAAGCTGCCATATCTCAATTTAAATATGATGTTGGCGTTTTTACAAAGGGGCTGTCTGCAACCTTGAAGGGTGAGGATTTCAAAGATCCTAACCCAGAAAAAACTGCTAAAACCAAAGCCGCCCACGAAAAGGCTCATAGCAGTAAGGACGATCGCCGCCCCCGCCCCTCAGGGAAGCCAGGGCCAACTAGAGCGCAGCTAAAAGCAGCTGCGAAAAAAAGGTATCGTGCAGAAGCGCAAGCCCGGCGAAAAAAGTTTGAGAAAGAGAAAGGCGAAAGAGTGGCCGCAATGAAGAAAAAACGCGCCAAGCTTTTGAATTTAGCATGACCAAAACAAAAAATGATGATCGCGTTTATAGAAAGCTTGCTGCCGTTGAAACACCCGCGCCAGTAGCCGACAAGCCAGCCCCGGCTAAGAAAGCAGCCACTAAAAAGAAAGTTGCACCCCGTGGTAAAAAAAGCGCATCAAAATCCTAAAGGTGGACTGAACGCTGCCGGTCGCGCTTTCTTCAAGCGCAAGACAGGAGCTAATTTAAAACGCCCTGTTAAATCTGGCGATAACCCCCGCAGAGCGTCCTTCCTCGCTCGAATGGCGGGGAACCCTGGGCCGGATCGTGATAGCAAAGGGCGTCCAACGCGCAAGTTATTATCGCTTCGCGCCTGGGGTGCTTCATCTACCGCTGACGCCAGAAAGAAAGCGGCGGCTATAAGCAAAAGGAATAAAAATGCCTAAGTTGTCAATCGCTGAAGTAGTCTCCAGAGAGGCCAAAGCCCAAGCTCGAAAAGACGAATGGCGCACAATATATGAAGATTGTTATGAGTTCGCTTTGCCACAGCGCAATCTTTATAACGGTTATTACGAAGGCAAGACGCCCGGCAAAGGCAAGATGCAGCGTGTTTTCGATAGCACCGCAATGAGTTCAACCAAGCGGTTTGCTAATAGATTGCAATCCGGGCTGTTCCCGCCCAACCGGCATTGGGTTCGCCTCGAGCCAGGTTCAGCCGTTCCAGAGCAAGATAAAGAACGGGCCCAGCAAATTCTGGACGCCTACGTTGATATTATGTTCGATCAGCTGCGTAACACTAGCTTTGACCTGGCAATGGGTGAGTTTTTGCTGGATCTCTGTGTTGGTACAGCTGTTATGATGGTAATGCCTGGTGATGAGGTTACATCGATTAGGTTCCAAGCCATTCCGCAATATCTTGTTGCGATCGAGGAAGGCGCAAACGGTACGATTGATAACGTATATCGCAAGCTGCGCGTAAGAGCAGAAACAATTACTCGAGAGTTTCCTGACGTTCAAATGACGCCAGAGCTAGAAGATGCAATTCAGAGGCGTCCGACTGAAGATCTCGATCTATTTGATGCAGTTGTTTTTGACCAGGAAACAGGAAGATATCACTATCATGTGATCTGGCCGCACAAAAAACAGGAACTTGTTTACCGGGAAATGCAGTCCTCGCCATTTATCGTTGCCAGGTTTAGCAAAACTGCCGGTGAAATATATGGTCGTGGCCCATTGGTTGACGCAATCGCTGACATCAAAACGCTCAATAAAACAGTCGAGCTAGTGCTGAAGAACGCCAGCCTATCGATCTCTGGGGTTTACCTGGCGGCTGATGATGGTGTTTTAAATCCGCAGAACATTAAAATTCAGCCTGGCGCAATTATCCCGGTTGCCCGGAACGGTGGCCCACAAGGCGCTTCTTTATCTCCTTTGCCAAAAGCCGGGGATTTTAACACAAGTCAAATTGTTATGCAGGATCTGCGCGTAAATATTAAAAAGATCTTAATGGATGATACGCTACCGCCTGATACCATGTCTGCACGATCGGCTACTGAGATAGCCCAGCGCCAAAGAGAACTTGCCACTAACCTGGGATCTGCTTTCGGTCGATTGATGACAGAGATTATGAACCCGCTTGTTGCCAGGATCTTGTTTGTCCTAGATCGCCAGGGCTTAATCAATATGCCGCTCAAGGTAAACGGCGTTCAAGTTAAGATCAGCCCGGTTTCTCCGCTGGCGGAAGCGCCAAAGATGGAAGAGGTAAATCAGCTTATTCAGTTTATGCAGATTGCCAATGCTATGGGGCCAATGGGCCAGGCTATTATTAACGTTCAAGAAAGCTTATCATTCATAGCGGAAAAAATGAGTATCGATCAGCGTGTGTTAAATACACCAGAAGAACAGCAAATGATGATGCAGCAAATGCAGCAAGCAATGATGCAGCAACAGCAACCAATGCCAACGGATGAAACCGTTGCGGGAGCGCTGCAATGAGTTCGGCAGAGGGGTGGGAAGGAATGAACCCAGCTTTTGCGGAACCGCCCAAGGCGGATGACCTGGATATACTTTATGGAAGGGTCTTTAAATCTGAGGAAGGTCAAAAGGTGTTACATCACCTGAGACAGATAACAATAGAGCAGCCATCCTGGTATCCGGGAGAAGAGCCAAGTCATGGGTTTGTGCGAACAGGCATGTCTGAGTTGGTTCGTCTGATCGAGCGTAGGGTGCAAAGGAGTAACAATGTCTGAAGAAACGCAAACAATGGAAACGGATGCGCCCCTGGTAAATTTCCAAGCGCCAGAAGAGCAATCCCAAGAGCAAGAAGCGCCCATTCAGCTTCGTGAAGAAGATCCAGCCGACCAGGCTGATTATGATGATGAGCCGCTTGAGCGGCCAGATTACTACCCGCAAAAATTTTGGGATGAAGATGGGCCTGATGTTGAGAAACTTGCAAAGAGTTATGCCGAGCTTGAGAAAGCTTTTAAGTCTGGAAAGCATAAAGCGCCAGAAGGTGATTACGAAATTACGGATCTTGTTGATCGTGGCCTCAACCCGGAAGATCCAACTGTCCAGGTATATCAAGAATGGTCTAAGAAATACGGTGTATCTCAGCAAGCTTTTGAGGAACTTGCCGGGCAGATTTTGGAATTTTCTCAAGACGGTGCTGAAAGTGTAGAATATGACCAGCGCCAAGAAATGGAAAAACTTGGTGAGCGTGGACAGGAAAAGATATCCTATCTCGAGCGGCACATTACTAAGGCATCCCTTACAAACACAGAGCGAGAAGCATTGGCTTATAGCTTGAATAGTGCGGATGCTATCAATGCTATGACCAAGTTTATCCAGGGATATACGAATGAAGGCATCCCGACATCGCCGGTTGTCTCTACGCCCGAAATGAGCCAGGAAGATCTCGCCCAGGCTATTGCAGATCCGCGCTGGCAAACAGATGCAGCATGGCGCACAAGGATCGAAAAACAATGGATGGCAGCTAATAGCTAGATATTGTTGCAATGAAAGTCGCTTGTGTGTATATGTGGTTTAAGGGCTAACCGCTGCGCGGCCCCTTTATGTGGTGAACCCATTGGTGGGCGCGGCCATTACCGCGCAAGCGACCGCCCGAATTACATCGGCCAACGGTAAGCGTTTTAATAGAAACCTAATAGGAGGCTTCTGCTATGGCGCAGAATATCACTTCGGCCTTTGTAACACTCTTCGATCAAGAGGTTAAACAGGCATATCAAGGCGAAGCACTGCTTCGCGGAACAATGCGTACCCGGAGCGGTGTGCAGGGGAATACTGTAAAATTCCCAAAAATTGGCAAAGGCGTTGCAACAGTTCGCGTACCGCAAACTGACGTAACTCCGCTGAACGTAACCTATAGCCAGGTTACTGCCACGATGTCAGATTATATCGCAGCTGAGTACAGCGATATTTTCCATCAATCGCACGTTAATTTCGATGAGCGCCGTGAATTGGTGCAAGTTGTTTCTAAAGCGATCGCTCGCCGTATGGATCAGCTTTGCATTGATGCACTTGATGCCGCATCTTCTCCTTCAACCGTTGCTACAACGGTGGGTGGATCTGGCACTAACATGAACATCGAGAAGCTTCGTGCGGCTGCTAAGGCGATGAATGATAAAAACGTACCATCTGAAGGGCGTCATTTGTTAATGCACTCTTCGCAGCTTGACGCATTGCTTGGTGAGACTGAAGTAACTTCAGCTGACTTCGCAACAGTAAAAGCTTTGGTTCGCGGTGAAATCAATTCATTCATGGGCTTCAACATTATCACAATGGGTGATCGTGATGAAGGCGGCGTTCCTAAACCATCAACCCGGACTTGCTTCGCCTGGCATCAGGACAGCATGGGTTATGCGGAAAGTATGTCTCAGAAATCAGAGGTAAACTACATTCCAGAGAAAACATCGTTCCTTGTAAGTTCAATGTTCTCAGCTGGCTCAGTTGCCATTGATGACGAAGGCATTGTTAAAATTAGCTGTACTGAATAAGGGGGCTGACACATGGCTTTTTCTACTACCGGCTTCGCAACAATCGGTGCTAGCAAACGGGGCAATGCTCCAGCTGTTTACTCTTACAGCAGCACTGACACCATTGCGACAGTAAACACTGCGGGATATTTCAACGATTTGTCAGATACTCTGGCGGTCGGGGATCTTATCTATTGCTTAACATCCACAGGCGGAACTGCAGTTGCAACGCTTGTTTATGTTTTGTCAAACGCTTCTGGCGTTGTTGATGTCAATGATGGCACAACACTTGCCAACACAGATGGTGATTAATCTCCCAGGGGGGCCGGGAAACCGGCCCTCACTAACATTGGAGGGTTGTAATGGCTGCGGGTGATACGGATCTATCAATTTGTTCGGATGCTTTAATCCTCTTAGGGGCTGCGCCCCTTTCGTCGTTTACAGAGGGAACTGATAGCGCCCAGGCCTGTGATCGACTTTATCCAGATTTAAAAAATACTTTGCTTTCCACCTACCAATGGTCGTGGACGCTAAAGAAAGAGCAGCTGGCTCGACTATCAACAGCACCCACTAATGAGTGGAAATATGCGTATCAAATGCCTGGTGATATGTTGTCAGGTGTTTTGGCTATATTTGAAACGAGCGGCACGACTGAGCGGCCTTTAAGGTATGGCTGGGAAATTTATGGCGATCAGGTTTATACAAACCTAGAAACTGCTTATATCGATTACCAGGCAACCATTTCTGAGAGTAAAATGCCAAATTACTTTGTGCGTTTGCTGCGCACTGCATTGGCCTCAGAATTAGCGATCGTTGTGACTGACCAGGCATCTAAAGCTGATTACTTTCGCGGCCAGGTCTATGGCTCTCCAATTGAAAACGGTCGTGGCGGTATGATGCGCGAGGCAATGAATATTGATGCTCGGGGCCAGGCAACGCAAATTGTAGAGGATTACGCACTTATCCAGGCGAGGTATTAAATGCGGGTTACTCAGTTTCAGACAAATTTCTCGGTCGGGGAACTGGATCCTTTGCTGCGCGCCAGGACTGACTTGCAGCAATATCAAAACGCGCTCGAGGAAGCGACTAATGTTTTGGTGCAGCCCCAGGGCGGCATAAGGCGCAGGGATGGCCTAGAGTTTATTTATAACTTTGACGCATCATTCACTGATTTTAAATTAGTGCCTTTTGAGTTTAGCGTTGCCGATAGCTATATGTTGGTTTTTGTGGTTGGGCGTATTTATGTTTTTAAAGATGGTGAGTTGCAAGCAAACATAAATGGCACTGGAAACCCATATATTGCGGCAGCATCGATTACGGCGGCAATGCTTGATGAGCTTGAATATACTCAAGCGGTAGATACTCTAATTCTTTGCCATGAAGATCTGCAAACAAAACGGCTTGTAAGAAACACAGATACATCTTGGACGCTCGAAAACTTACCTCTCAGCAATATTCCTCAATATGCTTATGCTTTTGATACGCACCAGCCTAACTTCGACATTACGCCCAGCGCGACTGAGGGCAATGTAACTATTACGGCATCAAGCGTAACTACTGACACCGGCACAGCCCAGGCTGGCGGCAGTGATACCATCACCTTGAAATCATCTTCCAGCTTTACATCTGATGATGATCCGAATGGAATGTTCATTACCTTAACGTCTGGAACAGGATCCGGGCAAACGCGGCACGTTGAGGACTATGTTGCATCCACAAAGGTTCTTACGGTCTATCCAGCATGGGATACTCAGCCTGATAACACTACGGCATATAAGGTTGAGGCTTATGCTCCATCAGCTGTTGGTGAATATCTCCAGGTTGTTAGCACTTTTGGTAGAGCCCGATATATCGAGTTTGTAAGCGCAACGGTTATGAAGGCTGTAGTCGAAGTTCCCTTTTTTGACACAAATGCGGTGGTTGCTGGTGATTGGGAAAGCGAGCATGGATATGAAGATGTATGGTCAAATACCAGGGGCTGGCCTCGATCGGCTACATTCCATGAAGGTCGGTTATATTTTGGTGGGTCTAAATCTAGGCCCAACACCATTTGGGGCTCTAGGGTAATTGATTACTTTAACTTTGATCCTGGCACTGGATTGGATGATGAAAGCGTTGAAGCTACAATTAACACAAATCAGCTTAACAATATTGTTAATGTTGTTGCTGGTGCGGATATGCGGATCTTTTCAACAGGTGGTGAGTTCGTTGTTATTCAATCTGAAGATACTCCGATTACGCCCAATAATTTTTTAATACGCCCACAAACGCGCCTGGGCTCGAAGCCAGGTGTGCCTATCGAGGATTTAAACGGGGCGTCAGTATTTGTTCAGCGCCAGGGTAAATCTCTCAATGCCATGCAATATGGCAGCGGTACTGCATCTTATCAGATCCAACAAATATCTGTGCTTTCTTCGCACTTAATTAAAAATCCGATTGACCTGGCAGCGCGTAGAACAACGTCTACTGATGAGGCGGATACATTGTTCGTTGTAAATGGCGATGATGGGTCAATGTCTGTGTATTCTATCCTGGTTGGACAGAATGTAATCGCGCCTAGTTCGTTTACAACGGACGGTGACTTTATTGCTGTGGCCGTGGAAATTGCAGATGTTTATGTAATTGTAAAACGTACAATTAGCGGCATTGTAAATTATATGTTAGAGAAATTTAACTCTAGCATTACTTTAGATAGCGCTACGCTTCGCACCAATATTACTCCGGGTGCGCCAGCAAATTCTATTAATATGGATCATCTAAGAGAAATTGGTCATGGCGATGGTAAGACTGTCTCAATCGTGCGCGATGGAGTTGTAGACCCGGATCAGGTAGTTCCTCAAAATGCCGCAACAATTACTTTTGTTTCTCCCGCTACATCTGATTTTCAAGTTGGGTTAAACTATACCGTCCAGGCCAAAACAATGCCGACTGAGCCAGTTCTGGCTTCTGGATCTGTCCAGGGCTTGAAAAAAAGAATTGTCCAGGTCGATGCTATTCTGAACGAAACTAAAGATCTTACTATTAACGGCAAGCAAATTTCCTTTAGAAATTTTGGCGAAAATGTCCTTGATAGCGCGGTGCAACCATTCACCGGAGTAAAAACTGCGCATGGCATTCTTGGCTATAGTGCAACTGGTCAGATCACAATCGGCCAAACTGTTCCTTTATCTATGACAGTTTTGGGTCTTGAATATAAATTAAGCGTGGGGTCTTGATATGGGACAAATAGCAGCATTCGCATCGGTTGCATCAACTGTTATTAGCGCAGCTGGCCAGATGGAAGCTGGAGCCGCCAGGCAAAGACAATATAATGCGCAAGCGGCCCAGGCGGAAATGCGTGGCAGATCTGAGGCAATCGCATACAAGCAGCAAAGCGCCAATGTTTTAAGAAACCTTAATGAAAACTTAGCTGCGGTTATTGCTCGAGCGGCGGCTGGCGGTGTTGATGCAACGTCTGGATCTGCGGCTGTTATTCAGCAATTTGCTATGTCTGAAGGTATTCGAGAAAAGAATACAGCGGCAGATAATGCACTGCTTGCTGAAGGTCAGGCCGCAACGCAAGCTCACCAATATCGGATGGCCGGTGAAAATGCTCGCCGGGCTGCAATGTATGGCGCGGCTGGAACAATCGCCACAGGTATTTATCGAGTTGGACAATTATAAATGGCTAGGCTTCCAAGATATCAAAGATTAGGCGTTAAGGCGAGACAGCCTCAAAGCATAGATTTTGCCGGGTTTAGAGAACAGGCAAATGTCGGAACGGCTATCTCCAGGTCTTTCGATCAAATGTCAGAGTTCTTATACAAGACAGCCGCTCAGGAGGCCGAGAAGCGCGGGGTCGAGCGTTTACGCACTGAGGGTGCGCAGCCTATTCTCGAAGCTATGCGGCAACAGGGCGGGCCTAGAGGCATAGAAGAGACAGCGGCATATGAGGCAGCTAATCGGGTGGCTGTTGCGGAAGTACAGAGCGAGGCCGAGCTAGAGATTACCAAGATCCTGGACACCGCTCAGATAAACAAAACATCCTTCTCCGCAGTACAGAGCCAGTTAAAAGACGTTACTGATGGTTTCCCGGCGGCGTTGTCGGATATTGATCCAGTATCTGCCGGTGTGTTGCGCGCCAGGCTTCAAGAAACTGCCGGTAAGGCAGAGATGCGTTACTCTAAGTTTTACGCTGGTGAGCAGTTAAAAAACCGTAAGATTAAGCAAAATGCAGTCAGCGCCAATGAGGCTGAGTTTATTATCGGAAACGCCACCGTTCCTGGCTACACAATAGATGAGATAGATCTTGATATTGCAAGCGCGGTTGAAACTCTCCAGGGTTTAGGAACAAAGCAAGAGCTTATAGATACCTGGGCTGACAATACCAGAAACAAAGCCATAAAAGAAAAATCGCTTTTTGAGTTTTATCAAAAGCCCCTTGATGAACAGCGTCAAACTATTGATAGCCTTCTTGAAGGTAAAGAAACTTTGCCTGGTATGGACTTTGAGTCTACTATTAGAATGGTAAATGGTTCATTGCGGCCAGAGTACAATAGAAATCTAGCTGTTGTAAAAGCGCAATCGGATTTAGTTGTCGATAATTCTGAAGAACAAACAGATATTTTAGAAAACGGTGGTCGGTTATCTCAAGAAGTTTTGGCAAGTATGTCAGCGAGCGCTTCAGATGTTGCTGAATTTGATGGCGGTGTAGCAAAAAAAGCAGTTGATGACTTAGTTGCAGCCGATCAGTTTTATTCTGAATTGCGCAATTTACCATTAAGTGGTGTTGAGCAAAGGGTTCTTGAACTGCAAGCTGGCATTAAAGGCGCTGGCGGCGAAGGTAGAGATACTGCTATAGAGCAAACATATTATGAGAGGGCGACTAAGTTCCTTGATAATATGGAAAAGGGCATCAAAGAGGATCCTATGGGGTATGCCGAGCGTGTAGGACTTATTGAACGCGCTCCGATAATTTCCCTGGATGAAAATGAACCCATCCAAATAAATGAGCAAGCCCTACAAGCAAGAGTTCTCGACGCTAAAAGAGTAGCTAGTGAATACGGACTGCCAGTGCCTAGCTTGCTATTTGCCAATGAAGCGCGAGAAATTGCTGTGATGCTAGACGTTGTTGATGGCCAGGCAAAGCTTGATATCCTGGGGGCGCTATCAAGTTTTGATGCAGCGGCTGGTCAGGTACTTACACAAATTGCTGATTATAGCCCGGAAATGGCAATGGTCGGTGCTTTAGTTAATCAGGGATCAACAGAGGCGGCGCGTATAGCTGTGTCTGGTTTAGATAGACTAAAGACCGGGGAAAAGCCTGTTGAGTTTACACCAACAAATACTGAGCCTGTTGTTCAAGATTTATTCCAAAGAGCGATTACAACACCTAAAATGTCGCAAGCTATTAAGGGTGTTGCCAAAGCAATCTATGCAGAACTGTCAGTTTCCAAAGGTTTAGATCAGTTTGACCAGGACACTTATGTAGAAGCCTTACAAATGGCGGCTGGGCAAACAGTTAAAAAAGGCGAGGTGCGCGGTGGTATCCAGGAAATTAGAGGTGTTCAAACATTTATTGATCCAGCACTTACTGCCGATCAAACTGAAAAAATGCTTAATGAATTAACTCCGGCCCTTGTTGCGAGCGTTACCGGGCAAACTATGACTGATGCCTTAGTTGAGCAAATAAAAGAAAATGATGAATATCATCTGCGCAATGTGGGCGGTGATAAATATGCAATTTTCTATGGCAAGACGGGCGAGGTTTCTGTTGCCGATAAAGAAGGAACTCCAATTATTTTAAGCATGAGCGAGTTTAGAGATGCTGTTGCTCAAGGGTTGCCAAGGCCTGATGTTCCCAAAACTCGTGACGAAATTATTGACCAAGCACCCAAATTATATGGAATGTATACAAGCTCGCGGTATGATAGAGACGCCCCATTTGACCCGGCGTCATATGGAATAACACCAGACACTCCCTTTACCGAAGAAGCCGATATCCCACCAGTTGAGCTAGGCAAAGATCAACAATTCTTAACTGATCCAATGCAGACTACCGGCGGCGTTGCGCTTGAGAAATTTAGCCGAATGGAATTAAGAGAAAACATGCAGCAAATCGCCAAAGAAACCGGCGCGAACAGAAAGAGCAAA
>Ga0181390_1001242_pt1 | contig 11342 bp, 21 predicted proteins | sample 13SPOviralmetaG_FD_130085 | JGI IMG/M metagenome (GOLD analysis project Ga0181390, IMG submission 130085) | Marine viral communities from the oligotrophic San Pedro Time Series (SPOT) site, San Pedro Channel, CA, USA - 13 SPOT_SRF_2010-07-21 | ecosystem: Environmental > Aquatic > Marine > Strait...
AGATTGCTTTGTGTATTTTGTCTGCTATTAACGTAGGTAAAATCAAAAAGATTGATGACCTAGAAGAACTATGTGACCTTGCTGTCCGTGGTCTTGAGGAACTAATTGATTACCAAGAGTACCCTGTACTTGCTGCTCAACGTAGCACACTCGCCAGACGTTCTTTAGGTATTGGTTACATTGGACTCGCACATTACCTTGCTAAGAATGGTGAGCATTACGATGATCCCGAAGCATGGAAACTCGTCCACGAGTTGACTGAAGCATTCCAATTCTTCCTTCTTCGTGCATCTAATGCTATTGCTATAGAGAAGGGTCCATGTGAATACTTTAACCGTACTAAATATTCTGATGGCATTCTTCCAATTGATTCCTACAAGGAAGATGTTGACGAAATTGTAGTACCAGAGTACAAGTATGATTGGGATACTTTACGGATTGCTATCAAGGAATTCGGATTACGACATTCAACACTGTCGGCACAAATGCCTTCAGAAAGCAGTTCCGTTGTGTCAAATGCAACCAACGGAATTGAGCCCCCGCGTGACTACCTGTCCGTTAAAAAATCTAAAAAAGGACCTCTAAAACAGATCGTTCCTCAATACACTACACTAAAAAATAACTACACTCTTCTATGGGAGATGACGAGTAACAGAGGTTACATTAACATTGTTGCTATAATGCAGAAGTTCTTTGACCAGGCAATCTCTGGCAACTGGAGTTATAATCCATTGAACTATCCCAATAATGAAGTTCCAGTATCCGAGATGGCAAAAGATCTCCTCACTACTTACAAGTATGGATGGAAAACTTCTTACTATCAAAACACATACGATAATAAAAAAGATGGTGATGAGATTGAAACATTGATCAACGATATACTTACTACCGAGGAAGACGACTGTGACAGCTGCAAAGTTTGAAGTAGAAGGCATGACCGTATTTAACAAGAACAAAGTAGACACAAAGAAACAACCGATGTTCTTTGGTCAACCATTGGGAGTCCAGAGATATGACTCCTACAAGTATCCTGTGTTTGATAAACTAACGCAGCAACAACTAGGTTATTTTTGGAGACCAGAAGAAGTATCGTTACAAAAAGATCGTGCAGATTACCAAACTCTATCGGCAGAGCAGAAGCACATCTTCACTAGTAACCTTAAATACCAAATCATGTTGGATAGCGTACAAGGGCGCGGTCCTGGGATGGCTTTTATCCCTTATTGTTCACTCCCTGAGTTAGAAGCATGCATGAATGTGTGGCAGTTCATGGAGATGGTCCATAGTCGCTCTTACACATACATCATTAAGAATGTGTATGCAGATCCTAGTGATGTGTTTGATACTATCTTGGATGATGAGAAGGTAATGGAACGTGCATCATCAGTCACTGAAGGGTACGATACTTTTATCAATCAGGCTCATCAGTATGACAATGGAACCATGTGGGAACTTGCAAAGGAAGGTCACTATGCAGGGCAGCTTGAACGTCGTGAACTGAAACGTTCACTATATCGTGCAGTTGCTAATGTAAATATCCTTGAGGGTATTCGTTTCTATGTCAGTTTTGCATGTAGTTTTGGGTTTGGTGAACTTAAAATCATGGAAGGTAGTGCAAAAATCCTTTCTTTGATTGCTCGCGATGAGTCACAGCACTTAGTGATCACCCAGAATATCTTAAAAAACTGGAAGAATGGTGATGATCCTGAGATGGAACAGATTGCAAAGGAAGAACGACCCTATGTAATGGACATGTTTAAGAAAACTGTCAACGAAGAGAAGCAGTGGGCACATTATTTGTTCCAGAATGGTAGCATGATTGGATTGAATGAGAGACTACTTGGTATGTACGTTGAGTGGATTGCTAACCGTCGTATGAAAGCGATTGGTTTTGATCCTCTGTATGACATTCCAGCAAAGAACAACCCACTGCCATGGACTGAGTACTGGTTGAACTCTAAGGGTCAACAGAACGCTCCACAGGAGACGGAGATTGAATCCTATGTCATCGGTGGTATCACGCAGGACGTTGAAGCAAATACATTTGCAGGGTTTAGTTTGTGATCAGTGGTATATTTGTATTTTCTTTTATTGCATTACTGTGCTTTGGAATGCACATCACTTGGCCATTACCATATAGAAAATGATTAATGTTTATGAATGTGAAGAGTCTATCATTTCTGGAATGGTCAGTCTCTTCCGTGAAGTTAAAGCGACAGGTAAAGCAATTAAACCTGGAACTGTAGGACAGAATAAAGTGAGAGAGGACTACAAAAAATGTAGTGATCTATTTTTCAATGATATTCCTGATAGTAAAATTGAATACTCCTCATCATATAAAGACGTGGAGTATCAGGAACACTTGATGGATTGTATAAAAGACTATAGTGACAAGTATCTTTTTGATGAACCTCTAGATTTCCATAGTCATCCTAAGTACCAGTGGTACAAACCAGGAGAGGGATTTTATGCAGAGCACTTTGATGCTCTAGGACCTGAGCAAGATAGAGTAGTTGCGTTTATTACATATCTAAATACTGTTACTGATGGAGGCGGCACCCACTTTGTGTGGCAGGATCAAACAGTAGATGCAGTTGCAGGTAAAACTGTACTGTTTCCCGCAAGTTATACTCACCGCCACAAAGGAGTTGTCTCCGAAACACAAGAAAAACTAATTATTACGGGTTGGTTTAGATGGAAGAGTTAAAACAGAACGGTCCTCTGAGCGAAGAGTTCAGAATCAAAGCCGAAAATAAATTTGATGAGTACCTGTCAGAGTTTGATGAAGGTCCTCTTATGGATGAAGGACTACAGTATCTCTGGGAGCAGGGCAAAAAGAACAATGTTAAGAAAGACACACACAAAAGTGATAAATAGTATTACTGGGTCTATACTAGGTCCTACGTTCATCCCTTCGGGGACGCAAGTAAGTCGCGGAACGGAGCGTTCATCCCATGCTTGATATACTTCTGTATACAACCCTCACCTGTGCTCAGACAGACGCAATTATAATGCGGATGCGAAAGTACGAACATCTTGACACTGAGTCAAAGATTGAATTGGTTGAGGTCATGAAGGAATCAAATCCTGAATGTTATTGGGACGCAAACGACTAAAGGAACGGATTAAAATCCAACTACTTTAGGAGTTCACAAATGAATACACTTCAAATGGTCAAGAAGCAGATCAATAAGGCATCTGCATTGCACAATGCACAGATTAGTCACACTGCTTACCGTGGTGTTGAGTATACTACACGTTGTGTAGATAACAAAGAGACACATGGTACATTCTGTTATCGTGGTCAGACCTACGCCAAATAGATGAAGTAGAACGTAATACAAAGAGGGGTTTAATGCCCCTCTTTTTTTGTCTTTATTTGAAGATAAACCTAGTTATCGTAGTAGGTCTTGCTATACTAAATAAGACAACTACGCACAGAGGTGCCATGAAATTGTTCTTGGACTGCTCTGACGCTGAGCTTATTGCTCGCCTACATGAAACTGGATTAATTGATGGGGTAACTACTAACCCCACATTGATGAAGAAATCAGGTAGAGATCCAATAGAAGTTATCAAAGAAATATCTGATATTCTTCCATGGAATTCTTCTGTTTCAGCCGAAGTGGTTGGTGAAACAGCGGAAGAGATGTTGGAAATGTCAGAAAGTTATTTGGATATAGGATCTAATATTACTATTAAAGTTCCTTGTACTTACGAGGGACTTAAGGCATGTAAGGAACTGTCAAGTAATGAGATACCAGTCAATGTCACATTGATATTCACTACTGCTCAAGCAATTCTTGCTTCAAAAGCAGGGGCAACGTACGTGTCTCCTTTTGTTGGTCGTGTGTATGATCAACATTGGGATGGCATTTCTCTAATTGAGGAGATTTCTGATGTCTACGCAACACATTCAGTCAACACTAAAGTTTTGGCAGCTTCTATTCGTGAAGCCCGCCAAGTATCACATGCATTTAGAGTGGGTGCTGATATATGTACTATTCCAGTTACAACTTTTTACTCTCTATATAAATCAATTCTTACAGACAAAGGTTTAGAAATTTTTAATAACGATTGGGCCAGTATCTAATGTCACGCTCAGCTTTGACTAAGGTAGATATGCTAGCGCATGTCTACAAACTAAAGACCAAGATTCTCCAGGGATCAATGCTAGGTAACTGTTCTCCGAAGGAACAAGATGCTGCTCAGTATGCTCTAAGTAAAGTACTAGATATTCTTGATGAGTATCGTATCTAATTAATTACAATGGAAACTCAAACAATGACTAATGTAGATCGCTTTGCAGATTTTACTCCTAGAGAAAAGGAGATGATCTCAGAAGCAGTATGGAGAAGACAGAGATGTTTCATCGCTGGTGATCGTCAGTACAACGAGTATGGTAGACTGTTAGATGAGGTACTAAAAGATACCACCTATCGTCCTGGAAAGGTAGTATAATTTAAATTAAAATCAACCTTCTAAATATTTCAAGAAGGTTGATACTAATGAGTGAATCTAATTATGAAAATCCTTGGATGTACATGGAACGAGCTTTTGATAGCAGCGATGTTGGGGATTACTTTGGGTTTGTTTACTGTATTACCAATGTCACCACACACAAATCGTACGTTGGGAGGAAGTATTTTTGGTCCTTTAGAACTCCCCCTGGAAAAAAACGAAAAGTAAAGCAGGAATCTGACTGGAAAAAGTATTACGGATCTTGTCCAGAACTTAAAGATGACATTAAGAAGTTCGGAAAACTGAACTTCACGAGGCACATACTAAGCCTACATAAAACGAAGGGTCAATGCAACTATGAAGAGACCCGACAATTATTCAAGCATAATGTACTTACGGAGGCATTTGACGATGGCACCCCTGCATACTACAACAGCAACATCCTTGGTAGGTACATGCGAAAAGATTACTTTCAGAAAGGTGGTTGACGCCTGACTCTTACCCTGCTATACTACAGAGGTTCCGAGAGACGACCATGACACAGGAAGAACTCTACAACGACTTTGAACTGAACCTAGTTCATGCTGAGATCACTGCACTTGTAGATCAACTGCACGAGCATGTTTCTGCAGCTCGTGATGAAGAGTCCTTTCTGGTAACTAATCGTATCAACGAACTTATAGAATGGGCAAGTAGCTCAGTGGATAGAGCATCGCACTTCTAATGCGTTGGTCGGGGGTTCAAATCCCTCCTTGCCCGTTGCCCTATTAAGGGCATGCATTCCCAAGTAGCTCAGTGGCAGAGCCGCCGACTGTTAATCGGCTGGTCGCTGGTTCAAATCCAGCCTTGGGAGTTGCCCTTAGGGGCATCTGTTCACATCGCTAAAGAGATATGACAACACGGCAAAAGTTTGCGCCAGTCCTTGATATTCTCAATCAAGCAGTAACTGGTGATGTATTTCTAGATTCAGATTATCCTAACATCTTCAAAAAAGTTTTTAAATTTTACGAGGATAAAGGAGTCCAATTCTGGGGCGATGTGGACGAGGATTATGCTATCCTTATTGATAAACTAGCAACTGATCTTACCTAATGACACCTACAGTCCTCCTTGAACGTTCTCCGTACCGCTACGTTGAGTGTGGTACGCTTGAGATCAATGGCAAACCTGACTTTCGTATTCAGAAATTTGATGAATGGACCAAGCGTTACAAAGACATGTATCTCTGTGACAATGGTATGCAACTAAACCTCGCCATGGAGGACTTTGAATATACTAAATGGTTGGATCCCGAAGGTGTCCCATGTTACATTCGCGACTGCATCACTGCATAAATTATGACTACTAAGTATTCCGCTGCTGAACTTGCAGCACGAGACGCCGTAATTCAGGCACTCTATGATAACGTTCCACAAAATACTTTGTGTGAACTGTGGCGACACTATCTCGGTCTTCGTTGTATTGCCGAGACAACAGATCAAAAAACTACCCTGGGAACTGATAACATTACATTCACTAGTGATGTAGGTGAGTATCCTTTCGGTGCAGCACAACCTGTTGGTGATGTTGGACTGGGTGGTCTTTCTTATGCATCAGATACAATTAGTTTTGGTGATTCTGGCATCTCGCTAACTCTCTAAATAACAATGTCTTTGCCATTAGACATTAAACTAGATGGTTGTAGCGCGATAGCAACAATAACAAAGGGGGCCTAGGTCCCCTTAAATATTATGAATGAAAATTTTATTAGAACTTACGACAATGTACTTGATGCTAATTTAATTAAGACGTTGCTGCAAATGATTGATCAGCAAGTAGTATACAGTACTGTTAATGATAAGAATAGACAAGATAAACAACTTGCGTTAGATCCATACTGGCCGACGGTGGCAATGGATATTAATAACTGTCTACTTAATAAATGTGTTTCTCCCTACCTTGAAGATTTTCCTTACCTAAAAACTCAGGGTCCAGACTGGTGGTCTGGAGTAACCCTATTACAAAAAACTGAACCCATGGGAGGGTTCCATACATTTCACGGTGAAAACATTGCTTGGGCAAATAAAAATCGTGTAATGGCATGGATGATTTATCTAAATGATGTTGAGGAGGGAGGAGAGACTGAGTTTTTATACCAGCAGGTAAAATTAAAACCCACCAAAAACACTGCAGTCATATGGCCTGGTGGGTTTACTCATCTTCACCGAGGTAATCCTCCCATGTCAACCAAGTATATTCTTACTGGATGGATCTCATCTATGAGTAACATGCCAAGATTTACTATCTCTGAGGATTCATAACCCGAGGTTTACCGACCAATAAAAAATAATTATCATAAGAAGGGCTTGACGCCCTTCTTTTTTTCCTATATACTATGTAAAGATTCATTACGAAACGTATCATGACTGTTACAACTGAAGACGGTGGACGCACAAACATGTGGGCTACCGAACCCCGCATGTATATCTCACAGACCGACGCCGAGCGTTACGGTTATGAGTCGTATGCTGAACGTGCAGAGAAACTCAATGGACGTGCTGCTATGATGGGTTTTGTTGCGGCCTTGCTTTCTTACGCGATTACTGGTAAACTGTTCTTTGGTATTCTCTAAACACCAAATGCAATTTACACAAGATGATCTTTGGAATCAGATTGCAACCCTTGGTTGGGATGTGCGAAATGATAACATTGTCATTGAAATTGGTGGCACTGTAGTCTCTGGCATCCACCAAGGTGCAGAGTACAACAAAAAGTGGGCAACCCCTTATGGTGTTCGTAAGTATAACAAAGATGCATTCATTGTTATCAAGAACCTCTCACGAGACGACAACACTAAGTCTCAACCCATGGATAGACCACACGAACCTCATCATTCAAAGACACCAGACATTGTTGTCAACATGGATGGTGGAGTTGGCGGGTCATGGGAAGTTGAAACTACAGACTCTAAATCATGAATGAAATTCCAGAAGTAACATTTTACTTTCACAATCAAGATAACATAAGCAGCGATAAACTATTCAACGAAAAACGTGTATTAGTTTTTGCTGTCCCTGGTGCCTTTACTCCTACATGTAGCACTAAAGAACTTCCAGGATATGAAGAAGTCTATGACGAGATTAAATCTCACGGCATTGATGAAATTTATTGCTTGTCTGTGAATGATTCATATGTAATGGATGCATGGTTTGACAAACTTGAAATCAAGAATGTCAAATATCTCCCTGATGGAAATGGATTCTTTACTGGTCAGATGAATGAACTGGTTCTGAAGAATAATTTAGGACTGGGTTTCCGATCATGGCGTTATAGTATGATCGTAAACAACGGCATTATTGAAAAACTCTGGGAAGAAGAAGGTAAAGTTGATGATGCTGAGGACGATCCTTATGACATCACAAAACCTGAAGTTTCTCTCTACTACTTAAAACTCTCTAACCCTATCAAGTAAAACAATGAACGAAAACGCAGAACGCATCAACGGTTGGGCAGCAATGCTCGGAGTCATCGCTGCTATGGGCAGTTATGCAACCACGGGGCAGATCATTCCAGGTATCTGGTGATGGATACATCTAACTTCCTAGCACTAGCAGTCGGATTTATGGTAGCAAACTTCATGCTTTACATCATAAAAAAGTCTGATGATGATAATGGTGGTGGAGGTGACGGTGGAATGATGACTCCCCTAATGGTCCCTACAAATTGAATAAATAGTGACGTATCGTCGTCGCATGACAAAGGGGTAACTGGCACAATCCAGTTGACGCCCCTTTTTTTGTATGTTAATATAGGAAGGTTCAAATGAGAAAGATGATTTTACCAACACTAGTGATGAGTACAGCAGTATCTCTGGCAGCAGTACCATCATTCTTAATGACCCTTCCAGAGGCACCACCACTTCCTGATGGAGTTGCCGAGGTAGTAGAACCTTCATGGCAGTGTCCTACATGCTCTGTTGAAGAACAGTATGTCCTCAAGGAACTCCAAGCACAAACTAAGATCACTGATAAGAATGCTCTTGCTACGCTGATGGGTAACATCAAGCAGGAGAGTAAGTTCATCCCTAACATCTGTGAAGGTGGTGCTATTGTTCCCTATGAGAACTGTTTGTCTGGTGGGTATGGTTTAATCCAATGGACTTCTGCTCACCGATACCGAGGTCTTGGAACCTTCTGTGGTAAGTTCTCTTGCGATCCATCTTCACTTGAAGGTCAAACTCGCTGGATGATTAATGAACCTATCTTTCAACGTGTCCTTCCTGAGTTTGAAGGACGTGGAGACACCATTCCTCAGTACATGACACATGCATACTACTGGTTAGGATGGGGCATCAAAGGTAATCGCGAGGTTTATGCCTGGGATTACGAGAGCAAACTAACTTGGGTATAATCACTCATCTTTCAGGGGTTGACGGATTCCTACACCCCTGCTATACTAAATAGGTAAACAAATGTAACGACGGTGTTCGTTTCATAACCGACTCCCCCCAAACCAAGACCTATAGGGAGTATAAATTACGTCTTTAATACCTGCCTCTGAGGGTGAGACAGGAATAATTTATTAGTGTTTCCCTGCACTCTTATCTAACCCTTTCAATTCAATGGCTTCAACTCTTACAAGACAACAAACATCCCCGTGGAATAACTTCTGCGAGTGGGTAACCTCAACCAACAACCGTTTGTATGTTGGTTGGTTCGGCGTACTGATGATTCCTACGTTGCTTGCTGCAACTATCTGTTTCATCGTCGCCTTCGTCGCTGCTCCCCCTGTGGACATTGACGGTATCCGTGAACCCGTAGCAGGTTCACTCATGTATGGTAACAACATCATCTCTGGTGCAGTTGTTCCTAGTTCAAACGCAATCGGTCTCCACTTCTACCCCATCTGGGAAGCAGCATCTCTTGACGAGTGGCTGTATAACGGTGGTCCTTTCCAACTTGTAGTATTCCACTTCCTGATCGGCATCTATGCCTATATGGGACGTGAGTGGGAACTTTCATACCGTTTAGGTATGCGTCCATGGATCTGTGTAGCATATTCTGCTCCAGTCGCTGCAGCGAGTGCAGTATTCCTCGTATATCCTTTCGGTCAAGGTTCTTTCTCCGATGCTATGCCTCTTGGTATCTCTGGTACTTTTAACTACATGCTTGTATTCCAAGCAGAACACAACATCCTTATGCACCCGTTCCATATGCTCGGTGTTGCTGGGGTATTCGGTGGATCTCTTTTCTCTGCTATGCATGGAAGTCTCGTTACTTCCTCACTCGTTCGTGAAACGACTGAAACAGAGTCACAGAACTACGGTTATAAGTTCGGTCAAGAAGAAGAGACCTACAACATCGTTGCAGCCCATGGCTACTTCGGTCGTTTGATCTTCCAATACGCTTCATTCAACAACTCCCGTTCCTTGCACTTCTTCCTTGCTGCATGGCCTGTTGTCGGCATCTGGTTCACCGCCCTTGGCGTCTCCACGATGGCATTCAACTTGAACGGTTTCAACTTCAACCAGTCCATCCTTGATGGTCAGGGTCGTGTGTTGAACACCTGGGCAGATGTACTGAACCGCGCTGGTCTTGGTATGGAAGTTATGCATGAGCGTAACGCACACAACTTCCCACTGGATCTTGCTGCTGCTGAGTCTACACCTGTAGCACTCATCGCACCATCCGTTGGTTGATTAGTCAACCTGTGGTTTAATTTAGGGGACTACGGTCCCCTTTTTCTTTTCTATTTTATTATAAAGTTTTATGTCTTTCTCTATTACTCTTCAGATTAGTGACGGCGATCAAGTTATTCAGTGTGAGTCCGATCAGTACATTCTAGACGCTGCAGAAGAGGCAGGAGTTGATATTAACTATTCCTGTCGTGCTGGTGCCTGTTCTTCCTGTGCTGGTAAACTTGTCAGCGGAACTGTTGACCAAAGCGATCAGTCATTCTTGGATGATGATCAGATTGCAGAAGGATTTATCCTTACGTGTGTATCTTATCCCACTTCTGATTGTGTGGTCATGACTGAGCAAGAGGAGAACCTGTACTGATGGAACCTTCTATTGCTGAACTCTTAACTTACTATGTTATCGGTGGTGCTCTCATCATCGGTCCCCCCGCTATCTTCCTCATCATTGCTATGATGGGTGCTATTCAAAATACTAAGGGACGCATGGTAGGATACAAAGATCATAAGACTTACGGTGACTCGTCAATCTACGAAAATACACCAAGTGATCAATCAAAATTCTTCTTGGAAATTAGCTGAGATCATACGTGATACTTGGCCGAACCTGTACTACTTAAAAGGAATCAAAAAACATGACTACAAGCACACTAATAAAACCAACGAGGGGGTGGTTTGATGTCCTGGATGACTGGCTTAAACGAGATCGCTTTGTCTTTGTGGGTTGGTCTGGACTCCTACTTCTTCCCACTGCTTATATGGCCATTGGCGGTTGGCTTACTGGCACGACTTTTATCACGAGTTGGTACACCCACGGTCTTGCTAGTTCCTACCTTGAAGGTGCTAATTTTCTCACGGCAGCTGTCTCAACGCCTGCTGATGCTATGGGTCATTCTCTTCTTCTACTTTGGGGTCCTGAGTCTCAAGGCGACTTCCAACGCTGGTGCCAACTTGGAGGGATTTGGTCCTTTGTTGCTCTCCACGGTGCATTCGCTCTCATAGGTTTTATGCTACGGCAGTTTGAAATTGCTCGTCTAGTTGGTATCCGTCCTTACAATGCTATTGCGTTCTCTGGTCCTATTGCTGTTTTTGTCAGCGTATTCCTTATCTATCCACTGGGTCAGTCTTCATGGTTCTTTGCACCTAGTTTCGGGGTAGCAGCAATCTTTAGATTCCTGTTGTTCCTTCAGGGTTTCCACAACTGGAC
>Ga0181390_1001250_pt1 | contig 11291 bp, 12 predicted proteins | sample 13SPOviralmetaG_FD_130085 | JGI IMG/M metagenome (GOLD analysis project Ga0181390, IMG submission 130085) | Marine viral communities from the oligotrophic San Pedro Time Series (SPOT) site, San Pedro Channel, CA, USA - 13 SPOT_SRF_2010-07-21 | ecosystem: Environmental > Aquatic > Marine > Strait...
AATCCCCGCTCCTACTGAATGGTATAATTCGTTTGATAAATCCGGTATAACCTTCTTTATTTCAAACATTAAAATGGCACTTTTTCTTGAGTAACATATTTCTTTGCATTACCAAGATATACAACGTCTTCACCTTGTTTTTTATTACCATGTGATATGCTAATTGCTTTCCAATTTTCATTATCATCATTTGGATCAACATCGTTATTCACCCATATAGCAACATTTAAATTTTTGTTGTTATACGCTTTGCTTTTTAGTTTTTCAATCGCTTCGATATTCAAACTACCTAAATATAAATCAGCCATAATTATTTTAAATCTATTTTGTTTTGTTTTAAAATGGTTAACTGAGGAGCATCCAATACATACTTCCTCAACTCTTTTTTAACTCCTTCGGGATCGCTTTTAAATGCTTTAATTGCTTTATCAAATCTATCCTTTGGAAGTTTATTGGAACTACTATTACCAACGCTACTAGCAAGGTTTGCATCATCATCAACTGATTGTAATCCTAACAATGAACCCAAAGTATACCTACGGTAATATGTTACCGCAGAACCCATCTTTTGAGGATCGGGTATGTCCGGTAATTTCATACAACTAACTGCAAACTCATTACTATCAATACATATCATTTTACTATACACCAACGTTTCTTCTATTGGTTGTAATAGCAATAATCTATGCTTTTGGAGTAATGGTTGTAGTTGTTTAATTAATGAATTAACGTCAAAGTACTTGCTTTTGTAGAAAGGATTCTTAGCATCTTTACTAATAGCACCTATCTCATTTTGTAAAGCAAATAACTTCTCGTTTAGAGATTTACTTGTCTTTGTCATATATGCTTGTTTATTGTTTAAAAAATGTTTAACCCTACAATTGTATATAATAGATTTTACAACTGCAAATATTTTAGGTTAAAGTTTCTGTTTCGGTAATATCGTTTTCACCAATCCACTTAATTGTTTTAGTTAATCCCGTCTGCCAATCTGTTCCGGTATTGTCTAATAAATCATCTCCACTAAAACTTGTTCTAGCCATTTTTAAATCCATTGTAACCTTCATTGGATAAAATTTACCTTGAGAACCATTTAAAGTATCTGTTGATCCATTAACTTTTAAAACCAATCTATCACCATATTTATAATTACCGTAATGTGTTCCATCAATTCTTCTTACGGGTATTCTGTATAATTCCATATAACATGATGCTAATAAATGTTGCATAGTAACAGAAGTAAATTTACTATCTGTCCAATTTGTCCAACTTTTCTCAAAAGTCGTTGAGGTGGTTGAATCAAATCCTATATATCTATTATATCCGGTTTGAAATAATGCCGAACCAATTTTAGTTTCTAATGTTTTTTTATTACTAAAATTACTTGGTTGTGAAATTACATATTCTTGTTTTTTTGGTACAAACTTAGAATCAGTAACAACCGGCAATAATTTAATATCAGTATAACTAACATCAAAAACATCTAAATAAGGACTAGTAAGTTTTGCCCCATTTTCATCTTGCACAATAGCCGATCCAAACAAATGTAACTCAATATTTAAATTAGATATATTTGATTGCCAATTTCTTGTTGCAGTAACAGAATATGTTTCCCAATCGTTTATTCTGTTTGATATAAAACTACTTGCTACAAAATCATTAGCGCAAGTAAAGTTTTTTATAAATGCAGTAGAAATTATATCTTTTGTGTCAATATTTGGAGCAACAGTTCCAATGTTTCCACCCGATATTGCATTACCATTTATATCTGAATATTGATAGTTATTTATACTAAATGTATTAACAACTATATTTGACATACTATAGTATAAAGTTCCCCAAATATCTACACCATTTGACTCGTATCCTCTTAATTTCCATTGAGCATCTTGTATTGTACCTCCGGTAGTAACTATTTGTACTGTATAATCACTAATAGCACTAAAATTCATTTTAAAAGTCAAATTAGTTGGTATACCGGTAGCACCCGAACCTCCTCCCATTTCTACAGTTGGATCAGAAAAAAGCCTAGCCGGCATTGTTGGACTTGTAAAAAATATAGCACCATCTTGATAAACTTTAACAACATAACTTTGCCCCGTTACATTAACATCTAAAACACCTAATATTAACGCTCCACCGGAAATTGATGTTTCATTAAACCTTAGTATTGTATTGTTAATCATAGATACCTCATCAATAGCCGATCTACCAAATCCGGTATAAACTAACGTCCCTTCCTCGTGTAGTTTTGGTGAAAACAACAATCCAATTGCTTGATCACCAACTAAACTTCTACCTAACGGACGTGCTTTTGCTTCTGCCCGTAATCCGGTTATTGTAGATGAATCTATTATAACATCATGATCAGACGGGTAGTGTAATGATCCATCACAATGATCTATTTTAACAGAATCATACCCCAAATCTGCTTCTAATAATGATTTATTTAAATTTTTAGATTGACTTTGAGGTTCATTTTTTCTTAAAACAACTGCCTCTTGTATATTTGATCCTTGAGGTTGCCAATCATCCATTAAATACAATCCACTTGGATCAGATGCTCCTAAATCATTAACATTATCTATGGTTGTATTTGTAACCATATTATGATCAAATTCTTGCTCTACTATAACCTCTTTTAGTGGATATTGAAGTGTTAATGTAGAACTATTATCAACTTGAAAAAAATCTACTTCTGAAGATACTTTAGTGCTTATAACAGATTCTAATGATTCTGTTGTTAACACATAATTTGTATCAGTTGGATTATCAACTGCTCTCCAATTACTTCTTTTTATTACAGAATTACTATTGCTTGTAGTAAACTCTGACACCCTAATTATACACCAATTACCATCTCTTTGATAAATTGTAACACCTAAACTTTTAAAAATAATTTCAAGAACCTCTCTCATGTTCATTGAATCAGATTCTCCATTTAAAAATGTTTGGTGATGTATTCTTGTTTTCTTTTGAAATTCAGATGTTAAATTTGTTGTTTCTTGATTTTTTATGTTTATGTAATAAAAAACATCATTTAAAACACCGGTATTGTAAATACATTTTTCTATGATATCAGTAATATTATGATATCCATACCTATCGTTAAATAAATTAGATGTAGCTTGAAATATATCTGTACTAGTAAAATAAGGTATATCTTTTAATAAATGTATTCCATCATATGCTCTTAATTTTATTACATATGGAGGTGATGCAAATGGTTCTGAAAATAGTTGTGTTGCCAACCATCCTTGCCAAAATAAATTATCATTTTTGTACAAAAAAACTTTAAAGCTATCATTTTCTGCTATAAATAATTCAGAAAAATCTTCTGATAAACTTTCTTTATAAAAAGAAACATCTAAATAACTTGATCTAAAACAACTTAAAATATCATCTTCAACTAAATTGTAATTTAACTGTATTGGACTTCCATTTCCTTTTAATTGTACATTATCATCAGTTAAAACTAATGTGCCATAAGCTACTTGATAACCTATTACATCTATTATTGTTAATCCCGCAGTAGAAGTTGTGTAACCGCCATTCTCACCAACGTAATACGTTGCATTAACGCTTGTAGGATTTGGAAAAATTCCGCTAATTAATATTTGCCCCGATGCACCTTGATTAATATTTTCATAAGCTACACCAACATGTGGCATTAAAGAACTAGTAGATGCTTTTGCTCTAGCAACAACTCCGGATTGTACATAAATAACGGGATCACCTATAGTAATGTTTTCATTTGCAGTTACTGTAGCATATACATTATCAGAAGTATCACTTGAATATTTTTTATGTATTTCTAATTTATAATCATTAAACTCTCCTTGTATTATGTCATCAAATTCTAATGTATATTTATTTATATAATAACCCATATTTTATCCTCCTATTGATCCTTGAAATGTATTTGTTCTGTTAATTGCAGTTACTAAGTCATTACCGGCTAATCTAAATACTTGTTCTCCTCTTATTGAATCCATAAAATCTTCAAACGTTCCTCCACCTACACCCGTACCTCCGTTAGCACTACCACCGGTATTTCTAGATGATGGAGTCGTGCCACCCCCTCCTTTGCCACTAATAGCAGCACTTACTCCACCTAACAACGTTGCACCGGCTGCAAATATTCCGGCAGATTTTGCTGCACTTACTGCGGGTGCTCCGGTTGCCCCACCCGTAGCTATTATACCGGCTTTATAACCTAATGCAAGAATACCAAAATACATTGCATTTGCTGCAAGATCAGCAGCCATTCCTCCTAATGCTTCTTTTGTTGCTAATCTAATTGCAGTACCTAAATTAGCACCTCCTTTTAATGCGGTTTGTATAGCACCTCCAAACGCTTGTCCCATATTACTAGCAAATCCTTCAAGAGCATTAGCCATTGTACTTTCAAGATCAATAAAAGTTTTATGAATTAATTTACCATTTTGTAATATTGTATCTTTTACAAATTCAATTCCACCAAGATTAAAATAATCTTTCCAAAGCATTGATACTGGTTCTATATTTTCGGGTATTTTCTTTAATTCTTCTGACATATCACCGGCAATTGCCATAGAATCAATCATTTGCATACTACTACCTAATTTACCAAAACTAGGGGCTAATGGAACGCTTCTTGGAGGTTTTTCTTCTTTTTTCTTTTTCCCGCCAAAAGTATCCTCAAAAACAACATCCCTTAATGCTAATAATCTTACATTTTCCGCAACGGCATCACTATATTCTTTTGTTGCTGCTGCTAAATCTAGAGTAGCATTTGTCCCACGAATAGAACCGGTTAATTGTTCTTTAAGTATTTCGTTTCTTTCAACTTCACCATCACGATTCCTCTTTTCCCCATTAGCTATGTTCTTCTGAATCTCTTGTTTAAGCGCTAAGACTCTGTTTTCTTTTTTTGTTAAATCTACCTTTAACTCCTGTATCTTAATTCCGTTATCAACTATTTTTTGTTGAGTTTCAAATGCACCATTAATTTCTGAAACCCTTTTTTCTAATTCCTCCGTACTTACAGTTGCCCTGTCCAATCCTTTCAAAAATTTTGGATACATTAAAACTAACTTATTCAATATTAATTCATAATCAGAGGCTCCTTTTTCTGAATCTATTAATGCAGCGCTTAGTAATTGGAATTGTTTTTGTTGTTCTTCATTAAGTTTTGATAATTTAGTTCCACCACCAAATAACTTATCAATACCATTGGAGACACTAATAACTACCTCAAGCATTTCTTTAGCAAAAGGAATGAATTTATCACCTATTGATATAGCTAATTCCTTCAATGAGCCTTCTGCCCTTGTTAATGTATTAGCATAAGTAAACATTGTTCTCCTAGCATCACCAACAATACCATTAGCAGTCATTGCCTTCATTATAACAGACAATCTAGCGTGTGTCTTTGTCATCTCATCCGTTTTTTGAACGGTTGTTGTAATACCCATATTGAGCAACTCTTGCTCTAATCTTGCTTCCTTTAAGTTTATACCAAACTGATCAAGAACTTCCGGAGAACCCGCTAACGCTGCTAGAAATCTTTTTTGTGCGTTACCATCCTGTAACTGAAAGAATGAGGCCAAATCAAGAGACAATGCTTGCATACTTGAAGACATTTTAATAGCTTCCTGTCCTCCAAAACCTAATCCTTGAAAGAATGCTTGAAATGAAACCATTCCTGATTCTATATCAGACTTAACTCTTCCTAAATCAGTAGATAATGATGAAGAAAACATGGTAACCTCAGAAGACATTGATCCAAAAACTCGTTTAAATCTTAAATCAGTTTTTTCAGCTTCACCCGCTAAATCAGTCATTGCCTTAACACCTCTTAACGCCATTGCGCCCGTCATAGTTGCCCCAAGTGTAGATGCTGCTTTACCTATACTTCCTAATGCATTTTTTACTTTTTTCGCCCCTTTTATAAATTGAGATGATTGTAGGAACGTTTTCAGCGTTAATTTTTCTTCAGCCATGTAGCAAATTTAATTAATATTAAATAGGTAATTTTATTGCTCTATTCTTAATCTTATTAACTTCTTCTTTTGTAGGTAATGGTGTTTTTTTCTTACCATCATAATCATGCGGTAGCCTAAACAAATCTTTTGGAGCGATTGTTTTCTTCCTACCCATAGCACAATTAGCTATCATTGTAGATTGATATCTTGTCCTATCCCAATGTTGATTGTGGTTGTGTATGTGTGCCTCTAGTAGCCTAATAAAATCTGCCCATGTCAATAACCAAAAAACGTCGGGTGATAAACCCAACGTTCCTATTCCTTGATCTAATATGTCATCGAATGTAGTTAATTTTTTTTTACATCATCCTTTGTTGATTCAACAACATTTCTTGCCATACCATTATTAGAATCATTATCTAAAGTTTTAGAGCCAACCATTGTTTGCATTACCTTTTCTGTATCCTCACTAGATATGTCCATAACCCAATCGTAAAAATCATGTATGTCATAATCTATATTAGATGAGTTTTTCTCATCATAAGCTACACATCCGGAATACATTAACCAACATATTGCTTTGGCTTGTTTTCTGCCACCAAATGCCTCATCCATTTCAGCTAGTTCAATATCCATACCTTCACAAAATATTGCATAGGTATTCATATTAAATACTAATCCTCTTTTTTTACCACCTATATCTATGATACAAGTACCTCTGTGTTTGTTTTTTGCCATGAAATTTAAGTTTTATTTAAGTTTTATTTAACTTGGATATGCAATTGGACTTGCAGTTCCATAAGTTAATGCACCCGTTCCCGTTAAAGAACCACTATAACTTACCGGTTGTTCAGCTTCTGCACTTGATTCTAAAGAAGAAATTATACAGTCTCCATACCAATAAGTTGCATCTTTACCAAAAGCTACTTTGATTGTTGATCTATTAGTAAAGTAATCGTATAATGGCTTAAAATTGTTTGCAGATGCATCCGTATCTGTAGTTAAATCCATTAAAGCCTCAAAATCTATACTAAAACTTTTCATACCCGACATTACTTCTGTCCAAGCACTACTATCTTTGGTAGATATATCCGGAGTATCAGCAGAAATAGATAAACTAGCTGATTTAGCTAATCCTATAGGTATCCAAGCTGATGTTGGATTTGCTGATGCATCTATCTGAGGGATATATAAAGTTAATGAAGTTCCGTTAATTGCAGCCATATTGTTAATTTTAACTCAAAGATAAATAAAAAAATATATATAATTATGCTACCCCACTTGTTACGCTAAAATCAGCGTTATAAAACATTGCTCCCTCATTATCAGCCACCAATTCATAATTAGCTACATAGCATCTACCAACAAATACAGAATTTAAATTACTATCTAATATTTCAAATTTAACTTCTTCACCGGTAATAACTAAATTATCTAAAGTAGTTGTTGGATTTGGTTCAATTGCACCATCTTCCCAATCTACATTAAACAACTCCCAATAATAATCTGTTGTGTCCCATGTTTGGGTTATCCCATCTACTACATATAATCCTTCAGAAGAAAAGTTTGCTGAACGAAAACTAGGCATACTTTCACTCCAACCGGTAACTGATTGGCTTCTAGCTATACCTTCCCAAGTTTCATCAAGTTGTTCCCAATTGAAGTTTGCAGATTCCCAATAGTAGCTTTCCTCAATTGCAGATATATCTGATAACTTGGTAGAGATGTCAATCGTGTCTCCACTAAACGAAAAACTGTGAGATTTTGAATATAAAAGTTTATCGTTATCAATATATAAGAGTAAGCTACTTCCATTCATTAACTATTGCTTATAACATCTGCATCAAAGAATAATGATTTGGTGTAATAATCAAATTGCCCATCATCATCATTTAAATACCTTTGTGTAGTTTGTTTAAATACAAACATTGTATCACTACCAAAATCAGAAGTAGCATTACGAGTTCTTATTAATTGTAATATTGAATTTGATATGTCATCACAATCATCTTGTCCTCCGAAGTTTAGTGGAAATTTGGTGTGAACTTGTATCTCTACTTCATGCACACCATAAAACCTATCTTTTAAACTATCATCAGCAAAATTAGATGATTGAACTACTATGTAAGGATAATCAGTAAGATCGGTTGGTTTAGCCACTACCGGAACGGCACTAGCATCATGTGTTACATTTCCATCTAGTAACCCATATATATACGCTCTTACATTCTTACTAGTATCATTCATATTCTTCTAATCCCTCAAGATATTTATCCCATAAAATCAAGAAACTTGGCTTTAATATGAGATGTTTTATATCCTCAACTTTAATTTTATCCTTAATTAAACTAAACTCATCTTCTTTGGCTAAGAACTCTTCCATATCCTTATTTAGAGGCTCTAGAATGTCTTCTTTTCCTTCATGTGGTGTAAGTACACCTTTGTCATCTAAAGTGCCGTAAACCTCGTATAATTTAGTCCTAGCCTTATTGATTGATTCAACTTGCTCCTCAATCTTTTTTAATCCTTGTATTAGTTTATAGGTTAAATCTAAACCTACTCCTTTTTCTGAGGCTTCTACCGCATTGGTTAACATAATTAAACCTTTGTGATAATCCTCTGCCTCCTTAAATGTGATTGTTTTGTTTTCAAACATTGTCTGTTATATTAATTGTTATACATTCATTTTTACTCATCTTTTGGTATAATCTCTTAAATGCTGATGTACTGCTTGAGCCGTTATTCTTTTGGCTTAATCCATGAGCATTAGATTTTATTCCATCGTTTAGGAGAAGACAACCATCGCTATTTGACGTGTCATTTCCAATATGCAAATATACATAGTTAAAGTTTTTTACGTCTTGTATTTCAAAATGGTAATCAAACCAATCAAATTTTGCCCTATACTTTTTGGTTAATCCACTTAGTACTTCTCGTTTTTTGATGTCATAAGAGCCACAAGGTATTCTTGTTTCACCTTTAACTTTTACATCTCTGTATTCATCCTCTAACACAAAGCATTCAAATTCACCATCAACAAAAAGTAATCCTAAAGTAGAATCATTTTGTGAACTAAATCTCTTTAATTCTAAATTCATGCTGATGCCTCCTCAGATGGTTCTACAATAACAAGGCTTAAATCCTCTGCTATAATTGTATAAACGTAATCATCATCAGCACCCCAAGCAGTATATTGCTCACCGCTAATTCCGAGGTTACCACTTGATACTTGATGTCCTTCTTCTGTCAGCAATTGCCAATAAAAAGATGCATTTTGTCCTAAAGTTACACTAGTACCTTGTACTTGTAACTGAGTGGCAGTTTTGGTTGTTCCATTCTGCCATATTGAAATTGGTTCTATTTGTTTCATAATTTACTCTTGTTTTAATAATGTGGGTAACCCTTACCCTTCTAGTGTTTCAATTCTTGCTTTTAAATCTTCTATAATGGTTTGTTGTTCTTGGATTGCTTTAAGCATTGGAGTAATTAACATTTTATAATCAACTCCCGCTAAAGTTTTATCGCCTTCCTCATTTACATTATACCAACAAAAATCAGTATTTATTTCTTCAACTTCTTCAGCAATCAATCCGTGCCTTTGCTCTTCCTCTGCTTCGTTTAAATAATTAAATTTTTTATCTTTTTTTCTGTAATTAAATTTTACGGGGTTTAAATTATATAACCAACTAACATCGATTTCGTTTTCAATGTTAATTTTTGCTTTTCTAATTGATACAGATGTACCCAATTGCCCCGAACTATTAATTATTAAATCTCTTCCCGATACTCCATTTGAATATGGCCCGTTAGTAAGGGCATTCATTGTTATATGCCCATCATTTCTTACGGTAATTAATCCATAAGTTCCCAAATTTTCTGCTATAAAAGCAAAATTAGTAGCATCAGATGTAGCACCCCTAGTTGATAATCTATAAGCACTATAACCGCTATGTCCAATTCCCACATTACCCGTCCCACTATTTACCCGAAAGTATTCCACCGTGCCACCGCTATTTGATACACTAAATAATGGGTAATTGTTTGCGGGAGTTGATGCATCTTTTACTCGTACTCCATACGGATTAGTTCCGTTTGTGTTTTGAAATTCAGCAATAAAATCAGTACTTGATTTACTGACGGATAATTTACCACTAAAAGTAGCAACACCATCATCTCTTACCGTAAAAATAGAGGCATTTGTAGAGTTGTAAACGGCAATAGAATTGCTTGTACTACTATCTCCCGAACCTTTTATTGTTAATCTACTATTTGTATCGGGATTCACCCCAATACCCACATTACCCCCCGAAGAGATGGTGAGTTTATTTGAACCACCTATATTAAAAAGCATATTTGCTCCCGTACCCGCATCAAGGGTTAAAGGAACGCCATAATTTCCTTGAACCGTAAATCCACTAGCAAAACCAAAAATAACTCCACCCCCCGCACCACTTGCACCTTTTAAATCTAAACGACTAATACTTGTGCCTTGTATGGTAAGTGATGTTTGACTATTAAAACTTACGGGCGAAGTAGTTCCAATACCCACGTTGCCATCTTGTCTAATTACTAGTCTTTTTTGCCAATCACCTACATAAGTTTCAAATGAGTGACAAATTGTTGAGGAAGTACTAGTCCAAGAACCGCTACGATATGTTAATCCATCAGTTGAATTATAACTATTAGTTATATAATTATAGTAAGAACCGTTGTCATAAGCCCAACCTAACTGTTCTGTATTTCCAAGTTGAATTGTTCCTTCTACGTGAAGTTTTTGTTCGGGCAAAGTAGTTCCAATACCCACGTTGCCCCCCGTTGAGATGTTAAGTGCAGAAGAAACATTTGCATATTGAGATGGAGGAAAAAATGATAATAGATCATTAACTGTATCTAATTGAATGTCCGCAAAACGATTTACAGAACTTGATGTTTGCCCTTGAAATCTAATATATGGTGATAATGATGTAGTTGATGAACCTATTCTTAATTGAATGTTTTTTGCGTCTTGAGTTGTTCCCGATGTTCTACTTATTTGATGAGCATCTGTTGGTGTAACTCCAATACCCACATTACCCCCACTATCAACTTGTATTCTATTATTACCACCACCATCTGAAATGATAATGTTGTTGTTATCTGTTATAGTACTACCATTATTTGATCCTAAAATAACATTATTTGACACCGTAGTAACTGAACTACCCGCACCATTTCCAATAAAAAGATTACCTCCTCCCGTTGTTAAAGAATTTCCCGATGTATAACCAACACATGTATTTTGTAAACCACTTAAATTACCACTTGACATTGAACCGTCTCCAATTG
>Ga0181390_1001254_pt1 | contig 11281 bp, 8 predicted proteins | sample 13SPOviralmetaG_FD_130085 | JGI IMG/M metagenome (GOLD analysis project Ga0181390, IMG submission 130085) | Marine viral communities from the oligotrophic San Pedro Time Series (SPOT) site, San Pedro Channel, CA, USA - 13 SPOT_SRF_2010-07-21 | ecosystem: Environmental > Aquatic > Marine > Strait...
GTATCTTTCCATTCATCATATTTAGCTAGATTCATAGAAGATAAACAACAAATAAATGAATGTTCTTCATCTGTAAATAAAGTAATTTCAGAACAAATGTTTGTCATTGTTACTTCTAGATTATTTAATCTATATGCTATAGGATTATCTTTATTAACATTATCCTTATACATGATATAAGGTTCTCCTGTTTCCATTCTAGACTTTAATATAGTAGCCCATTTATTTAAAGCTTCAGGATCTCTTGATTCTAACTTACGCATAAAACTATCTCCTATTACCACACATTGGTGTAAATTAAGACATTGTCTATTAGGATCTCCTTTAGGTCTACGAATTTGTAAAAATTCTTCTACATCTCCATGTTCAATATCTAGATTAACAGATGCTGCTCCTCTACGAACATTACCTTGATTGGTTGCAATAATTGATGAATCAAATATCTTAGCCCATGGTACTACACCTTCACTTTTACCATTTCCAGTGATTTCAGTTCCACGTTCTCTAATACGAGATAACGATATACCTACACCCCCACCAGCAGCAGTTAACTTCATTAATTCTGCGTTGGTTAAACCGATTCCACGTATGGAATCAGGTGTATCAATACCAAAACATGAAATAGGTAAACCACGATCAGTACCCATATTTGATAAAACAGGTGAGGCTAACCCTAACCACCCATTCCACATAATTTTGAAAAACTTATTAGCCAATTCTGGTTTTTTAAGTCTTCCAGAAGCTGCTACCGCAACTCTTTTGTATGCTGTTCTTACAGTTTCCCCTGGGAGTAAGTATCCTTTAGAAATGGTTGCTAAAGAAATTTCATCCATCCATTCTGGGTATTGTTTTCCAGCTTCCCATTCACTGTAGTCTACTTGTAATGCGTTGTTTTCCATATCTTTTAAAATAAATCGTTTGCGTCCCAGTTTTGAACTCCTTTACTATAATTTGTAACTCTATTTGCAAAGAAATCTGTATGTTGTTTTCCAGCTGATAAACTATCAAACCATTTCATTCTTTTTACTGCTTCTTGGTCTATACCATTAACTATAGCATCATATCCTAAATCACCCATTTTAGTATTTACTCTATGTTTAATAAAAGATACTAAATCGTATTTTGGGCAACCTTTTAAATCCCCCATTTCATATACCTTATCAATAAAATCTAATTCTAATTTTAAAGATAAATGAGCTGCTTCTTCAATATCCGCTTTTAATTCAGGGGTATCAAATTCAGGGTGTTCACTTAATAGTGTTCTAAATAACCAACAACCTGCTTCTGAATGTAATGATTCATCTCTGATGCTCCATTCTACAATCTGACCTACTCCTTTTAATTTGTTATCTAACTTAAATGATAGTAAAACAGCAAATGAACTAAATAAGTTTACACCTTCTGTAAATGCTGAGAATATAGCTAATGATTTAGCTCTCTCATGCCAGTTAGGGGTACCATCGTGAGAATCTCTAACCTGAGTTAGTGATTCAATTTTAGCCATTGTAGCTTCATCTTCTAAAAATTCACTAAAATCATCTAACCCTAATTCTTCATTTAATAAAGAATAAGCTTCGGCATGTATAGTTTCAAAAGCACCAAATGTAACTGCCATTTTAATTACTTCAGGTTTTCTAAACCAAGAAGTTACTAATGTTGACCAATAATCATTTACTACAGTTTCGGTTTGAGCAAATCCTTTAAGAATGGATCCAATTATGTTTTTTTCTGTTTCTGATAGATTTTGTTTCCAATCATTAACATCTGACATCATTGGTACTTCTGTATGAAGCCAATGTGCTTGTTGTTGTTTTAACCAATAATCCGAGGCTTGTTGATATTCGAATGGTTTATAAACGATACGTTCCTGCAATAGAGATTTCTTTGCCATATTATTTTTAATGTGTTAGGGTTATTTTTCTAATTCAAAAAACTTTTTACGTAGTAACTGTTTATCAAATTTATCAACATTAGTATCAAACTTATTAGATTGGGAGGGTGGAGCTAAGTTTTCTTCTTCATCCTCACTATCATTGTAATCAAATACTTCAAAATGACCTGTTGAGGTATCAGCGTTAACTGAAAATGTAAGACCATCCATTCCGTACCTGTTTTTCATAATATGAAATCTACCAGTATTATTAACTTTATCTTCTTTTTTACGTGATAAAGACATTGCGAAATCAGATATCATCATTTTATCGTATGAACCTGCGGCTTTGTCTCCTTCGATAATTTTATCCTGTGCTCCTGCCCTATTTACTTGAGAAACTGACCAAATAGGGATATTTAGTTGTCGTGCTAAACCTTTAGTGCTTGTATAAATATCATCAATTTCATCCTTACGCTCCCGATTTGTTTTTCTTGATGAAAGAAGATCAACATAATCAATGATTATCAAATCAGGTTTAATTCCCATACCCTCACACTTACTAATATGTGATTCAATAGTTGAAACTTGAGCGCGACCTGTTGGGAATTCTTTGATAATAAGTTTACCAGGCAGTTGAGGTATTGTTTCTTCTACCTTATCCCTAAATGAATCTATTTTATTAACTGGGATCTTAGTGAAAAAAGCGTCATATCTCTTTCCAACATAATCCTCACCTAATTCTAGGGTATAATGTAAAACATTATATCCTAATCTAACAGCGTAACCTCCAATAGCTACTAATGACCATGATTTACCACCTCCAGGATTACCAAAGATAATACCAAAATCTCCGTTTCCAAGTCCACCTTGTAATAATCCATTAATACGTTCCCAAGGTGTTGGAATAGTTGTTCTCGAATTTTCTCTATATCGTTCTTCAATATCTTTAATATACTCATGTCCTAAATTTTTATCTTGTCCTGACTTTAGAGCATTATCAATTAGAAAACGAATACCATCAAAATCCCCTCCTTTAAGAAGATCAACTGATGACATTAATGCTCTTTTTAGTTGTTGGTTTTTACAAAAGTTAGTAAACTCTTCTTGAACATATTCTAAATCTTCATCTGATGTGACGTACGCTTCCTTTAGTTGTTCTTTAATGGATATTTGTAATACCTCATTGTCTACTTTTTGTAACTCAACCTTTAATATGTCTAAAGAAGGAACTGTATGATATTTGTCATAATACTTAAGAATTTCCTTTATAGCCCACTTTTGTGCTGGGTTTTCAAAATATTCATCAGATATGATATCATGTATGTTTATTAGGAATTCCTTATGAGTTAATAAAGATGATAAAACCTTTATTTGGAATTCATGCCCGTATTGATTTATACTATTTAGTGTCAATCTTTATAACCTTTAAATTGTGAAAATATATCTTTTAACCATGTTTCTAAATTCCTAATCATCCCTCCTAGTTGATCAGTATTATAAAACTGTACAAACATTTCAGAGTTTAACTCTGGAAATTCTTCTCCAATTAAATCATCTAAATATTCTTTTTCTCTATCATCTATCATAGGAATACTTAAATCCATAACCTTATAGTTAGTTTCAAGTCTATCCTGATCCTGAACGATTCGTGAATATACGATATGGTCTTTGAATTTCCTAGCTGATATATCGAAGATGTCTTGAAGTGTTAATTCTTCTGTTTTTAATTCAGGGAATTTTTTAAATATACCTTTAGCACCTAATCCTTTAATACCCCTAATATTATCTGAGTTGTCTCCTAATAATACTTTATGTAAAATAAAATTATGAGGTAATAAACCAAATTTTTCTTCTACAACCTTTGGAGTATAATATTCTTTCTCCATTGGCCTATATACAATAATTTTATCAGTTACTAACTGTAAGAAATCCTTATCACTAGATACTATAAAGCAAGTTGAATTATGTTTTTCAACTAGTTTTTCAGCTAATATTGCTATAATATCATCAGCTTCAACCTTATCAATTATAGTAGTTTTAACAGGTAATAATTTAAGATACTGTATGATACGAACGATTTGATCAATTTTAGAATCGTGTTCTTCTTCAATATTATCAAATGCTTCCCAATTAGTAATACGTTGTAAATTTCTTGTTCCTTTGTACTCGGAGAGCAAGTTCTTTCGGTTGGTTGTTGAACCTGCTCCATCGAATACTACATAAACAGAGGTGGGGTTAGTTTGTCTAATCATGGCACCTAAAGAACGAAAAAATCCACCTAACCCTCCAATATGGACTCCATCAGGATTAACCATATTCATCATGGCAAAATTTCTAAAAAATAGATTTAATCCATCTATTAGTAATACTTTGTCATGTTTTTTCAATACAGTCTCTTCCCCTTGCTCCTGAACTTCGTCCAGTAAGCTAAATAATTCTTTATGTTTCATGTTTTACTTTCTATAAGTCCTCTACATCGTAAAGGATAGGTGTGGTGTCTTCTTGGTCTTCTACAATTTTAAATTGTCCTCCTCCTAGAATTTTAGACCATTCATCAGCATGCTCCTTTTTATACTCATTTTTATCCTTATCGGTGTCTTGGATAAAACCATGGTTTGTCATAACAATTTTACCTCTTGATTGCATACCATTGACATGGTTTTTATCAATTTGTAAATTTGTTCTCTTTCCCCATTCTACTTGCATACCACCTTTAATTGCTTTAATTTTAGATGTTCCAGCATTTGAGATATTACCAAATGTAACTACAAATGTTGCGTCATACCACATAGCCATTCCACCTTTATTCATCATTTTTGGTTGACCCATAGGTGATTCAGCTTTTGCTGTCCAAACTTTATTAACTGCAATTAATGTATTAGTATATGGTGATGATTCTTTACGAGACATTACAATACTTTGGTTTACTGTGTTGCCAAATTGTGTTGACATTGCTCCAGCATTCCATTCATTGTTGTTTTTCAGTTTTTCAACTGACATTGCACAAGGAATAGATCCAATTGAATCCCAAAAGAATGCTAAGTCATAAGGTAAATTACCTTTTTTCTGTTCATTCTGTAGATCCATAATAAATGCTGCTACGTCTTCAATAGTATGAAGTGTTTCTCTATCTACATAGATAAAATTACCTTCATAGTCTATAACTTCACCATCTTCATCTTTAATTAGGTTAACTTCTAACCCCATTTGAGCAGCATGTTCCCAATTCCATTTCATCTCAGTAATGATGAATACTGGGAGTATGCCCATATTTTGAGATGCTACTGCTGCTTCTAATAATGCAGTTGTTTTACCTGTGTCAGAATGTCCTCTAAGTAGTGAAATATGTCCCATTGGAATGCCAGGCACTCCAGCTACTTTTTGGAAAGCAGGTGATAGTGGTATCCACTGTTGATCCTTAAATTTGACGTTTTTATTTAAACCTTTAGATGATTTAAACTTATTTAGATCAAATTTGCTCTTAATCTCGGCGGACACTGCCGCCGAGAGAGACTTTGATACTTTTTTCGCCATATTTAGAAGGGTAGATCATCACTATTATTAGTACTATCTTTACTATCAAATAAAGAATCAAATTGATCTACTTTACTTTGTTTAGCTTTGGTAGTATCTAAACTAAAGTTTGTGGTTGGTTTAGTTACAACAGGTGCAACAACTACCTCTTCAGAATCTTCTTCTGGTGATAACCATTTTTCTAGAGCAGATTTCATTTCATCAAATGAGTAACGTTTAAACAAACCTTCTGTTGGATTTGGTTGCTCACTTGTCCATTTTTCTACTAATGATGCATCCTCACTAAGTGGTGATGTTTTCAAACGAACACGTACTGATGATTTATTATAAGGAGTACCTGTAGATTCTGGTCCTACTGTTTCAATTGTAAGGTCTCTACCATTTACAATATCAGTATAATCTCCAATTTCATCATCTACTGCCAATGCCAGTAGCTCCTCATATACTTGTTTACCAAATTGCCATAGTCTAGTACCTTTATCTTCTTCTCCACGTACTATTACAGGAACAAAAATACGGTTTTTAGCATCTAACTTTTTAGCCAAAATATAATTTTCTTTATTATACTCACCTTCACGTAGTTTTCCAGAAAATAGAGCAATTGGGTCTTTATCACCAAAATTAAGAGGTGAAATCATAACTTTATTTGTAATACCATAATAGAACTTAAGTTCTGTAAATGGGTTAGCTGTATTGTACGCAGATGGTACAATTCGAATTTGTTGTTTACCTACTGTAGGTCTCCAAAAAATAGTTGAGTAATCGGTCTTTTGACCGCCCTGTGGTTTTGATTGGAGGGTATCCAATTTTTGTTTTAATACTGATAAATCCATAAATGTAACTAATTTTTATTGTAACTGTTTATATGTAACTAAATATAATAACTAATTTTTAATACTCCAACCTACAATTCAATAATTTTGTAGATTTTTGTATTTAGCTGGTTTAACTCATTATGTTGAGTTAGTAGGATACAGTTTCTATAGTGTTGCCAGTCTATAGGAAACTTTGTATCAACAACACCCCCATTGAGTTTTTTAATTAACTCATTTAGAGCGTTTATTGTATATAAGGTATTTGATTCTTTTTTACGGTGAACAAGGATAGTATTTTCAGGAATAGAATTAACATTTGCTTGTTCTACGTTGTAAGTAACTACATATTCATTTTTACCTACAATTTCTAAGACAAACAATTTGTTATAGATAATACTATATCTTGTTTTAATTTTTTCAATAAGCACTTCCAAACCCTCTAGATCTGTGAAGGTACAAAATAATTTATTATTCAAATCTTTTAAATTTTCTATGGTTGATATAACGTCATATTCTGTGTTATACGTATTGACTTCACTATCTAAAACTGTAATCATAACCTTCTATTTCTTTTATATTTAATTTATATTTTTCAAATACCCCTCTAATCTCTTCTAAAACTTCTACCTCTTCATCAACCACATCCAGCAGTATCGAGTCATAAGTGTATAACACTATTTGCGTCTTATTTCCCCTCAATATACGAAATATATCCCATAAAACCAAAATATTTGTTGATGTCTCGGCGTTTTGAAGTAAGTAATTGAATAGCTTTTGAGGGTTCATGTTATCCAATCCTTCCTTTGTATATACAAAACTTGACACCGGGCACTCTATATATCCTTGCACGTCAAACAAATGCCACATCCCACTAACATACTCCTCAATCTTGCTAAAAAATTCCAGCTCCTTATACTCCTTAAATACTCCTCCGTATAATTGCTTAAACGTCAACTCCTTTGCCTTTTTATAATCTACTTTATATAACTCAGCAAAATGTTGGTGTATATCGCTAGTTGGAAACTCATAGTTTATTAGTTTACTTGCTAAGGTGGGATGATAAGCGGAAATATCCATTTCAATAAACTTATCGTTTTTAGGTAGGAAGCTTTTTCTACATCCGTTTTCTTTGTTTAAAGCGGCGTAATTTACACCATTAAACTTATTGGATGGTCTTGTTGTGGTTGTCTTTAAGTTGTATTGAGTGTAGACTTGTTGACTGTCAATTTTGTGGAAGTATTCTTCGAATGTTGGTTTATGTATTTGTATTCCACTTCTCTCGATGGCGTTGAATACCACTGATACTCTATCGTTAAAGAATTCATCATATTTGGTTTTATCTTTGTTTATATTGTCTTTTAAATCCCCATAGATTTGCTCGCATATCTCATAGTGTTTTACAATAGGGATTATCTTATTTAAATCCTTATTATCACTATATTTTCTGTAGTATAATTCGTGGGTTTGGGTTGTAGGTCGTATATATGTAGTAGGTGGTGTGTTAATGTCATAAAGGGCTTTTATTGGAAAATAGTGTAGTAATTCCTTTTTATCCAACGTATATAACACATCAAATTTATTTAACACCGCCCTTATGTCATCAATATTTAGACTAGTTGATTCACTATGATTCACACTTAATATATAGCCCTTACTTGCATCTATTGGGCGTAAATATACTAAGGATACATCATTTACAATAGGGTGATTTTTGCTATTAGATGGAATAACATCTATGAATGCTTCTTTATAACCACTATTGTAAAAAACCTTTAACTGCTCTAAATCTTCTATTAGCCAGTACATAAAACCTTTTTAATACCTAAATATAATAACCTCCTCTGCCTCCTCCAAATGATGCTTCTCTACTTAGGTTACTTGACCATTATCAGTTATAGTCCATGGTGTATTTACTAAATTACTATGGGCCGCACCCGATACTCCAAAATTAAATTGTAAATCATTACTAAACTCTGCTCCTAATATGCGTGTTTTAGTAGACCATCCTATAAGTAAATTATCATAATCAGTTGGTGTCATACTAGTATCAATAAACATATTAGTTGCTAGACTTAAAGCTTCAATATTCCAAGCCCCGAGGTTTTGACTAAAAGATGTAGCATTATGGAACATATCACTCATATCAGTAACACTACTCACATCCCAATTTGAAAGATCTTGATTAAAATCATCAGTATTTTTAAACATTTCTAAGGTTCTAGTAACATTACTCATATCCCAACTATCTAGGGGTTGATTAAATAATAATGCTCCACTAAATACTGCTTTACAAGTATTTAATAAAGGCATTGACCAGCTTCCTATAGGTTGGTTAAATGACTGAGTGTCCTTAAACATAAAATCTATATCTATAACGAGAGGGAGATTCCAACCACTAATGTCTTGGTTAAATACCCATGCCCCATGAAACATAGAATCCATAGTGGTAACTTTACTCATATCCCAATTTGAAATATCTTGATTAAATACCCTATTTTGTTTAAAACAGTTTCTTGTAGTAGTAAGACTATCAAGTACCCAATTATTAAGTGGTTGATTAAATATGCAATCATTAAATGTTCCAAATAGTGATGTTACACTTCTAACATCCCAACCATTTAATGGTTGATTAAAAATCCCACCCTTAAACATCTCCTTTAAATTAATAGCACTACCTACATCCCAATTTTCAATAGGTTGATTAAAATTATTAGCACCATTAAATGTTCCTTGCATGACAACGCAAGTACCTACAGTCCAATTCTTAATATTATCAGTCCCACCATTATTAAATTCACGGGCATCGGCAAACATACCATTTATTCTAAAAACCTCATCCATCCTCCAATCACCAATATCCTGATTGAATTTTCTAGCTGATTTAAACATATTTTGGAAACTTACTACTTTTCTAACATTCCAATTATTTAATGGCTGATTAAATATAAGGCAATTCATAAACATATTAGTCATAGAGGTAACCTTTGAGGTATCCCAACTATTTAAAGATTGATCAAATGCCAAGCAATTAAAAAACATACTATTCATATTAGTGGCATTTGAGGTATCCCAACTATTTAAAGGTTGATTAAATGTAGTAGCTCTAAGAAAAGTCTCTTGAAAGTTTTTTACATTGGAAACATCCCAATTAGATATATCATAATTAAACCCATCGTTAAAGGAAAATGCTCTATACAAACTAGTCACTTGACTTGTGTCTGGAATGTCTTGAGCTGAGAAACCAGTTAGGTTATCACAAGCCAAAAATGCTGATGCCATAGTAACCCATTGAGTATTACCCCAATTTAAAACATCGACTAAAGTAGCTCTAATGGAATCATTAATCCCAGTATAGTCTTGGGAAAATGAATTAAACCCACCACTTTTGATTTCAACATCATAAACCCCTGCAGATGGCCAAGTACGAGTAGGAGCACCAGTACCACTTTCAGTAGTACCATCACCCCAATTAATAGTCCAAGTAGCATCACCACCATCTTGTTGAAGACCTAATATAGTTTCAAAACCATCAGTAGGTATATTAAGTTGAAGAATAAAGGAAGTGGATGATGGTGTTGGAGATGGTGGCGGAGGAATATAGCGTGGTTTTGTTGGATATAAAGTCGAATTTGGGAGAGAATAAGTGATAGTTGGTTGTTGAGAACCAGTAATAGGGAGTTTAGGTTGTTTTTGAACATATTCTTCATCTATAGGAACTAGAAAATCATGTGATTGATCTTTGTGGGTTGCTCCTACCATAGGTCCTCTTTCAGGATTAATATGGTAAAATCCTTTATAAGGTTGTCCAGTTCTTTTATTTCTATATTCGGTACCATCTGTCTCCAAATTTTCCTCTATATCAAATCTACGATATTGTGTAAAATTGTCTTTAAAGTATTGTGTAAAACCAGGTAGTTTTAATCTTTTTTCAGTTAGTTTTACAATGTTTTTATTTGTATTATATACTTCATTTTTATCTCCACTTATTACCCAGGATAAAATTATTGGGAGATAGAGTTGATATTGGATTTTATTATTTTTGGTTTGGAGTAATGTATAATCTTCTTTTGATATCTCAAAGTAAGAGTTTTGATTTCTTTTCTTAGTAAAATATCTTTGAAATTCCCCTAACTCATAATCATTTTTTGTTGGGATTGTTTGTGATTTTTGGGGGAGGTTACCTGGTGAGGATTTTGTTAAACCTCTATAGTTTACTAACCATTCAGGGGATGGGTTTAACTCCGCTGGTCCCTCTGTGTAAGTAACATCAGTTGGTTTTAGTTGTTTTGGTTTTGGGGATTCGATTAACTCTATGGAAGGTGTATCAGTTGGGGTTTTACCACTATAGTATTTATTGGATGAGTTTTTCCAGTAGTATCCCCTATAGATTTCATTATTATCTATCCTAGTAAATTCTCCCCCATTGGTGTATAGGTTGGTTGTTATTTGTGATTTTGGATAATACGCCATAGTTAGTTTGGTAGGATTTTTATTCCTTGAAATTGTGTGTTGGTAATTTTAGCTTCATTTCCTCCCCAATATTCAAAATGCCAAGCTTCATCTACACCTTTTTGATCAGATAATCTCTCAGGATTATACCATCCATATTTAGCTCCAATGGCTGCTACTCTTTTCCATAAAGGTCTTTGTCTAACAGCTAAATTCTCGTCTGGGTTAGTAGTTACTTTGGGTCTAGCAAAAGGGGATAAATCAACAGCTATACCCCAACAATGATTTGAGGTTCCTGGGATAGCTACTCTACCTGGTTCTGTAGAGATTGCTGATAAACGGTTTTGTTCTTCGGAGGTCCTATAGGCGCTAGTAAGGATAACCTCTCCTAATAGACCTTTCCTGCGTAATTCCTCCATCCAAGAATGGAAAAACTCAGCAGGTGTTTTAGCTAATTTTTTACCATTTCCAATATCAACTAAATAACCAGGAGTTAATTTTCCATTTATTTGTCTTTGAGATTTTAAGTAAGAAACCATTGGAGGAATAGCACCTACTCTACCAAACTCTAACCTATTAATCTCATCATTAGGGTCGTCTTTTTCAAAGA
>Ga0181390_1001257_pt1 | contig 11268 bp, 8 predicted proteins | sample 13SPOviralmetaG_FD_130085 | JGI IMG/M metagenome (GOLD analysis project Ga0181390, IMG submission 130085) | Marine viral communities from the oligotrophic San Pedro Time Series (SPOT) site, San Pedro Channel, CA, USA - 13 SPOT_SRF_2010-07-21 | ecosystem: Environmental > Aquatic > Marine > Strait...
CTCACCACCTTCTAATTCAACTACTCTACCTCCTACTGCAAACTTCTCACCACCTTGTGCGTGTGATTTACCATGCACCATACCACCATTTGCAAAAGTTTCAATTACCCCACCATCTCCAAATGAACTTTTCATTGATTTTATTAAAGATAAAGTAGATGCCATAGATGCTATAAGACCAACTACATTTATAATTTTTAAGTACCAAGGTGAATCTGCTGCTGCACTTGCTATTGCCTTACCATAGTCAGCCATTGCCTCAAAACTTGTCGCTATTGCTGCTGCTCTTGATATTGCTATACCTGCTTGTTTAACACCTTGTAAGTTTTTCTCCTCTCCTGCAATAAATATTAATTGATTACCAATATCTTGCATTTCACCAATCTTATCTTGCCTATCTTTCTTTTCTTGTGCATCTTCTGCAACTTTTTTATCAAAGGCAGCCTCCTCTGCAGCAGCCTTATCAGCAATCATCTTTAACTCATTGTCTAATATAGTACCATTAATAGCAGAAGTATCTTCACCATATTTAATAAGAAGATTTTTCATATCTTCAAGCCTTTGTTGTTCCATATCAAAAGCAGCCTCATCATAAGTTTCTTGAGTTATTTCTTCATCAATAAGTGCTTGTTTATGTATATTTTCAAGTTCTTGGTATTCTATACTTATTGCGTTTTTCTTATCTTGAAATGCCTTTTTATCTGCTATTTGTTGTTCTCTTAATTTTTTTTGTCTTTTTTCTTCTAATTTATCAGCAGCAATTTCTTCATTTCTTCTTTCTTGCTCTGCTGCAACTGCTGCTTCAACTGCTGCTGCATCTAACAAAGCAGTTTCTTTTTTATTTTGAGTTTCAACTTCTTCTGTTAAATCTTTTAAGGCTATTTTTGTTGCATTAAATATCTTTAAACGCTCTTCATATTTTTTTTGTTCTTCAGCAATATCTTGTGCATTGGCTTGATATGCACCTTTCTGCCCTTCTTCAGTTAGTTTTTTTATTTTTAATAGTGAATTATTGACAGACCATTCCTTCATAGTCAAAGTATTTCTTAAACTTGCAACTTCTTGTTTTAATTGCTGAGAATAAGTAGTAGAAGCCTCCCCTCTCTCTTTGTTCAACTTTTTTGTTTCTTCTTTTGCTATTTTTGTAGTATTAGTAAATAAATCTGCAGAAATCTGTTCTGTACTCTTTAATGAATCAGAAATCTGATTTGAAGTTGCAGTAAAAGCATTAACAACTGACCTTAACGCTTTTGATATTTTATTGTTACCTGTAAAAATTGACAAAGTAAGACCTTCCCAAGCAGATTTAGCAGTAATAAGGTCACCTTCTAAAGTATCAGCCATAATATCAGCCATTTTTTGAGCCTCACCATTAGCATCTTCTAAAGCATCTGTCATTCCTATAATGTTTTCAGTACCCCTAACCATTGTAGCAAATGCAGCAACTTGCCTTAAATCAACAAGCCTCATAATCTCCTCATTAGTAAGACCCTCTGAATTTAATTGTAGTAATGCTCTCTCTAAATCTTCACTACTATTAACAGTAAATCCTAAATGCTGAGATAGGTCAGAAGAAGAATCTTGCATTTTCAAGAATATATTTCTTAATGATGTACCTGCAATAGAAGCCTCAATACCTGCATCACTTAATCTTCCCATAACTGCTGCTGAACTTTCAATAGAAATATTAGCACCTGCTGCAATAGGTGCAATCTTAGTCATAGAAGTTTGCCATCTTTCAATATCTAAAGCAGAACTTGTAAACGCTACTGCCATTACATCAACTACCCTCTCAGTTTCATTTGCATCTAATCCAAAACCTCTAACAGAAGCACCTGCTACCATTGCTGCTCTAGCCAAATCCGAACCTGTTGCTGTTGCTAATCTTAATGTTGCTTCCTGAGCATCTAATATTTCAGAAGTAGTAAAACCTAACTTAGCAAAGTTCATTTGCAATTCTCCAACTTGTGTGGCAGTAAAGAATGTTGTACGACCTAATTGTTGTGCAGTAGCAGTTAGTTTCTTAAAATCCTTGTTACTAGCACCTGTAGTTGCTCTAACCTTAGCCATTTGAAATTCAAAAGCACTAAAAGTTTTTATTGCATCTGCTGCAACTTGTGCTACCTTTCTAAATGCAGCAACAGCACCTAACACTCCTGCAGCCATCTTCCCAAAACTCTTGGTTGTTTTCCCTGCTTTCTTATCTAACTTATCTAATTGCTTATCACCTTGTACTACTACCTGTACTACTATCTTTTCTGTATTCGTTGCCATTATATATTATATTAAAATGCCTCTACGACATTTGTTTTTGGATTATTTTTTCTTATTTTATCTGCTATCATATTTGCTACATCTACACCAATAGATGGTGCTAACTTCTTTGCTACATCTTTACTAAACTTATTTGCTACATATCCTGCAAAGTTTGTTCTTCTAGGTAATCTATTACCTTCTACATAAAAATCATAAGGCTCTCTCATTGAGCCATTAAAATTCCTATTACCATATCCACTTTTAATCATTCTTCTTAAAATAGAACTTGGATTACTACCCCATTTAGGCTCTACTAAAGTGCCATTTCTTCTTTTTGCATTTAACCAACTTTTTATTGCATTAAGATTTGGTATTTTAGCAAAAGAAGGATTATTAACAGCCTTCCAATAACTAACAGATGACATTATATTTAAGGTAGTACCTTTTTTATGATACTTTAAACCTCTACTAAGTCTGCCTGTAGCGTTATGCTTTTGGTCTATAAGTTCTTGCCTAAGACCTTTCCTAAGCATAATACCAACATCTGTTAAAGCCCTATTTGTATGTTTGAATTTAATCATCTGATAATGTATTACCTAAATTTCTTCTTAATGTTTTATGAGCATTGTTAAATTTATCAGTAGCATAAATAGGTACTAAGTATTCTTGTTTTTCTTTTATTGAAACACTTGTTATTGCTACATTAACTGAAGATGTTTCATTTGTTGTGAAATAAAACAAAATAATATCATTAGCAGTTTCAGCAGTAAATGTTGAGGTGATAATACCAGTAGAGGTATTGCTAATAGGGAATGTTACTGTATTGCTACTTATTTGTACATAATTATCTAATTCAGGTGAATATGTATTCACATAAAGAGTTCCTGATGAGGGACTGATAGAAGTTTGAATTTCTACCTGATATTCATTACCTTTTATTAAAGTTAATTTTTGATACATACCACTATAAGAAGGTAATCCACCTGTTTTCTGTCCATTAAATACAAAGAAACCACCTACAGACAAAGGTGCTGCTGCTGCTGTATATGGCGCACCACTTGTATGATACCTATACCATATACCAATATCAGATGCAGGACTATTTATTAATGCATCAGTATGTGGGTCTGCTGCTGTTGTTGCGTAATCAGTATCTGAGCCAAGTTCAGTACCATAAGGGAAAGCATTGCCAAAATTCAAATATTCCCCATTATAAGTTGTAATACTAGAAAACACATCTAATCCACTTTGCTGTGCTAAACCTCTACTTGTTATCTCTTGCTTATTATTCATATTTTATTATTATTACAAAGCCAAGTCAAAGTCATCATCAGCGATAACATCCTGCCAATTATTAAGACCACCTGAACTATTAATCATAGGTGCAGAGCCTGAAAAAGCAGATTGTTGAGTGAATTGAATTAACTCTACTTTTGTAGATTCATTTTTGTTTGGCATAAAATCTATTATTTTATTTATCCTCCAATAAACACCATCAATATAAACTAATTTTGTAAAATCTAAATTAACAATGTCAGATATTTTAAGTGCTATATAGGATGTTCTCATTCTAGGATTCTCCTTCAACATTTCAATAGAATCCTTATAATAAGTATCATATAATCCTTTTCCAACTACATATGATGAGTAAGTTTTATTAACATCATCATAATCTCTTACATAAACATTACCATAAGATAAAACAGGACTTGTGGTGCTATCTTCATTAATCATTGTTGCTTGTGGGTATATGTCTGAAAGAAGTCCTGATGACCCTGTAACTCCTGCAGAAACAATCCCAGCATAGTTAGACCAAGTTTGTGTAAATGCTCTTTTACTATTCAAATTAGAAGGATTAGGAGAGTATTTATTCCAATACAATAATCTTGGCAAAAACTCATAACCCTTATCAGGTCTACCTTCATCATTAGAAGATACATTTTCTGTCCACAAACAAGCAGAAAAAGCAGTATCATTGAAAGAAGAATTAGAAATTGTATCTGTGTCTTTAGCATTATAAGTACCTGCAAAGAATGGATTTTCAAATGTACTATCTCCCTTCTCAAATGTATCAGGAAGTATCTCTCTATAAGGAAACTCATCTTCTATTCCAAAAAAGTATTTCTCACCTCTAATTTTAACCTTAGCATCCTTACCATCACTCTTGTATTTAAAAACTAAAGTTCTTTTTAAATCGTTTTCTAGCCACTTATCACTTATCTCTTTGCTTCTGTCTAACTTATAAGTCCAATCTATAGCACTACCAAAAGGTTTGTAGAAACTATTAAAAGGCTCTATATTTACTGTTCTTGTACTTTCATCAGTAGTCATTTGAAGATTAAATGCGTGAGCAATACCCTTAACAAAATCTGTTTGCTTATAATCTTTATTCATTACTTTATCTAAATCATAAGTCTGACCATATTCTACTTTTTCAGGCTTAAGAGTAATATCAAAAGTACTAGAACTTGAAGAACGAATAAAAGTATTAATTATAAAGTTTTGAATGTTTACGCTTGAGTCAGAAATCATTTGCTGAAATTTAAAACCTGCTGTAAGTCTTATTTTATCACCCTTGTTAAACCAAAAATTATCTTTATTAACACTAGGCATTACTTTATAATTAGTAATAACACTATTAGATGAATTGGTTTTGCTGGAGTTAGGGTATAGAACTTTAAATGGTTTTTGTTCTATCTCAGACCTTTCTATTGTTTTCCATCCTGTTGTAATAGATTGACCAACAGTTAATACATCAATATTTATACATAATTTCACTTTTGAAGCACCTCTTTGTTGAGAGCCTCCTTTTTTCATATTAGCCAATCTTGATTGTAACCCACTTAATTTTAAGTTATAATAACCATACTCTCCTATTGTTATGTAATCGTTACTCATATCTACATAAGAACCATTATCTAAAGTTACATTTAGGTTTAAAGTGGTTAATGGGATAAGTTTCGTGCCTTGTGAGCCTTGAGCAGTTGGATTGCCAATATAATTATCATTACCATCATTATAAGTAACACTACTACCAAAATTTGGGTCAAACACACCACTATCAGTAACTGTTGATGTAACTCCACCCTGTGCATAACCAGTTGCGCTTAAACTTTCTCCATTTTTAAAGTTACTTTCTACAGAATACTCATCATACCTTTCATCAGGATTATTATATTTAAAATTAGGCAATAACCATACCAACTTCTTAAACATATCTGTGTTCATAAAATTTGAACTTATCTTATATCCAACCCCATTAAATATATTTTCTAATGTACTTTTAACAAATACTGATGGTCGCCAATCTGCAGATGGTAGTGGTGTTCCATAATCAATACCTGTATCATTAAACCCATAGTAACCTGTAGAGCCATTAGCAATAGGTTGAGTGGATGCAGTATCTAGTAGTTGTATTGTTCTAGCCTGTCCACCTTCATTATAAACACCATAAGATGTTATTGGATATACTATTGGTGCATCTGAAGCAGAAGAAGCATCATCACAATCAGCGTGTTGCCAAGTAGCCATAATACTTGCTTTATTGTAAGTTAAGTTTTTACTATCATTACCCCAATCTATAGCATCCATATACTTATCTTGCAAACCTGCACCCCATCCTAAATTACTACCAAAAAATACACAATCATAATAAGATGGTGTTTCTCCATAACCACCTACTGCATTAACCTTAAGAAGTCCAACTAAAGAATAAAGATTATTTACCAAAATCCTGCAACTCTTTTTGTCTGTTATTTTATTTTCAGAGATTGAATTTGGATTGTATAAATGTTTGAATATCTTATTATTATTTTTAGTAGCAGGAATTTTAAATGTCTTACTGTAATCACCTGTAGTTGAGGTTAAATCTTTAAAGTCTGATATTTGGAATGTCATTGCTAAAGGAAAATCAGAATGGTCAGTTATATCTAACTCACCAACTACACTATTATCCCAATCAATAGCATTTGAAGCATCATACTTATAATCTAATATCTCTATTTTTACCGACATATTTTAATTTCTTTGTGTTATTACTTTATGTGCTAAAGTATATTCAATATTAAATTTAACTAAACCCTCTGCTTGATTAACAGTTTCAGCATCACTATTTGTAATGATTACAGGTATATATTCTTTGTCTGATGGTCTTAAGTATGGATTTCTTGCATTACCCAAGTATGGATTTCTTGCATTACCCATCTGAGTCGCTTCTGTGTCCATTTCTATCCACACATTAGGTGATAATAACATTTCCTCTAACCATTTAGCAACAGATTTATTTAATGGCTCAGTATATACGCTTTGCACTCTATCAGCATTTACATTTGAAACCTCTCTACCACCTTTATATATATCACCACCTCTCATTGTATCTGAAACATACAAACTATCAGGTACATTAAAAGGTGCGTTATTTGCATAACCTTGGTCATCTTGATACCAAGTTCTATCTCCACTTTTTCTCTCTACAACATCTCTACTTATTGTTAAGCCTTCAACTACATCTCTTTTTGCAGTATAACTGTCAATACCACCCATAGAGTTTAACCAATGAAACCTAACAAATCCATAAGCATTTTTCTCATCTTCTCTATCTATCGTGTACTTGTAAGTATTAGATACAACTCTAACAGTCTTATTTCCCCACATACCTACTTTAACTAACTCTGCCGTATAATAAACAGTATCAATTGTTATCGTTTTTGAGGTATAAGGATTCCAATAAGGATAGTTTGATGGATTGTTATCTCTATTATTATCAGGTAACCAAACATTACCACTATTTATAATATAGGATGGGGATATATTTTGAATAAACATTTGATTCTGATAATTTGCTGGCAATATAAATCCATTACTTTCTTGAGTTAATAGATTGTCTTCAAAATCTCTTAAATAAAATGTATTTTCTATCCCACTTGAATCATAAGTAACTATTTTAATTGCATCAGCACCAACTACATCATCTAGGTTTACACCTCTTATTTCAAAACTATAATTTCTCCTGATATAGAATTGTAACCATTCTGCTTGTTCATCTATTCTTACAGGTTTTTTAAAATCTTCATTTGTACTACCACCACTCCAATTTGGACATCTTGTAAGAAAGTTATAACCAGTAGAAAAATCTACATTATATTTATCATAATAAACACTATCTCTTTCAAATTGATTTACTGAGTTTATAACTGTTACATAAGGTGGACTTGACTTGGTATTAGTAGCAGTAACTATCTGACCATTTCCATCTAAAACTTCAAAAGTTGCACTAACTCTTACCCTTCTAAATGTTCCATTCTCACTAACATTATAATTACTTATAGGATAGCCTGATGCAGTATTAGAGCCAATAACATTATCTTGCATTGTTAATCCACCATTCATACCTCCATAAAAAGAGGATTGCCAAGTACCTTTATTTATAGGACATAAACTATAAGATAATTCATCTGAAACTAATTGACTTACATCTATTGTAAACCTATGACCACCTGCAACTAATCCTGTTTCATATCTTCTGTTTGCTATATCTCTTGATTTTTTTACAGTTCCAATAGTTTTCCAATTAACACTATCTACACTCGTTTCAACTTTAAATATCACATTAACTAAATCACCTGAATTGACAGGCTCAGTACCTTCATTGTTTCCTGCATAAAACCATTGAATTTGATACCTTAGTTGGTCATTAGCACTCTTTAAGTAGTTACTCCTATAACCATAACTCATTGTTGCTAAATTGGTACTATTCCAATTTAAAGGTACTATACCCCAACTTAAACTTCCATTACCTCCATTTACACTTGCCATATCTTAATATATTTTATATTTTAAATTCAAATAACTCTTAACACTATCAATCTCAGAATCTGATAATACTCTGTCGTAAACTATAACCTCTTGCACATCGCCATCTAAGTGCAAAGCATCATTAAAAGTACCAATATTGAATTTATCCTCATTAAATGGTAAATTAGGGTCAAATGCACCATTAACATCTGTGTTTGTAGTAGAGTTAGTTGAGTCATAGTAATTCATAGTAATTCTTTGCTGATTTTTAGTTAATACACCTATATGACTCTTACCTAAAATATCAATAGTATTTTGAGTTACAATATCTATACCGAATTGTTGAGTAACTCTAGCGAAATAATTCTTATCAAAACATCCAATAGATATGGTTTTACCTGAAACATCAGAATAAGAAAAAACAGCAGAATTTGGAGTTTTTATATTACTAACTTCAAATATTGTAAAGTCTGCTGTAATAGGTGAGTTTGAATCAGAAATCATATCGCTAGATGTTCCATTGAAACTTAAATATGATTTATCATCTTGACCTCCATAACCATATCTTAATGGCTTATTTGCTACTAAAGTTTGAGATAAATTATTGTTATTTCCTGATTGGTCAGCCCAAGTGCTTACTTTTTTTGTTGGTATGTCAAACCCTACACCACTATCTGATTTTAACCATATTGCTAAATCTGAAAAGTCAGTTGGGTATTTAGAAACAGGTCTAAAACATTTAGTAAACGCACTCATTGTGAATACTAATTTTATTTGTACTAATTTATCGTTTGCTACATCTTTAAGTCTTTCAATCTCTATGCTTTCATCATTTAGATATGCATCTACAGTTACATCTTGATAGTTTTTAAGTACAAGGTCTAACCATTCGTTAGATAAATCTTGTAAGTTGTCCCATCTCTTTTGTAGTGTTACTACTGATTGTGCTGCCTGTGAATATAGATTGTAGAAGTTTATTTCAAACGAATATTCTTCTCTACCATTATATATTGCAGGAATGATTGATTCAGGTGGTTGAATTAGCATTAATGGATATTGAGTGTCGTGGTCTTGATTTACCTCACCCTCATATCCGAACTTAGTATCTCCATAAGTCCATTTACTTTCAAATACTGTTATTATATCTGTTAATCTTGTTATTGCCATTATTACAGTGTTATATTATTTTTATTATGTATTTTCTCTTGAACAGCAATTTCATAGTCATTTTTAGCAGTATTCCAACTCAAGTAAGTTAATACTTTATATAAATCTGTTTTTTTCACGCTATCAATATCATTATGTCCTTCTATTCTAAAAATCTTTTTTTCAGCCACCATATAAAGGCTATTAAGCCAACCATATGGTTTTATGAATTTGTTGTAGAGTCCAACTGTAGAAACTCTATTTTTACCTCCTGCACCTCCTCCTCTGTTTTTCCCAAAAACATTTGGAAAGTCCGAGTTAATTTTACGCTTTGCATTGTCAAAAAAAAACTGAACTCCCATACGAAATCCATTGTCAATTCTTTAAACTTCTCAGTTTTAGCAGGTATTGCATCATCATCATACTCCTCATCTGCCCTTCTGCATAATATTGCCATTTGCTCAGGTAAAACATCAAATCTTCCGTGTTTCATTATCTCTATAGTGCTTTCTAAGTGAGTTGATTCAATATAATCTCCAAATGTGTTTCTTCTTAGAAATTCTTTTGGAAATAGGTACTCCTCACCATCTAACTCAAACTTTTCAATACCTTGTGGCTTATACTCCTCTAATAATTGAGAAAATGTTGCTACTGCTGTATTTACGCTATCAACATCTAGTTCATTCATCTTATTTAAACTAAGTCCCGTTAGATACATAAAAATATCTCTATTCATCTTCAGTAACTCAACTTCTGAGTGTTCTTCTTCAATTACATTACCTTCCTCATCTCTTTTGTTGTATTTATTGATGATTGAGTACAATCCACACCAATATCTAAGTGTAATGTCCTTCCATTCTGTTGGAATCTCGTAACTCTTGTCTTGAATTTTAATTTCTACCATATCTTAGTTTTTAATTATTTCACCATCCATTATGTCCTCCAATATCTTTTTATTTTCCTCTGCATCTATAAGTACATCTGCTAATTCACTTGTAGCGTTTTCACAGCAATTTCCTATATCTGAAAGGTAATCTCTCATATACTTTGCATTATCTTGATTTTTTAATGCAGTCAAAAACCCAATAGTAGTGTAAAATAACATATTTGGGATTAGAAATATAAATTCTGAAACTCCACCATTGCTAGATTCTATCTTTAGTGTTGTTTCGTGAAAGTTATTGGAATATAAGTAAACAGAATTAAGTATCTGTAAGAAATCTTGATATTTGCCTGATATTTCATCTTCAGTAGCAAAATACATCAATTCCTTAACATCTTTAACGAGTTTCTCAATAATCTGTTGATGATTGTCGTTTAGGTATAATATCTCTGTCTTATTCATAATTTTTTGATAATTTTTTTGTAATTATTCAAAACTAGACAAAAATAGTACATTTACTGCTAAATAATTTCACAGTTTTTACACAAACTGAAAATAATTATGAAAAATATAAAACTTTACCTCCACCACTCCAAATCTCCTTATTTACAGCCATTACTAAGCAATCCACCATATCGTCGTGTTTTGCTGCAGGAAACTTAGTTAATTGGTCAAGAAATTCTCTATTCCAATCTCCATTTAGTAAACTTACTCTACCACTCTCTAAAGATGCACTAATATCACTTACTCTTGCTACTTTATCTTTAGTTGGTGGCTTATCTTCTTTGACATTTAGTCCTGTTTCTCTAACTAAAGTCTGTACAATAGATTTACCTGATGCTTTAGGCTCTACATATATTCTACTCTTATTCGTATATCCATTCTTCTTTACCCATTGTGGAATGAATTTAACAAGTTCAGGAAACTCTTTGTGTACATTAACACAATCTACTATCTGCCATTTATTATCTTTATAAGTATATGCTAGTAGTGCTGATGGGTCATTCTTTTGATTTGCAGTATATGCAGGGTCAATAACAAAGTTTACTGTTGCTTCATCATTCCTATACCTATCTATCTTAAACCAATCCTTATGTATCATCCCACTATCTAGTGGTGTTGGAGTTTGTTGTAGTTGTCCTGCATAACCATAAGTACCTAATGCACTTTTATAATCATCTAATACTGCC
>Ga0181390_1001261_pt1 | contig 11255 bp, 13 predicted proteins | sample 13SPOviralmetaG_FD_130085 | JGI IMG/M metagenome (GOLD analysis project Ga0181390, IMG submission 130085) | Marine viral communities from the oligotrophic San Pedro Time Series (SPOT) site, San Pedro Channel, CA, USA - 13 SPOT_SRF_2010-07-21 | ecosystem: Environmental > Aquatic > Marine > Strait...
CCTCTCTCTTGAGCATCGCGCCAGTGTTGAGCAAGTGGCAAGAGTGAGTCTTGCATCACCTTTTCGGGTGTGCTATTGTCAATCCAATGCGCCAGATCAAGATCGCCATTTGGCAATGTGGCTTGACGGTGAGAGCTGTCGATGATGGTATGGTCTAGATCGTAAATAAAGCGCATGGGCTTCTCCTCAGTTGATGCAAGCATTATCTCACAGCCAGCCAGCAATCGCAACCTTTATTTTATGTTAATATTCACATAAAAAAACGCTTGACAAGCTCGGCCAGGATATGGTTATGCCTGGGCTATGAGACCAAGCAAAAATCGTGCCAACCTCGGCTCACACGCTCGTAACGCAAATGAGAATCATTCGCATTGCGCGAGCGGCGCGGCCGCGCCAAAAAATTATACCATGGCGGCCTGGCCGTTGTCAAGCGGTAATATTCACATTAATTACCGCTTGACATTTTTCTCACAGTATGTTGGACAAAAATCCTCCGATGCTAATCAGATTTAGAATTGTCAAGTTATGCGCCTTCAGGGTTACCGATTGCACAGTGAGAAGGGCCAGCCCGATAACAGCCAGCACCGGATTCATGGAAAATGCAAAGGTCGCCATAATGGCGGCCCCTGCATATCCGCAGTAATTGGCAATCACGAGATTGCCACCAGCAAGCTGGACAGCGCGGTGGCTGTAGCTTTTTCCAACCCTGCAAAGCTTGACGAATCCGCGTCAAGTGCTTTTGCAATAGCGGCAACATATTCCGCCTTGCTAGTGGCACGAGTACCCTTGACAGGCTTGGCCGCTACCGTGTAAGGTAGGCCCAGAGATTTGATTTTCGCAATCACAGATCGCTTGGATTGTCCAAGCTCGATTGCGAGTTTTTCAGCAAGCGCACCGTTTAGAGTGTCGTTTGCTTTTGCAGCGTCTTGCAGTGCTGCGACCTGTTGAGAAGTATAAGACATAATTTGAATCCTTTTTAGGTCGGAGGCCCATCCCCCAATCCATGAAAGTATTATCTCAAAAGAATGCCCCGAGCGCAACCCCTATCGCATGTTAATATTACCATAAAATAATTGTTGCATTCCAGGCTGGGTCATGATATAGGGGGGGTTAATTGACTATTGACATTCTGTATCGCGCGCGCTACCCCACATGTACTACTTCAAAAAAATTTCAATTTACTTAACGGTGTTAAAAATAGTGCAAAAATTTTATGCTGTTGTAATAATTTTGTAACAATTCTATGTTATAATATATATTCCACTCACAGACTAAAAGGAGATAAATTATGACAAAACGAGACAAGAAAGGCACAATTATTGCACTTTGTATACTTGCGGTATGCTTAACAACTTTCCCAATGCTGCTTGGAGCGAGTGAGCACAATTATAAAGTAAAGAGCGGAGACTGGGAGTATACTTATCGTCACCGAAATGGAGCATGGCATGGAGAGATAGGAACAAAGGTAGGGCCTATTGAAGTTATGTACCGTTACGCAGATTTGAAGCTCACGCAAGAGAACCGTGTAAAATTTACGGGAGAGTTTTTCTCTTACAAAGACTTAACAGTTGAAGGCCGTATGGAATATAGACACTTTGACAACAAAGAGTCTCACTGGCGTTATAGATTTATCACAGAGTTTACTCCTCATATTTATGAAAACTTCTATTTGTATGCAAAATGGCAGCCTCGTTGGAGTTTTAAGAAACGAGGTACTCGCTTTGATGCTAGAGACCAGCTTGGTATAACTTATAAAGAAGATAACTTCAAAATTACACCTTTTGTAGAAAGAAAGGGAATAGAAGGCTATGAGTACAAGCAAACTGTTTGGGGCACGCATTTTGAAATAAAGCTTTAAGGTTCTACAATACATAATTAAAAATAACTCTTGACATTTCACTCGGGGTGACGTATAATTTATTCATAAATTACCAAAGGAGGAATTTTTCACCAAGCGCAGGAACTCAAAATATGGATAAGCTCGACGCAAGTTTATGTAGAATTCTTATTGTAGCGGTACTTATACTCGTAATACCCGTGTTCATTGCCGAAGTCTCGGCTCAAGATGTAATACGCACTGAAAGCATAACGGAAAGCACCATCACTACGAATGGTAATTCCGAGACTACGCTGAAAAGTCCCCCTCCTTCAGCAATTTCTCCTACTATCAACACCTCTAACTCCGATCTTTGTACGTTCGGAGTGGCAGGAGCGGTTCAGACGCAGATTCTGGGCCTATCAACAGGCACACAGTTTACAGATGATAACTGTGAACGCCTCAAAAATGCAAAAACACTTTACGACATGGGTATGAAAGTGGCCGCAGTGTCCCTTATGTGCCAAGATGAGCGTGTATTCTCAGCAATGATGCATGCAGGAACGCCCTGCCCTTATAATGGTATGATTGGAGAGCAGGCAAAAGTGGGCTGGGCAACGGATTCCGGCGAGACGCCTTCAGAAAAAGCAGAAGACGAAGAGTTTTTGAATGATAAGACAAAGCAAACTGCTACCGCTACTGGCGGTATTGTTGGGTTACTCGCACTGCTCTTACTCCTCTGATATAGTTTTCGGCCAGACACAAGTTTCAGCCTTAGATTGGGTAATGACAAACGTACTTCCCGCCCAAGCTGGACTAGAAGTGACAAATGTGTTCTACCGCTATACAGCAGTGAAAGACCCAGCTACTGGAATGATTGTATACGTACAAAACAAAGATACATCAGGCTCAGGTTATATATTTAGAAGTGTGGACGATTGGACTGGACTTCCTGGTAACACAATTGTAAAGTCCATTCCTCTCAATCTACCTCTTGGAAGTAGATTTGGGGCGGGTTCGATAGAAGTAGAGGGTGATGGATACGTAGAAGACCCTACTGTAATTTACAGCTATCGCTTCGACCCTTGTTTCAATCCTCAAGTATCGTCAGACTGCGAAGGATTTGTTCCAGAAATACCAGATATACCCGACGTTACAGATCCGCTCGACGAAGACTACGTACAGAACGAACTCGATAGAAAAGCTGTGATGCGCTCAGACGAAGATGAAGAAGAGGAGCGCGAAGGAGTAATAGAAGGCTCAGACGAAGACTTGGAAAAAGACTTGCTTGAGCAGAGATTGGGAATTGCAATGGATTCATCTCTTGCTGCAACAGACAATGCAACTACTGCAGCTCTTCAAGCGATGAACTTATTTCCCAGCTCATATACAGAACAGCTGACTTCTCCAGAGTATAAGACCACAGCAGTTATACCAGATAATGGTACTTTGGTAAATTCCTTAGTACAGCAAAGCCGAGGGCGAAGATTAAACTATGCCCAAGATAAACTTCACAAGGAACTGGTAAGATCCCAGTTCGAGCGATAGGAGACCCTAATGTTTCGAAAATTTCTAGTCTGCGCAGTATTCTCTGCAAGTGTTTACGCGGAAAATGTTCCGATTAATGGCACCGTAGAAGGTAACTGTATCGTAGTCCCAGATGTTTCCGGAGTCTATGGCAACCCCTCTTCGGATAAACTCAGCACTGCTGTCACCGATGGAGGCGTACTTCCTGTTGTACGATACGATGTGGTTCTTGCTGACTACTACAAAGCTGTAATTACTACACCAACATCGTTCTCAGAGAGTCCCGCACTAGACGATACGGTAGCTTGGTCGGGTTCTGCGGCCGTAAGCGAAGTATCAGATGCTGGAATGTCTAGCTATGATACGGACAAGATTGAGTATAACTCTACAACTGAGTTTGACTTGACAATTGCAGGCAGCACTTGGTTTGAAATGGAATCAGCGGCAGAGTATGGATATGACAAGCCGTTTCCAGGAGGCAACTATGCAGCAAACGTAGAGGCCAACTGCATTGCGAAGTAGTATACTGCTTCTTCTCGTCCTGAGTGGGTACGCAAGTGCTCACTCATGGACTCCTACTTATCCTACATTTTCAACTTCATATATAGACAATGTATTAGAAACAGACATGCTGCTGTTCAATAAAAGAACAGACGTAACGTACTTTGAAGTACAAGTAACAGATAAAGATTTCAATTCTCTTCCTTTCGTATCGAGTAGTCGTATATACAAAGTAGACTACTTAGAGAGAAAGAAGATAAAAATATATATTAGAGAAGAGTCCCTGCAAGAAGTAACTTATATATGCTCTAAGAGTAGATTTCTTGAACAGGTAATTCCAGCTAACTTGGTAACATCAAGAATATGTTCAAAACTAAAATAATATTACTGCTCTTTTTTCCGATGTTTGCATATGCACAGTCCTCATCGGTAAATCTAGCATTGCCACAATCTCAACAGAGTTTTCAGTCGGACAGAATTCGTGCGGGAAACTTAGAGTGTTCAGCGGCTATTGGCAGCTCAACTAACGTAGAGTTTGGCGTGGTCGGCTTACTTAATCAGAATGACCCTTTTTACAACTTAGCAAATCAAGACCCTGACTTTAACTACAATCCGGATACTTTCATGCGAGATATTGGTGTATACGGAAAAATAACTATTCCACTGGGAGCTCCCAAGGAGAGACTAAACTGTAATACTCTATATCAACTAGAGTTGCGTAAAAAACGGCTTGAAGTATTAAAACTGGAGGCAGAACTGCAGCAGTTAAAATCGCTTCAATTTGAGGATAACTAATGGCAGAATTTGAATTCGGAGGTATGACATTCAAGGGCGGTAAAATGTTCGTAGTGCTTACAGCCCTATCCACACTAGGCGGAACCGCTTGGGGTGCATTTGAATTTTATAACGACTATAGAAATATGAAAGAGACTATCGAAAGCTACGTTGCTCCAGATATGTCAGGAATTGAGCAGACTCTTGCAGTACAGCAAGAAGAAATGTCGTCTCTTCGTACTCTAGTAGATGCCTTAGATGTTAAAGTAGACAGTACAGAGGACTCCCTTTCCGAAGATATGGACAAGGTAGAAGACCTCGCTCGTAAGGTAGATGACAAGACAGCAGAAACTCAGCGAGAAGTTCGTGATGATGTATACGCAATGGAGCAAAAGCTTAATGAGCGTGTTCGTACTCTTGATGGAGACCTTCGAACTCTACGCAAAGATCTAGAAGAGAAGATACAAATAATTCTAGATAATCCTCTGAATGATCAATGAGGGATGAGATAGAGTTAATACCTTACTCTTTCACAAAAGACTTAATTCTAATTTGCTCTCTGGGACTAAACCTTGGATTTCTACTAGGCTTAATGTTTCTGTAAGCATACTACGTTCCTACCATACCTCCTTAAAAATATTTCTTGACATTCGAGGTAGTATGAGGCTATAATATATTCTTCAAAATTGGAAATAACAAATGAGAGTACTGATAGCTTGTGAATATTCCGGAAGAGTACGAGACGAATTTACTAATCGTGGGCATTTCGCTATGTCGTGTGATATACTGCCTACAGAAAGTGAGGGGCCTCACTACCAAGGCAATGTCTTAGACGTATTAGAAGACGGGTGGGATTTGATGATTGCTCATCCTCCCTGCACTTATTTAGCTTCTTCTGGGTTACATTGGAATAAGAAACGGCCTGAACGAGCACTTCTTACAGAAGAGGCTTTAGAATTTGTTACAACTCTTTGGAAGGCACCAATAGCTAAAGTGGCTATTGAGAATCCAGTAGGCTGTATCAATACTCGACTCAAGTTTATGCCCAAGCCCCAATATATTCATCCCTATATGTTTGGAGACGATGCTAGTAAAAAAACAGGGCTATGGATGAGGGGCTTGGCTAAACTTGAACCCACAAATCAGATACCTCCTCGAATTATTGAAACTCCTTCGGGGCGTAAGTATCAAAGATGGGGGAACCAGTACGACTGTGGAAGGGATAATACTCCTAATACACCAAACCGAGCGAAAGAACGTTCGCTTACTTACATGGGAATTGCAACTGCCTTGGCAGAGCAGTGGGGATAATGCTGAGGTTTAATAAATGGGTGCTTTAACAGCTGCTTCAAATTTTAGGACTAATTCTAACAATTCCATAACAAAAAATGTAGTAAGTGCCACTAATTTATATGCATTCCTGGGAACAGATACTGTTACTTGGTCAGTTTATCGCAATTATGGAGGCGGCCTAGCTAATATTATGGGGGAGACTGTCACTGCTAGTAGTAGTGGGTGCTCTGTCAGCCCTTCAAGTCAAACATATGGAAATTCCACTAATTCTTTTACAGTTAGTAACTTTACTGGATCTAGTTACTATGTTCAACTACAAGTCACAGATACTGAAAACTCTATTACTTACTATTCAAAACTACAGGGAAGTGTTTCACCCGCCTACTATAATGTAGTAGAAGCCTCTTCCGGACTTAATTATCTTATAGAGAATACCCAGTATGCTTTTGATTGGACCTCAAATTTTACCCTAAACTCGTCAACCTTAGCATATAATAGAACTAGATTTCAAGAAGCAGCAGCAGTTTTAAACACTACATCCTCTACGGGGACTATTAATTTAACTACTAGTAATGTTAGTTCAAATTATTCCACCGCATCCGTCACGTTAAGACACGGCGCGATAACTGGGGCTATATTAGGTAGCTGGGGGACGAACGGAGCGGGAAGGGTATATAATGTTCCTGCAACTCCTACTCTTAGCTTTAGTAATATAACAGAAAATTCAATAAGAGTAGCCGCTGTAGGAAGCGGAGGTACTCTACAGGTTAGTAATAATGGAAGTACTTGGAGCTCAAGTCCTAATACATACACAGGACTTTCTCACACAACTTCCTATACTTTTTATGCTAGAGTTGTAAACGGCCCCGCAGTAAGCGGGACAGGAAGTGCTTCCCAAGCAACTCTAGATGCTACCCCCAGTACGGCTTTGCAGTTGGGGTCATGGAAGGGAGCTGCGCTAAGGAATGTATACTACTATGCCAGTACGACTGCTACTTCACCCTCAACTTCGGAGGCCTTAGCAGGGACTTTTACTGTAGCAGGTATATCCACTGGAGCAAATGTATTATTAAGCCGTGCTTTAATTAGTGGCACTGCAACTTCAGGTCAGCACAAGGTAAATAGTGGTAGCTGGACTGACGCATCCACCCAACTAGAAAATGGTGATAGTGTAAAATTTAGGATACTTTCTCCTTCAAGCTATGCTTCCTCTGTAAGGTATGATTGGACAGTTGAAAACTTAAACACGGATAATTTTCAAGTATCAACAGCAGCCGCCCCGAATGCTCCCGGAGCTCCTACAAATATAAGTTTTTCACCTGCAAGTACAGCAAATAATAACATTACAGTTACTGCAACTGCCTCTGGAGGCAGTGGGGTTATAGACTATACTTATATAAGAAAAGGCACCTCTGGTAGTTTTGTTGCAAACGGCAGCTCTTTTTCAGCAATACGAGGTAGTGCAGCAACTTACCAAGCATATAATAGTAATGATGGTGGAAATAGTTCAGTTTATTCAGAGAACTATACCCCTCCTTACTTAGCAACAGACACTAGCATAAATGCTGTAGGAAATGTTGCCGTAGCTTTCACCGCGTCTAGCTTTGCTGTTAGTATTTCGCCTGCGGAGAGCAACCAAGTATACCAGCTAAGAACGGGAGGCTTCACAGGAACTCTAAGAGCCTCAAGTAGTGTAGGTAGTGGATATATTTCCTGTTCTTCAGGACTGCCTGCAGCAACAAATCCAGTAGGCTCTCCCGTAACCTACTATGTGACTACTTACAGAACCACGGGCTCCGGAGGCTCCGGGAGCTATGCAAGTACTGGGAGGTCTTTTACTGTAAGCAGAACAAGCCCTACTACTGCTCCGAACCAGTTCGAGCTAGGAGACAGTGCATCGGGCGTAGAAGTCTCTTCAGGCAACTATGAATCTAATACTATAACAGTAGCGGGTATTCAAACCGCTGTAAGTATCTCAATAACAGGAGGCCAGTATAAAATAGGCACGGGCAGCTACACGTCTAATACAGGTACGGTGTCGGCTAATCAATCCGTAACCGTAAGAGTTTCTGCCGCCTCAACACCCTCTACAACAACTACCGCTACTCTAACGATTGGAGGAGTTCAGGATACTTTTTCTGTTATAACTGAGGGAACCCCGGGCACGGGATCGTCAGAAGGAGATGGAGGGGCAGGTACTTATGGGTTACGGTGTTTTGATAGTAGTAATAATATTACCCTAGATATTAGTGACAGAGTCGTAAATGAAGTAGAGTATATTTCTACAAGTATGACAAGTACTGAGACACAAAAGAATATTACCTTAAGCAGGGCTGCTAGCGGATTTTTACATTTAAATCCTACAGGCACAGTGATAGATACTACTCAAAGCCCTCCAGTTGTTAAAGATTGGTTAATCCTAGACTTTGAATTAACATCCACAACAAATTTAAGAATAAAAAGACAATCTCATAATAACACAGCACTTAGTACTATAAAAGTATTAATATTTAATGATTAGGGGATATAAATGAGCTATGGCTTAAAAGTATTTAGTGGAGGAAACACTCTACAGCTTAATACAGATGATAATACTCGAGTATTATATCAACTCGTAAGCTCTGGTACTAGCGGAGGGATAACAGGAGCTACTTCGGATGCTTGGGGCTCTGTAACGGTAACTACAAGTATTCCTACCAGCTCACTACTATTTGTACGCGTTAATGCGACTTTTGGCGGACAAAAAGTAATGGGACTAAAAGGCACTGGAAGCTTCCAGTTGTATGGGCCTTCTAATGGAGTCACGTACAATTGGAGGCTTTATAGACCGGGATCAGATTTTACACATACAAATACTACATATGGCTTAGCAATATATAATACTGGCAGTACTCAGATATTTTCAAATAGTTCCGCAACTACCAGAATAAAAGCCAGTATACAAGGAACTGGAACTAGTGCAACAAGCGGAACTTTATGGGGGATGCCCCATTACTATATACAAAGAATTACAGCAGGAACTACTGCTGCACAGTGTGGAACCTATTACTACTCTCTTGTTTTTAATTCAAACGGAAGCATATCCCAGTCAGTAGAGAGAGTTTTTAGGGGCGCAATAGTTTCAGACCCAGAAGATATTTTTTCAACAAGATGGGTTTCAACGGATACCCCGAGATGTTTAATTGTAACAACATGAGCAGGAGGTTATAATGCCATTAGTAAAATATGGGCTCGTAGATGGAGAGGGGAACCCTGTAGGTTCTATAGAAACGGGAGATTTCACAACCGATAATAGCGGAGAAGTAGACGCAAATGGATACACTTATCAGGCGATAGACTTTGATAAAGATATATCAACTATGGATTCACAATGGTACTATGATAGCGCTCCAGAAAGGGGCTGGTCTTGGAGACCCGCACGCCCTTCGGAGTTTCATAATTGGACAAATAAATTATGGGTTTTAGATGTTGAAACCTTCTGGAAGCACATAAGGGCTCAAAGAGATAGGAAATTAACTTTATCAGATTGGACTCAACTACCCGATGCTGTAATTACAGAAGAAGAAAAAGTGCAATGGGCTACATATCGTCAGAGCTTAAGAAATCTACCTGCCAACAACGAAGAGATAGAGTTTATAGCGGATATAACTTGGCCACTGCCTCCTCAGTAATACCAATCCAAATTTAATTCTTGACATTTTAACCCTCCTAAGGTAGAATACACATTATGAGTAAAGAACTAACCACAATTTCTCCTGAAGGACTCGAAATTGCGAATTCATATTTGCAGTTCGGGAATATTCGCGCTGTGTGCCAGTTTCTCCAGGTTCCAGAAGATAGAGTGGTAGAGGCGTTAAATAAACGAGAAGTTAAAAAGTATATTGATACTGTATATCTCGACGTAGGTTTTCGCAATAAAAATAATATTGCAGCAGCCTTGGATGAGATGATACAGTCAAAACTCGAAGAAGCACAAGAAAGCGGAGTATACTCCAGCAAAGACTTGGCAGATCTTCTTCAAATGGCTCATAAAATGAGAATGGACGAAATTAAAGCACAGACAGAAGCGGAGAAAGCTTCTACTTCTACCATTCGTACTCAAAATAATGTTCAAATTAACGATGGTAGTGTACCTTTTGGTCAAGGCAACTATGGAAAGTTGATGGATAAATTATTAAATGGAGAATCTTGAGGAAAAAGTTCAACATATTGAAGTGTTTATGGCCGCTCACGACTCCCAGTGCGAAGAGAGGTGGAAGACAACTTTTAATAGACTAGAGGATATGGAACAAACTCTAGAAAGAATCGAAGGAAAGATAGTCACAATGGCAGGCGCGGCAATTATCTTTCTCGGAGGGCTAGTGGTCACTATGGGCATGGCCTTGTTGGACAAACTTTAATGGCTCATACAAAAATTAATACTCAAGTTATTCCAGACGGAACAATCGTTTCCGCAGACTTGACTATGCCTATTACAGGCTTCTCTTCTACAGGCATTGACGACAACGCGACCAGTAATGCACTTACTATTAACTCTTCTGGTGACGTTGCTATTTCGGGCAATCTTACGGCAGGGAATAACACTGATATTTCAATGGGAGCTACCGCTCCTGGCCAGCTTAAAATCGATGGAGTTGGTTATGGCGGAGCAATAGCCTTAGACTCTACTGGGATGTATATTTATCATAACAGCGGTTCCCGAAGTTTACTATTTGGTACAAATGAAACAGAGCGGATGCGTATCACCAGCGCAGGAAACGTCGCGGTTGCCACAACCCAAGATTTCCAATCCGGACAGAAACTTGCTGTCGGTGACGGATCCTCGAACAGCGGTATTACTGTCTACTCTGGGTCTGCTTCACAGGGTCGTCTTTACTTCGCAAGTGCGACGACAGGTGCTGGACAAAGGGCGGGTCAGATTTACTATGACCACAGCAACAATTCCATGACCGTTTCTACAAATGGTGATAATCCTCGTATTAGCGTCTTACAAAATGGAAACGTAGGTATTGGTACTAGCTCTCCTCAAGAAACGCTACACGTTTACACAACAGGGAATACAAGAGCAGAGATAGAAAGTACAGTAGGTATCGCCGCCTTTAAAGCAACAAATAATCAAGGCTCCTATGCTTGGTATGTTGATGCTAACGCTGATAAATTTCATTTATTTGATTTTACAGATGGCGTAGATAGAATGACTATTGACGGCTCAGGAAACGTGGGCATTGGAGGAGGTACAAGTAGCAACGGCATGTTGACAATTGAGTCAACAAGCACTAATCATATAAATTTGCAGGCAGGAAATACTGCTGTCAACGGTAGACTTCTTGTCTCACACAGTTCA
>Ga0181390_1001265_pt1 | contig 11225 bp, 11 predicted proteins | sample 13SPOviralmetaG_FD_130085 | JGI IMG/M metagenome (GOLD analysis project Ga0181390, IMG submission 130085) | Marine viral communities from the oligotrophic San Pedro Time Series (SPOT) site, San Pedro Channel, CA, USA - 13 SPOT_SRF_2010-07-21 | ecosystem: Environmental > Aquatic > Marine > Strait...
CTAAAAACATCAAATCAAAAAGCAACTGCTGATAATATCCTCAAGTACTTTGATCAAAAAGGTCTTGGTCAGATTGCTGAACCTATTGTAAATTCATTTCAGTCTAAGGGCATGAAGAAAGCAAACAAGATGCAAGCCAAAGCAGATGCTAAAGCAGCAGCACAAGCTGATGCAGAAAAAGCAGCGGGTTTAGAAAGACAACGCAAAGGTATGGCAGCAATGTCAAGTATGTACAGCGAAGCAACTGGAGAAGATATCCTAACCAAACGTGAAGTAAAAGGAATCATCAAACAAGTTGTAGCCAAAGGCTTTGGTGATCAAGCTGGCTTTAGCAAAAGTAGATTTGCTCAAGACAAGGCTCCTACATTCAAGTCAAGTCAAGCAAAAGCTGATCCTGAAATCCAAAAAGCCACTGACATGTTGAAAAAAGCAGGATACACAGTAACTAAAACTTAAAAGAAAGGCTGTTGAGTCTTTTTAGCAGTTTCAAGATTGTCTTGTACAAGTTGACTCATGATTTCTCTGTCTTCGTGACAAGTTTCGTACATCTCAGTAAGAGATACTGATCCACGCATGTACCAACACAGTTTGCTTAAATCATATTTGAATTGCTTAACACTGTTTTCAAGGACCTCAACTTCTTCCATGATCTCGTCAAGAGACCAAGCTAAGATCCTTAGCCGAAAAAATTTGCTTGATCAAAAGTAAACGGTACTGTAAAACTTTCAGGAGCTCCGTTTTCTCTGTCCTCTTCAGTTGTTGTAATTTCAAAAGGCTTGATTTGAAATTTCTTTCTTTGAATATCAATGTGGTCCAACAACGCTTTGTAAACTTGTGTGCTGGCATTTTCTAAAAATTCTTTGATGTGACTTTGGTTAACAACTGTTTGTTCACCGGCAACTGTAATACTTTTCACTTGATTGAAAATAGAATTGATGTTGATGTCTGTTAGTCTTCCAAAACTTTCGTTGAATATTCTTAATTTATCACTATCAGAAATTTCATCGTTGTTGACTGTAGCAAACAATCTCTGCTCTTCAAAAGTTTTCAAACTCTGGTCTGTAAACGTTTTGTAGTTGCCTGGAACAATTTCGAATGTTAAATTTTCGTATTCAACAATTGAATCGTATGTTTGTCCAGTGAGCGTGTCTAGCAATGGAGTGAGTTTGATTTCAAAAGCACGTTCTTCGTTGGTGTTTGGAATTTTAAATTCAAGATCCATTGTGTCGCCGTATGTTGCAATACGAATAGCTACTAGAATAGCGTCGATGTCAATACTAGGAACCATCCATCCGCTTTTGATATTTGGTACACAGTTTTCAATTACGCTAACAATACTTTGTCCATTTAACAGAGCATCTGGAGTTTTAAACATAATTTCATCCTTTGCTGTCATAGGATAAATTGGAAACTCCATGTTTTCAGTATTCTCAAATGTACCGTCAGGGTAATAAGAACCTCCGCTGGGAAGTCTAATAAACAACTTAGGTTGTCTAAAATGTTTTTGTAACGGGTTATTAGATACGTTTTCCATTATTTTTTCTCCGCATAAATAGTATAGTATATATCTATGTCATTATATACGTATTTAACATATATGAGAGATCGAGTTGGACGAAGTTGAAATTAAGAATATAGGCGGACGTGACGGAGTAGCCAGTGAAGTTACCCTGCAACGACTGCTAGATGCTACTACGCAAAATTCCAGCAATGCCAGTGCTGCGGCAAGGACACGCCAACGAATACAAGAAGCCAGCAGCAAAGCGCAACAAGCCAACACCAGTATGCTTGGCAAAGCTACCACCGGTGTCAAGGGCTTAACAAAAGAGTTTGTATCAGGCGGAACCAAAGTCAGTGACTTTAGCAAGCATGTGCTTGGTGCTAGTAGTAGATTACAAAACCTTGTTGAATATTTAGATGACAACGTCGACCAATTTAGAAGCCTAAGTCAAGTTGGTGCAGGATTCAACAATAGTATCTTTGATATGATGAAAAGTGCAGGCATGAGTGCTATGCGCATGGACGAGTACTATCGAGTTGTACAAGACAACAGCGAAGTGCTAAGAATGCTTGGAGGCACAGTTACACAAGGTGCTAAAGAGTTTGGCGCACTCAGTAGAAGTATGCGACAAGGCGACTTAGGTGATAGATTATTTGATTTAGGATTTACCATCAGTGACGTAAACGACGGTTTAGTAAATTATATTCAAGTACAAGCACTACAAGGTAGATTGCAAGGCATGTCGCAAAGAGAATTGATTGCAGGCAGTCAAAATTATCTAGTAGAAATTGATAAGCTATCAAAAGCAACTGGACTCAGCAGAGATGCACTAATGGATCAACAAACACAACTTGGTAATAATGCTAAATTCCAATCACTGTTGGCAGATGCATCTCGAGAAGGCGCAAGCAACCTACAAAAAAATATTGGTGCTATGGCACAAATGTTAGGACCGCAATTTGCTGATGACTTGTCACTGATTGCCGGCGGCGAAGGCGGCATGAGTGATTTGTACAAATCGTTGATAGCATCTGGGCAAGCAGGACAAGATTTTGCAGCTATCCTTGAAAATGCAGGCAATATGACAGACGAACAATTCCTTGGTGCTATACAACAAGCCGGGCCTGAAGTTGCCGAAGCATTGGCACAATTTTCTGGAGGTACGCAAGCCGGATTGCAAAGAGGTGGTAGTGTACTAGCTTCGTTGTTTGACAGCATTGGAGCATTTAGATCAATGCAAAATATTGATCCTGAAGCAGCAACTCGTCAACAAACTGCTCAAGAAAATGTCACAGACTTCTTAACTAGCTTTGGCAATCAGTTACAACAAGTTAAAACCAATGTGTTAGATAAAATTATCAACAGCGCCTTTGGCGAATCAGTCACCAAGCTAGGAGAAAGTTTAGGTGCTGCACTAACCAGTCTATTTGGTTCAGCAGATGGCGGCGAAGGAGAAACAGGTGCGTTTGGAAAGCTCGGTGCAGGCATTGGTTCTGCTACAAGCGCATTAGTTGGCCCTGAAGGAGCATTAACAAAATTTTCAAATTTGATAACAGGAGAAATTGAAGCCTTTACAGCAGCTACTTCTCCGGACGGTGGAATGAAACCAATAGATTATCTTAGAGAACGTGCCGGGGAGTTAGGAACACAACTGAAAAATTGGTTTACAGATATGTTCTTTGGTCCTATTAATGATGAAATGGGAATGAGCCGATCTGGTGGTATACTTGCTACTATTGCTGAAGGATTCTCAAGTTTAATGGAAAACGCAAAAGATAAGTTTATAAGTTTAGCTGGGTTTGACTCCGGCGAAGGATCTAAGACTATATATCAACAATTAATTGAAAAAGTTTTTGGTCCAGCAACTGAAGGCCAAGAAGATATGAATATTTTTAGCCGCATTATTGACGAAACAGTAACTGGTATAAAAAATGCATTTGAAAGTGAATCATTTCAAACAAAACTAGATAGTATTGTTGACTCTATGAAACCTATAATGGAAGCTGCATTTGCAAAATTAATGTCTGCATTAAACGAAACATGGTTAGGTTTTTTAATTCCAGATAGTTCTACATTAACATCTCAGGAAATTATTGAAGATTTAACTAGAAGAATTAATACGCAAGCAACAGTTTTACAAAGCGCACAAGAAAGTACAGATCCTCTGGCAGGATATGCAATTGATGGAGCATCAGATGGACTTAGAAACTTAGTTCGAGAATTTAAAAAGGCAGGAGGAGATACTTCTACTCTTTCTGTACCAGACGAATTTAGACGTGTTGGTACGCTTAGAGCTACTGGACGATCGTTTGAACCTGAATCAACTGTTACAAAAATTAACCAAGGAGAGCGTGTTCTTAATTCAACAGAAACTGCCTCCATGAACGAATTACCAAGAGCCATTAACCAGCTAAATACACTCACAGCCCAAGTAAGAGATTTGATGGCACAAAGTGTGCAGTTCCAAGAAAAAACTGCTAGAGGCATAAGAAAATTAGGAAGTGACGCAATGGCATGAGTTGGAAAAAATATTTTACACCAGTACCTACATCAATGAACACACAAGGTAATTATTCGCCATTTAGCTTTAGCAAAGGGCAGGGCATGGGCCCAGCTGCTTCAAACTATAGTTCACACCTTCCTGATGTTTATGTTGGCTCTCCTAACAGAGTTGAACGTTATGGACAGTACAACACTATGGACAACGACAGTGAAGTAAATGCTGCGTTGGATATTCTTGCTGAGTTTTGCACACAGAAGAACAAAGAAAATTCAACACCATTTAAACTTGATTTTAACAAAGCAGCAACAAACACTGAAGTACAAATTCTTGCACAGTATCTAAAGCAATGGTGTAAGATACAAGAATTTGAAACACGTATGTTTAAGATTATTCGCAATACGTTCAAGTATGGTGATCAATTTTTTATTAGAGATCCGCAAACCAAGAAATGGTTTCATGTTGATCCTGCAAACGTTACAAAAATAATTGTAAATGAAAGCGAAGGCAAGCGACCAGAACAGTATATTGTTAAAGATATCAACATTAGTTTTGAAGCACTTGCTGCAACTAAGATCAATACAAACACTGCATACGGACCAGGACAAAATGCATCAGGTTATCAAACACTAGACAACAAACAAATGACAGGTAGAACACCTGATCAAAATACAAGTAGGTTTGGAATAGAATCAAACGAAACTGCAATTGATGCAGAACACATGGTTCACTTGAGTATGAGCGAAGGACTAGATCAAAACTATCCATTTGGAAATAGTTTACTAGAAACCATATTTAAAGTATACAAACAAAAAGAATTACTTGAAGATGCTATTATCATTTATCGAGTACAACGTGCGCCGGAGCGCAGAGTATTCTACGTTGATGTGGGCAACATGCCATCACACCTTGCTATGCAATTTGTGGAGCGTGTTAAAACGGAAATACATCAAAGACGGATCCCATCCAAGACTGGAGGAGGACAAACTGTCATAGACAGCAGCTACAACCCTCTGTCAATCAACGAAGATTACTTCTTTCCACAAACTGCTGAAGGACGTGGAAGTAAAGTTGAAACACTACCAGGCGGTACAAACTTAGGCGAGATTGATGACCTTAGATATTTTACTAATAAGCTCGTACGTGGTTTACGAATCCCTAGCAGCTACTTACCAACAGGAGCTGACGACTCGGCTTCGCAATACAATGACGGACGTGTGGGCACTGCTTACATTCAAGAATTAAGATTTAATAATTACTGTGAAAGACTACAAAGTAATCTAACAGAAATATTCAATCAAGAATTTAAATTGTACTTGACACAAAAGGGTGTAAACATTGATTTAGCAATGTTTGACTTGTTGATGCAGCCTCCGCAAAACTTTGCAAGTTATAGACAAGCAGAACTAGACAGTAATAGAATTAGTACATTTACTCAAATGCAACAAGTTCCGTTTATTTCAAATCGTTTTGCACTACAACGTTTCTTAGGACTTAGCAAAGAAGAAGTTGCAGAAAATGAAAGATTATGGCGTGAAGAAAACGATGAATACTTCATGGCAGGAGAACAAGAAGCAGCAGCACAAATGCGCGATGCAGGCATCAGTGGCAACGATATTGCCGACGATACTGAGGCAGCAATGGGCGACGAACTAGACGGCGAAGCAGACGTTGACACTAGCGGAGAAGCAGGAGGAGATGCTGAAGGCGGCGATGATCCGTTTGAAGCATAAATACATTATGATACTACGTGAACTATATTACTTTGACAAAAATACAATGGAACCCATTGAAGACGATCGTTACAATAGTGATAACGACGAAAGTATAATGGACTACAACGATACACGTAAAACTCGATTGACTCTTAAAGATATTAACAAAGCAAGACGTGCAGATGAAATTCATAGAAAAGAAGCAACAGCTGATTTAGCTCATGTAAGAGCAATGTACGGAATAGCAGCTCAAGGCGCCGAAGAAGCAATTTAAGGAGTTCCTTTTTGCCTAAAGAATATCTTCCTGGAGAAACTCCTGAACAAAGAAAACAAAGATTAAGAAAATTAAAAGGCTGGAGCAAAAATCCTCAGCCTATTCCTGCACCTGTTGTTAAATCAACTCCTAAACCAACTCCAAGACAAGTTAGTAATAATACTTTACAAAGAAGTACGCCTCCTAAACGCATCGAAGAGATAACAAAACAAACAACTCATCCTTCAAAAAAAGTCGCTTTTGTGTTAGGAAATGGCACAAGTAGAGCTAGTATTGATCCAGAAAGTTTGCTTGGAAAAGGCACTATATATGGCTGCAATGCTTTGTTTAGAACGTTCAGTCCGCACTATTTGATTGCTGTAGATACCAAAATGATCAAAGAAATAAGCACAGCAGGATACCAATTAAAAAATAGTGTATGGACAAATCCTAACAAATACACTAGAGAAATTTCTGGATTAAACTTGTTTAGTCCAAATTTAGGTTGGAGCAGCGGCCCTACTGCTTTAAACTTTGCTAGTTTAAATGGTGCAGAAACTATCTATATATTAGGATTTGATTATAGAGGATTAGGTAAAAAGAATGAGCTAGTAAATAATTTATATGCTGGTACAGTAAACTACAAACAACAACATGACAGGGCAACTTATTTTGGAAACTGGCAAAGACAGACTTCTATGGTAATAAAACGAAACCCCCGAACGAGATATATAAGAGTAGTTGAAAAGGCAGAATATTTTGTGCCTGAAAATTTGATAGGATTAGAAAACTTAGAGCACCAAACAATATTTAAATTTAAGCAAAATCTGGGTATTTCTTAAAATCGCAGTAAAATACGCTCGTTTGAGCCTATTTCGGCGTACTTTTTTCTATAATGTGTAAATATAATAGACAGCCTTGACAACAAAGGAGAATGACATGACTGATCGAGCAAAATTTGAAGAAATGCTTGAGCGTCTTATTGCTGAAGACTCAGCAGGCGCAGAAGAGCTATTCCACGAAATCGTAGTGGAAAAATCAAGAGAAATTTATTCAAGCATCTTAGAGAGCGAAGAAGAAGTAGACGAAACAACTGATGAAGAAGTTGACGAAGCATCGGAAGATGACTTAGATGAAGCAACTGACGAAGAAGTTGATGAAGCATCTGAAGATGACTTAGACGAAACAACTGATGAAGAAGTTGACGAGTCAGATGACGAAGACCTAGACGAAATGTTTGGTTTAGACCAGCCAGAAATGGAAGCACCGGATATGGACATGCCAGACATGGACATGGGCGACCCATCAGATATGGGCGATGCAGAAATGGATGACGAAGGCGACGACGAAGACGCTGATGGTCCAGAAGCAGCAATGGCAGATCTAAAAGACGCAATGGCAGCACTTGAAAAAGAATTTGCTGACATGATGGGCGACGAAGAGCCAGGCGACGAAGAGCCAGAAGAAGAAGCAATGGCATTTGAAGCAGACGAAGAAGTAGAAGAAGCAACTGATGAAGAAGTTGATGAAGCAGCAGACGAAGAAGTTGAAGAAACAACTGACGAAGAAGTTGATGAATCAAAATTGTCAGCTGGTGAAATCATGCGTGAGTATGTCAACAAAATGACAGACGAGCCAAAAAAAGGTGACAACGGTGCAAATGCTAAATCAGTAGTTGCAGGCAAAAATGACATGGGCGGCACAGCTAGTAATATCCTAGGTGGCGGTTCAGAAGCAGGCGTAGAAGCTAACAAAGGCAACCTAAAAGGTTCAGCACTAAGTGATCAAAACGCCAAAGAAGATAACGCAGGGAATAGAAATAAGCCCGGCGGTATGAGTGCCAAATCAGGCATGAAGAGCGAACCTGGCCACGGCGCCGAGAAAAAAGGCAAGCCAGAGCAAGCTGCTAATAAAAAGTCAATTACTGGCAGCTAAATCAAGGAACGACGGATGAACCTACTACGAGAAAATTTGAGTTTCGATAAGGCGATGATGATCGTTGAGTCTGCTAACGATAGCAAAGATCTTTACATGAAAGGTATTTGTATCCAAGGCGGAGTACGCAACGCAAATCAGCGTGTATATCCCGTAAATGAGATTAGCAGGGCTGTCACCACTCTTAACGAGCAGATAGCTGAAGGTTACTCACCTTTAGGAGAAGTAGATCACCCAGAAGGCCTTCAAATTAACCTAGACCGTGTATGCCTCATGATTGAAAGCATGTGGATGGACGGTGCTAATGGTTACGGTAAACTAAAAATCCTACCAACACCGATGGGCGGACTAGTTAGAACAATGCTTGAAAGCGGAGTTAAACTAGGCGTCTCATCGCGTGGTAGCGGTGAAGTCGATAGTGACGGAAACGTTACTGGCTTTGAAATAATCACTGTGGACGTAGTGGCTCAGCCTAGCGCCCCTGGTGCATACCCAACGCCAATTTACGAACAGTTAATGAACGAAAGAGGCGGGTATAAGGCAATTTTAACTTCGAAAGAAGTCCAAGGCGACAAACAGGCACAGAAATATATTGCAGAGAGCTTATTAAATGTAATAAGCAGGCTCCAATAAAAGGAGAAAATAATGGAAGCACTAAAAGCCCTTTTGGAGAGTGACGCAATCTCAGAAGCAATGAAATCAGAAATCCAAGAAGCGTGGGATTCAAAAGTTACTGCTAATAAACTAGAAGTTACTGCTGAACTACGTGAAGAGTTTGCTGGTAAGTATGCACATGATAAGAGCGTAATGGTTGAAGCTGTTGATAAGCTAGTTACTGAAAAACTAGATCAAGAAATGGCCGAGTTACACGAAGATCGTAAACAACTTGCAGAGCAAAAAGCAAAATATGCTATAAAGATGCGTGAAGATGCAAATTTAATGGCATCGTTTGTTAAAAAGACTCTTGTTAAAGAAGTTTCTGAACTACACGATGATCAGAAAGCAATGGCAAATAAATTTGGCATGCTAGAAGAATTCGTTGTAGAACAACTTGCAACTGAACTTGCAGAGTTCCAAGAAGACAAAAAAGACCTTGCTGAAACTAAAGTACGTCTAGTACGTGAGGGCAAGGAACACTTGGCTAAAGTCAAAAAAGACTTTATTCAAAGAAGTGCTAGTGCAATTCAAGAAACGGTTGCTTCTGCTTTAACAGCAGAAATCAAGCAGCTTAAAGAAGACATTGACACAGCACGTCAAAATGATTTTGGTCGTAAGATTTTCGAAGCATTCAGCAATGAATACATGGGTTCACACCTAAACGAAACATCGGAAACTAAAAAATTATTGGGCGTTGTTGCAGCAAAAGAAAAACAGATTGCAGAAGCAAAAGACTTAGCACTAAAAGCTAAAACTCTTGCAGTTGCAAAAGACGCAGAAGTTAAGCGTCTAGCTGAAGCAGCAACACGTACAAGTAAAATGAACGAACTCGTTGGACCGTTAAGTACGGACCAAAGAGACATTATGACAGACTTACTGGAATCAGTACAAACAACCAGACTACAATCTGCGTTTGACAAATATCTACCAGCGGTTATCCAAGGTAACACTCCAGCGAAGAAGAAGGCAATTATCACAGAAGGCAAAGAAGTAACAGGCAATAAAAATATAGAGAACAGTTCTAATAAAGCAGATAGCAATGTCGTTGACATCAAGCGTCTAGCTGGAATATAAAAGGAGAATATTATGTCAGAACTATTAGAAAGTCGCTGGCAGGAGACCAAAGGTGCCCTAGTTGAAGGCCTATCAGGCAATAAAAAAGCTGTTATGGAAAGCACCCTTGAGAATACTCGCAAGCATTTGATGGAAACAGCAACAGCGGGCGGAACTTCTGCAGGTAACGTAGCAACACTAAACCGTGTGATCCTTCCAGTGATCAGACGTGTTATGCCAACAGTGATCGCTAACGATCTAGTTGGTGTACAACCAATGACTGGTCCAGTAGGGCAAATTCACACACTACGTGTTCGTTATTCGGACACAGCAGGCACAGGCGCAAGCGGTGCTGTAGCAGGTGAAGAAGCACTATCACCATTCAAAATTGCTGAAGCATATTCAGGTGCAGCAGCTGGAACAGCAAACCCAACAGCAACAGCTGAAGGTACTGCTGGTAACAGACTAAGCATCCAAATCTTGAAGCAAACAGTCGAAGCCAAATCACGCAAACTAAGCGCACGTTGGACATTCGAAGCAGCTCAAGATGCTCAGTCACAGCACGGTATCGACGTAGAAGCAGAAATCATGGCAGCACTTGCTCAAGAGATTACTGCTGAAATCGACCAAGAAGTTATCAACAGTCTAACAACACTAGCAGGTGCAGGGTCAGAAACATATGACCAAGCAGCAGTTAGCGGTACAGCAACATTTGTTGGTGACGAACATGCAGCATTAGCGGTACAAATTAACCGTGTTGCAAACCTAATCGCTCAGCGTACACGCAGAGGCGCAGGTAACTGGGCAGTAGTAAGCCCAACAATGCTAACTGTACTACAGTCAGCAACGACATCTGCATTTGCACGTACAACAGAAGGCGCTTTTGAAGCTCCAACTAACACTAAAATGGTTGGTACATTGAACAACGCAATGAAAGTATATGTAAACACATATGCAGCAGACGACGATGTACTTGTTGGTTACAAAGGTTCTAGCGAATCAGACGCAGCAGCGTTCTATTGCCCATACATTCCGTTGATGAGCAGTGGCGTTGTGCTTGACCCAGATACATTCGAGCCAGTAGTTAGCTTCATGACACGTTATGGTTATGTTGAACTAACAAATACTGCTTCGTCTTTGGGTAACGCAGCAGACTACTTAGGTAAAGTTGAAGTAACAGCTAACAACCTAAGCTTCACATAAGTTGAACTTATAAATCAAAATAGGCCCTCCGGGGCCTATTTTTTTGAGTAAATACTGCAAGGAGTATTACTATGCCATTAGGAACAATTTATAAGTATAACAAGAATAGAAAGTATAGTGTTATTAGACCAAAAACTTGGGGCGACACATTACGTGATCTAATATTTGAAACAGCAGGCACTGATTTTAAAGTTGGAGATACTGTAGAATACACAGCTGAAATTGTAAACAAAAGAGATTTTGCAAAAAATATCAAAAAAGTTTAAAAAAGTAGTTGACTTCTACTTGATAGTTTGTTATATTAAGTACATAAGCTAGACGACGGTTTAGATTAGATAGTGCAAGGAACGGTGTTGCGTAGTGACACAACTTGGCTAGTAGCTGTAGTGGCAACATATGAGTGTAGAG
>Ga0181390_1001267_pt1 | contig 11219 bp, 10 predicted proteins | sample 13SPOviralmetaG_FD_130085 | JGI IMG/M metagenome (GOLD analysis project Ga0181390, IMG submission 130085) | Marine viral communities from the oligotrophic San Pedro Time Series (SPOT) site, San Pedro Channel, CA, USA - 13 SPOT_SRF_2010-07-21 | ecosystem: Environmental > Aquatic > Marine > Strait...
AGGTCTATCATACACAAATGCAGACACAGACGGCGTAAGAGCTTTCTCTATCTCAGGTAGTGGATTTGATGAATTTTTCCCAGCATACACAAAACACGATGCAACAGCCAACACAATTACATTCGTTGTAAGACAGGCAGTAACATCTGGTCTTGTTAATGCAGTGGTTAAATATCACGCACAACCAGCAACAAATTACAGCAGAACTGATTTTGAAGCTTCAGCAGCAGATGTTGACGCAAACCCAGAAGCAGATATCGACATTCCAGAATTAGATATCGCTCTAAAGAGCATTCCAATTATTGCCAAAACTCGTAAGTTAAAAGCAGTATGGACTCCTGAGTTAGCTCAAGACTTGAATGCTTATCATTCAGTTGACGCAGAAGCAGAATTAACATCACTATTAAGTGAGTACATCTCAATGGAAATTGATTTAGAAATTCTTGATATGTTGATGTCAAACGCTTCAGCTAAGACAGAAAGATGGTCAGCAAGAGTAGGATTTGAATACAATTCAACATCCGAAATATTTGAGGAACAATCAGGTGCTTCAAATGCTTACACTAAAGGTGACTGGTTCCAAACACTTGGAAACAAAATCCAATCAGTAAGTAATGCAATTCATCAGAAAACACTAAGAGGTGGAGCTAACTTTATAGTAGTATCACCAGAAACTGCAACAATCCTTGAATCAATTCCAGGATATGCAACAGGTGCTGATGGCGACGCAACAAATCAACAATTTGCTATGGGTGTACAAAAAATGGGGGCAATTAACAACAGATACACTGTTTACAAGAACCCATATATGTTAGAGAATCAAATCCTTGTCGGTTTCAGAGGACAAAACTTCCTTGAAACTGGTGCGGTTTATTCACCATATGTACCATTAATTATGACACCGCTAGTATACGACCCTAAAAACTTCACTCCAAGAAAAGGTGTGATGACTAGATACGCTAAGAAGATGGTTCGTCCAGAATTCTATGGTAAAGTCGTAGTTGCTGATGTAGACTTCGTGTAAGTTAACATTATCAATTAATACTAATAGTTGAATGAAATACAAAAGCCCCTATTAATTTAGGGGTTTTTGTTTTTTTATATAAAAATTCAATACTTATATACGAGAGATTATTTCCAACCCTGGCGGCGGATGTCGTGGGTATTGTAATCTACAATTAAAGGATAAGGGAAGCAGGAAATCCCCTTATTGTATGGAGAAAAAGAATGGCAAGTGTAACAAAAGCTAGTATTAAAGCAGCACTTAGAAGAACACACGGGAACTATATGGATAATTTAGCAGACTCTCTCGTGAGTTTAAGTGATACACAAACTATTTCTGGTAATACAACTCAAAACGCTTTGATTATGGGAGTTCAATCAGTCGCAGCAGCAGGTTCAGACCAAGCTGGCGCAGGAGCAATCGTTCAAGGTAGTGGAGCAGTTGTAATCGTAACAGGTGCAGATGACGCAAAAGGTGTTAGATTACCTTTACTATCAGATTGTACCGTTGGAGAAGCATATTTCGTAATGAACAATCTTTCAAATAAGACATTAGAAGTATATCCAGGTGTAGGTGACGCAGTTAATGTATCATCAGACAATACAGCGATTACGGTAGCAGCCGACACAATCAACATATTCATATGTATGGATTCAGCTGAATGGTTCGGAGCAGAGTTACCACCAATAGCAGCATAATAATTTCAGTCCTGAAACTGATTATTATAGTAATAAAAAGCCCCCACTTTTTGTGGGGGTTTTTTTATACAAAATACAAAAAAGTTATATTTATTAATGTATATACAAATAGACTATTAATAGGAGAATTTAATGGCTCAAGAAGCAATATGGCCAGGTAGTGGCTCTGCAATCCACGAGGATAGTGGTTCCACACCATTCGGGTTATACGATACAGACTCAGAGTTTCAAACAGAAGCTCCGCAAGTAGCAAAATGGTGTGCACAAAGACTTGGATATCCAATTATGGATGTTGAACTCCAAGACACACAATTTTATGCTTGTTTAGAAGAAAGTGTTTCTGAATATGGTGCGCAGGTAAACCAGTTTAATATTCGTGATAACTTATTTCATTTAAAAGGACAACCAACAAGTTCAAACTTCACACATAAAAGGGTAAAACCTACTTTAAGTGAAACTATATTTATTTCAGAAGAATACGGACAAGAAGCATTAGTTGGTGGTTCAGTTGATGTCAAGAGAACAGCAGTTTCAATTAATTCAGGAAGTCAAGTTTATGACTTAAATGCATTAGTTAGTGATGTAAGTGAATCGGGTGCGTCAATAGAAGTTAAACAAGTTCATTATGAAGCAAGACCAGCGGTAACTCGTTATTTTGACCCATACGCATCAACAGGATTCGGAACATACAATATGTTAGATGGATTTGGTTTTGGTAGTTATTCACCAGCAATTACTTTCGTATTACAACCTATGTATGCGGATTTACTTAGAATACAAGCCATTGAATTTAATGACCAGATTAGAAAATCAGCTTATTCTTTTGAAATTAGAAATAATCAGATGAGAATATTTCCAATTCCAACTCAATCGGGTTCGGTTTGGATTGAATATATCAAAACAGAAGATAGAGATAATCCATTAAGAACAAGACATAGCGGTTCAAGTGACGATACAATAGTATCTGATTACTCAAATGTTAATTATGATTTTATGAAATACTCAAACATCAATGATGTGGGTAAACAATGGATTAGAAAATACGCATTAGCATTATCAAAAGAGTTATTAGGTATTGTTCGTTCTAAATATGGTAATATTCCTATTCCAAATGCAGAAGTTTCAATGGACGGAGATACATTGAGAGCAGAAGCAACTGCAGAAAAAGAACAATTAATAGAACAATTGAGAGAAAATTTAGAACAAACCAGTCGTAAGGCACTTATGGAAGCTCAAAAAGATGAAAGTGAATTCCAACAAGAAACATTGAAAAAAGTTCCTTACCCAATCTATATAGGATAAACAAATGCCACAAAGATTTTATGGAAACAAAGATTTGGCAACCTTTGAAAAGTTCAACAGAGAACTTATAGGTGAACCAAACATTGATGATTGCGGAATAATAGACCAGTTCGTTATTCTACATAGAGTTTCAGTATATGATACAGAAACAAATATGTATGGTGAAGCATCAGAAGGTAAAGTTTATAAACAAGGAGTTAAATTACCTTGTATAGTAAACGCTGAAGACTTTGATTTTGACTACACGGACTTCGGTGCGGATAATAAACAGAATGTATCGTTTGCATTTCAAAGAGCATATCTCGTTGAAGTAAATGTAAAACCAGACATAGGTGACATATTTAAATGGAACGAAGGTTATTTTGAAGTTGATTCATATAATGAAAATCAATTAGTCGGTGGAGACCCAACAAAGTCTCATTCAATTGTGGTCAAAGCACACTTAGTAAGAATGCCAACCAATAACTTAGAGGAGTATAGAGGTTCATAATGGCAAGAAATAAACCAATACCAAGAAGTCAACGACAAGAGTTTAATCGTGCTACAAAGATTAGCCGTAATTCACCAGGAGCAAAAGATGATGTAAAGAATGTATCCGTAGGTATTATGGATATGGATAGTGCTATTATGTATTACTTCAATGAAGTGATAAAACCTAATGTAGAAATAAATGATGAGAAAGTAAAAGTTCCTTGTATTTACGCATCACCAGAAAGATGGAATCAAGTCACAAAACAAGGATTTCTAAGAGATAAAAAAAGACAAATTATAGTTCCATTAATAGTTTATAAACGAACAGGTATGACTCGTAATACAGATATGCCAATAGATAAATTGGATGCTAATGAACCAAAATTATTTTATTCATTTCAAAAGAAATATTCTCAACAAAATCGTTTTGATAAATTTTCAGTATTGCAAAACATAGAACCTAATCGTGAGTATTATAATGTAGCGATGCCAGACTATATGAACTTAACATATGAATTTACAATATGGACTTCTTATATTGAACAAATGAATCAAATAGTTGAAAAAATTAATTACTCGGACGGAGCATACTGGGGTGAACCAGGTAAAATGAAATTCAGAACTCAAATTGAAAGTTTTTCAGATGCGAGTCAAGTAGAAGGTGAGAGATTAATAAAAACAACCTTTAGTGTAAATCTATATGGATACATATTACCAGAAAGATTTAATAATGCTTCAACAACACAAAAATATTTAACACCTAAAAAACTAATCATTAGAGAAAGCACAGACAAAACTATCATTAATGATAAGGGTGAAGTACAAGATTTATCGTCAAATGCAGCAGAGTTTGGTGAAGCAACAAAAGAAATTTTCAGTATATCTATTACTAATCCATTTACATTAGAACAAGGAACGGGTATTACATTATCAAACAATGGAAATAGTTTTGATGGTTCAGCACCATTATCTCAAACAATATCAATTGGACAAGATGTAGGAACTTCCGCTGATGTTACATTTGATACATTAACAGCTAATACTTTAAATTTGGGTAGTGCTACAACTACATTTGCTGATGGAAGTATAAGTGGTAGTTTAGCTATTACTGGTTCATTAGTTGTATCGGAAAGTCTTAATGTTATCGGTGATATGACGATAGGAGGAACACTTACATCAGACATATTTGTTACACAAATTACAACTCGTTCAGTAGATTTTTCAACAGGTTCTAATCAGTTTGGTGATACTCTTGATGACAAACACGAGTTCACAGGTTCAGTTGATATTACGGGTTCATTTAGTTTGAATGGATATGAAGTAAATGAAATATCAAATGACTCTACTTTTGTTGGTGAAAGTCCTACCGCACTTGTTACTGAACAGGCAATGGCAAACTTTAATATAGCAACCTTAACCACAGACGAAACAACTTATTTAAGAAAACAATTTTTTAAAGCATCATCAAATATAATTTCTACCAATACAGCAAGCTTTACAGCGGAAACAGCTTCAGCACCAAGTGGTGTAACATCTACATCTAAAAATGACTTCGTGTTCTTTGTCAATGGACAATATATGGAACACGACGCTCTGGCAATCAGACAAACGGGTTCAGCGTTCCATTTGGAAGTAAATACAACATCAATAGGATATGAATTAGAATCTGATGACGAAATATTAGCAATCGGTAAATTTAATTCATAATGTCAAATTTAATATTTAAACTAAATAACCCACTTATAATTTCTTCATCAACTGGTGTTACGACACGAGCTAATGGAGATTTATTTGTATCAAAAGAGTTTGATGGACTACAAGATAATTTAATCAATGTGTCTATCGGACAGGCAGTAGAAACTGGTTCAAGTGTTACATTTAATAGTGTAACATTAGACCCAAATACAATGACAATAGGTAATGAAAGTAAGAATATTGTTTTAAAAGACGGAAGTATATCGGGTAGTTTAAATGGATTACAAGTAAAAAACAACCTAACAATATCAGGTGATACAACAACTATTGGAACCACTACATTTAATGGTAGTTTAAGTGCAGGTTCAACATCATTCACATCTACACAAACAACTTCATCAGTAAATACTGGTTCAAGAAAATTCGGAACAGAAACGGAAAATCATCTACAAAGTTTTACTGGTAGTATGGATATAACGGGTTCTATTGATATAAATTCAGATGTTAGGTTTTTTCAAATATCAAATGATACAACGACATCTGGGTCAAGTGTTCAAGCACTAATTACAGAAAAAGTTGCTTTTGAAAAATTACAAAGTTTAAAACCAGATAGAGATTACTTGAGAAAGTCATTTGTTCATACGGGTAGCTTTCAAAATAGTTCAAGGATATCTTTTAATGCAATTACGGCTTCGGCACCAACAAATTTATCAAATACTACCGAAGAAGATTTTATATTTTTTATTAATGGTATGTTAATTGAAAACGACGCATTAGAAATTCAACAAGTATCATCAACAGAGTTAAGAGTTAATTTAAATACAACAGAGTTAGGTTATAGTATTGACTCAAATGATGAGGTTATAGGATTTGGGAAATTTAATAGTTAGATATTTATAAGTAGAGATTATTATGGCAAGAACAAAATCAAAACAATTAGCAGAATTAATGACATTTACAACGGCAAGTATTGATGTCGTAAGTGGTTCATTAATTCCAGATTCTGCAAATTTATATAATATTGGTAGCTCTACACTACCATATAATAGTGGTTCATTCCAAAATTTAGATGTATCGAGTACAGGTCAAGTAAGTATTACTAATTTATTTGTATCGGATATCAGTCATTTTACTGGTTCACTACAATTAAAAGAACAAACCACAACACCAACCGCACAAGAGGGTGGATTGATGTATAGTGGTAGTAATTTTTATTTAGGTTTTGATTAGTTTTGATTAAAATTTAGTTTTGTTATATTTATAATTAGAATAAAATATATCGTCATATAGGAGATAAAAATGGCAAGTTGGAAAAAAGTTATTGTTAGTGGTTCATCGGCAGATTTAACTACATTAACATTAGATACAGCTCTTGCAGTAGCAGAGGGTGGTATTGGTGCAACAACATTAACAGATAAAGCAGTATTGATTTCACAGGATAGTGGAACAGACGCAGTTGGTGCAGTAGCATTAACTTCAAATGGACAATTAATTATTGGTGGAGCAGATGGGCCAGCCGCAGCAACTCTTACAGGAACTTCAAACGAAATTACTGTAGCAAATGGTGCAAACTCAATTACTTTGTCATTACCAGATGATGTAACAATTGGACAAGATTTAACTATAACCAGAGACATTGTATCTATGGTTGATATTGATGATATGAATGATATTGTCAAATCAAGAAACATTACAAATAGTGGTTCAGTAGCAGACTCACATATTACGGGTTCTTTTACAGGTTCTTATACAGGAGACGGAAGTAATTTAACAGGAATAGCATTAGACATTGACGGACTATCTGCTGGAACTGCATTACATCAAACACAAGACCATTTTGTATATTCAGACAATGGAACTGAAAAGAAAATTACATTTAGTAATGTAGAGGACGCTGTATTCGGTAATGTATCAGGTGATGCTACGATAGCAGCAGGTGGTGCATTAACAATTGGAGCAGGCGCAGTTGAACAATCAATGATAGCAGCATTCGGACTTTTATCAGGTTCAGCTCAAATATCCGCTGACATTAGTGGTTCTTTATCCGCAGCAGCAGTCGTAGGATTAGGAGCAAACATAGTATCGGCATCCGTAATGGTAGACCACGACGCAGCCACAAACTTCGTAGCAAATGAACACATTGACCATAGTGCAGTAAGTGTTGTAGCAGGTGACGGACTAACAGGTGGTGGAACAATAGCTGCAAACAGAACTCTTGCAGTAGGAGCCGGAACAGGTATTACGGTAAATGCAAATGATATAGCGATTGGTCAAGCAGTAGCAACAGACTCAAATGTTCAATTCAACAATATGGTGATTGACGGAAATTTAACTGTAAATGGAACACAAACACTTAACAACACTACAAACTTATTAATTGAAGATAGATTTATCTTAATGAATAGTGGTTCAAGTGCAACTGGTGACGGAGGTATCTTGGTCGGTAGTGGTTCAGCGTTTAGTGCTTCGGCATTTATATTTGATGATTCAGCAGATAGGTGGGGTGTCCAAATTGATACACAATTAGGTTCATCAGCAGCATCATCAATACCAGAGGCATACACAAGTTTATATGTATTAACAGCAAACACAGGTTCCGCAACATATAATGTTAAGGGTAATATTAAGATTGATGACGGAACAGGGGATATATTTATATATTCGTAAAAATTAATTAAAGAGGTTATTATGGGATTAATGGATAAACTTGAAGACAATGGTATCAAATTAACAAAAGATGAAACAGAATTTCTTTTGTTTCTAATACAGGAAAGTATGATACCAGGAAAAAAACTACTTGAAGCAGTAAAAGTAGTTGAAAAACTTCAAGACAATTATAAAAGATTAAGTAAATAACTTATTGGCCTTGATGTGGCAATCAAGGAAGTGGGCCGGATAGGTAACCAACCATAAGGAGATAAAATAAATGCCAAGTTGGAAAAAACTTATAGTTAGTGGTAGTGATGCCGCAATACCAAGTGTATCAAACACAGGAGATTTCACAATCGATGCTGGTGGAGATATCATTCTCGACGCAGACGGAACAGACATTCTATTAAAAGATGATGGAACTGAGTTCGGTAGATTTAAAATAGCTTCGTCTGACTTCGTAATCAAATCAGCAATAAATAACAAAGATATATTATTCAAAGGACAAGATGGTGGTTCAACCATAACTGCATTACAATTAGATATGTCAGACGCAGGAAACGCACAATTCCTATCAAACATATCAGGTTCTCAAATAGAAGCAAGTGGAGATGTTATCGCATTCGGTTCATCTGATAGAAATTTAAAAGATAATATTGAACCAATTGAAAATCCATTAGAAAAAATGGACAAGATTGGTGGTTATACATTTGATTGGAATGATAAACAAGACACATACAAAGGACACGATATTGGTGTAGTAGCACAAGAAATACAAGAAGTCTTGCCAGAGATTGTAGCAACTCGTGCTAATGGATACTTAGGTGTTAAGTATGAAAAGATTGTTCCATTACTAATAGAAAGTATTAAAGAAAATACAAAGAAAATTAAAGAATTAGAAGAAGAAATCAATCAAATTAATAAAAATTGTGATTGTTTGAACAAGTAAGCTTATATTTATATATAAGTAAAAAAGGAGTTATAATGGCAAAAAAATCAAAACAAATTAAATTTACAAAAGAAGAACTTAGTGGAATTAGAGAAGTTCGTAATAGTTTCAACAACATTACGACAAATTTCGGTAATCTTGAAGTTCAAAGAATACAGAATGAACAAAGATTATCTGCTATTGAGCAACAAAAAGTCATAGCAGAAAACGAATATAATCAAGTAATTCAACAGGAAGCAGAACTTCTTAACAATTTAAATGAAAAATATGGTCAAGGTTCATTGGATTTAGAGAAAGGTGTATTTACACCAATTGAAGAAAAAAAATAATGTCCAAAACCACATTTTGAGTTTTTAAATTGATATTTATACTTACGATATAACCTAATTAGGAGAAACATAATGGCTGAAAGAATAGTCAGTCCAGGTGTATTTACCAGAGAAAAAGATTTATCTTTCTTACCAGAAGCTATTGGTGAAATAGGAGCAGCATTAATCGGACCAACAGAAATGGGTCCAGCTTTTGTTCCAACAACCATCAGAAACTTCGGTGAGTTTGAAACACTTTTCGGTAAAGAAACCGGAGACTTTTATGTTCCTTTCACTGCGAAGCAATATCTTCGTAATGCAGGAGCATTAACAATAGTCCGTGTTTTAGGATTGGGCGGATATACAAATGATACCTTCGTGCTTATCGCTAGTGGTTCAACATACGGAGTAAGAGCGTTAGCTACATTAAAACCTTCAAGAGGCGCAGGAGCTTCACCATTTATTGGTGGACCAACAAGTGGCTCAATCAATAGTAGTGCTAATTCAGCAAGTGCATTTACACTTGAATTAGATACTAATAATGATGCGGCAAAGGAAAGTTTTAGTTTATCTTTCTCTACGGCTTCAGCTAACTACATTACAAATGTATTTAGTGAAAACCCACAAGACAATAGTAAACCGGTATATGTATATTCCAACTTCCAAAATACACAAAATCAAGTTGCAGGAGATGATGTCATCACATTCGCGAGTGGTGCAAATGAAAACTTTTCATTTGATTACAAACCAGCATCAACACCAGCAATTCAATCACAATTAGTAAACGGAGCAAGAACAGACTTATTTAAAGTCAAAACATTATCACACGGAAGTAATATGAACTCTAAATTTAGAGTTGGTATTTCTGATGTTAAGAGAGCAGCAGATGTTGCGGGTAGTGATTTTGGTTCTTTCTCATTACAAGTGATTACAAACAACCCAGGTCAAAATGACGACGGGACAGTTTTAGAGAACTTCTCAAACATAAGTTTTGATGAAAATTCTACAAACTACTTACCAAGAGTAATTGGTGATAAATTTATCACTATTGACTCAGCAGGTAAATTAACATCAAATGGTGATTACCCAAACAACTCTAAATACATTAGAGTATCAGATATAAGTAATCTACCAAATACTTCAAAAGAATTAGTGCCTATGGGATTTGATAAGTTATCATTACCGCATGTTCTGGTACTCGGAACACCAAGTGGTAGTGCTCACGCAGCAGCATTCCCAACTGCTTCTTTTGTAACAGGACAAACTAACAATCGTGGTTCATTTGACCAAAATGCTTATTACGGACTTGATTTTTCAAACAAAGATAGTCAGGCATACTTGAAACCACTTCCAACATCAGTCGGAACAGGAAACAATGTAACAATGAGTTTAGAAAATCAATTAGGTAATGCAGACGCATCAGTATTAGGTGACACATTTGCAAACGCATCTACATTGATTTCTTTAACTAATTCAGCAATTGGACAAAGAAAATTTGTAATTCCTTTCCAAGACGGATTTGATGGTTCAAATCCAGCAACAGATATTAAATCTGGAACAGACATTGTTGGAGACAACACACAAGGATTTGACTTAAGTTCAGCTTCAGCAACGGGTTCGTTGGCATTTAAAAGAGCTATTAACGCAATCTCAAATCCAGATGAATACGATATTAACTTGTTAGCACTTCCAGGTGTTATTCACTCAATTCACTCATCAGTAACAAATCACGCAATTGATAAGATTGAATCAAGAGCAGACGCTTTCTTTATTATGGACGGCTCTCATTATTCAGCTTCTATTCAAACTGCGATAAATGATGTTCAAACCTTAGATAGTAATTATGTAGCAACATATTACCCTTGGGTTAAAGTGATTGACGAAGTGAAAAACAAACCTACTTGGGTTCCACCTTCAGTAGTTCTACCAGGTGTATATGCACAAAATGATAGAATTGGACAAGAGTGGTTCGCACCAGCAGGTTTAAATCGTGGTGGCTTATCAGAAGTAACAGAAGCTAAAACAAGACTAACCAACTTAGAAAGAGATGATTTATACGAAAATCGTATTAATCCTATCGCAACTTTCCCAGGTCAAGGTGTAGTCGTGTTTGGTCAGAAAACACTTCAAGGTAAACCAAGTGC
>Ga0181390_1001270_pt1 | contig 11185 bp, 6 predicted proteins | sample 13SPOviralmetaG_FD_130085 | JGI IMG/M metagenome (GOLD analysis project Ga0181390, IMG submission 130085) | Marine viral communities from the oligotrophic San Pedro Time Series (SPOT) site, San Pedro Channel, CA, USA - 13 SPOT_SRF_2010-07-21 | ecosystem: Environmental > Aquatic > Marine > Strait...
ATTTACATTCTAAATATGTAAGTTCTTTTTTATTGTAAGCCACTTGTAGGATTTTTCTTTCTAGATCTTCTTTATTTGCTTCTTTTATAAAACTGTGCGAACCATAGTAAGTTTTCCAATCGCTTTCTTTTAATACTCTTTTGAATGTTGGTGGACGACCTTTACCTTCATATAGGGCTTTTTCTTTTTTGCCTAATTTTTTCTTTAAATTGTAAATTAAAGATTTTTTACCAATGTATTTTTTTCCAGTTGGTAAATGAGTTGTTTGATAAATAAAACCGAATGCTTCCTTAGGAAGGTCAACGATTTCATTAATTTGTTTATTTAAGTAATACCACATACAATGAATATAAAAAAAAGACCCTGGAAAACCAAGGTCTTTTTAAAAAATATTTGAGAATTATTAGTCTGCGATTGTTGGGATTGTTGCTGAATGTACTGATCCCCAAAGATACCACTCTGTAGTACTTTTAGCTAAAATATTAATATCATAATTCATCGGTGTTACTAAAGTAAGTAATTCATTTGAATCACCGTCTGAAAAGACTGAATCACCTGTTCCATCATCATGAACCCACATTACGTTTCCTATAAAAAACTGAGTGTTTGAAGTTCCTAATGAGAAAATATGGTTATGTGCTTCATCAGCTCCTCCTACATAAACAAAGTTATAATATTCTCCCGCTGCTGCTGCTGCTGGAATTGTAAACGTTGAGTTTTGAGATAAATCTGCTACTACATTTACTCTACCTTGGTTTGCTGCTTTTGTTAAAGTAACTGCAGCTGCATCTGTTAATGCTGCTGGTGTTGGTAATATACTGTCAATTAAGTGACCGAATTCTGCTTCTGATGGTTGATCTCCTGTTTCGAAGAAAGCTGCTAGCTCTGAGTTTAATTTTACTGCCATAATTTAATTTTTTTGATTTTTTGTTAGTTAAAATTGCAATTTTACTATTATACGTATATGGCCTTTTTCAAAGACGCGATTTTATGTATCATATCTTACAACAAAAGTTGTATCTGTTTCATCTGACATTCTTATTGGTTGTCCTAATTTACCTACTACTAATAATTCCATATTATCATCATAAAGTCCAATAGTTGTAACATGGGGTTTAAATAATGAACTTGTTGTAAAATCTGCTAATTCATGACTTGTTTTAGATTTAAATTTTCTTACTGATATATTAGTTGTATTATTAAATTCATGTTCTCCTACTGTACATTGATATTCATGTTCATAAATTAAATGTGTTCCTTGAAATTGTAGTTGGTGTATACCTCTGTTTCCTACTTGGTAAACACTTTGTGAGTTTGTACCTCCTATAGAAGCTGTTCCTATTCCTGCTGAATTTAAGACATGATGGTAAGAAGGATGGGTTATTGTAGCAAACCCGTTTGGGTAAAATATATTTCCTATATAGGGAGACCCATTTATACTTTCTGATATGTTAGTTATTGTCGTTGAATTATATGCTCTAGACCATATATTAATATTAGTTATATCTCCATTAAAAAATTTAGGACCTTCAATAAAAGAACCACTAACATAATTTCCTACAATAAACGTACTCCCTAAACTAGAAGAACCTATACCCCCACTATTGTCTATATTATTACTACCTCCATTTCCTCCTATATAAAGATCAGCTGTATTTCTTGTTTGGTCTTTAAAAGATACAGTAGTTTTATCTTTTAAGGATCCATTTAAATATAATTGCATTGTAGATCCCGAACGTTGACATAAAATATGTGAATAATTAAGATCATTATTCCATATTCCTTCTATTTTAGTACTTAATGATTTTATTTCATTACCGTCTGATATTTCAAAAAATAAAGAACTACTTTGCATATATATTTCATAAGGAAATCTATCTTCAGCTGATGCTATTTTAGAATGATATATTAAAGAAAACTGTCCAAGAGATGATGGTGTATTAAAATCTTTAATAGTATGAGAATGAATATTTTTTGTTTTACTTTTAGATAAAATATATCTTTTTTTATTATCTATTTGTGTTGCATTATAATTTCCTATAATAAATCCATTTCCTATACTAGAAAAACCTATACCATTTCCTACATAAGGAAAACCCTGAGGTTTTACCCAAAAAGATATTGAAAAATTATCATCTTTATTAAAATTATATTTTTCTGAATGAGAAGAAGATATTAAAGATCCTGTTGTACTATTAAATGAAATTTTTGGAAATTTATGAGAAATACTTCCTAATGAAGATGTATTAAAAGTTACATTATTATAATGTATATTATTCATAAAATAACTGTCATCTTTATCTAAAGGATAAAATTTAATAGGTTTGTTTTGACCTGTTGAGTATGTAGTAGGTATATTTACATCTATTCTTGTTCCTCTTCTCCATCTATTTTTATGGTAGACTTTTTGAAAGGATGATGGTAGTGCTGCTCCTATAATTCCTTCTTCAATTTGATCTCTTGTAGCTGTAGAGAAGGGTATTTCAGAAATTGTAGCGTATCCTGTATGTACTCCTAAATCATATTTTTTAAAACCTTTTATAGGATCTAATCTAAATACGTTTTCTTGTATATTATTAGGATAATTATTTATAATAGTTCCACTAATTAATAAATTACCAAATTTATCATCTATTATACTATATTCACTTGATGATAAATAAAAAGAACCTGGTTTTATTTCATTACCATATAACCCCATAGGAATGGAAAGTATATTTAATTTTTCATATAAATTTCTAGGTTGTTTTATATATTCTATAGGTCCTAATTTATCATGAATTTGAGAAAGATAATTTCTATAATAAAGTTTATCTATTTGGTTATATTTAAGTATATGAATAGAATCCGCTGAAGCACTTCCACTACTATAAATGTCATAAGATTCAGAAGTCCATCTTGAATTATAAAAAGAAGCTGAATTAGTAGATGCCGAAGCAGAAGTAAAATTATACTGTTTATGAGCGTTAAAAGGTATTAAAGCTTGATCTTGAGCTGTAAATTGTTTATAGACGTACGCCATTGGGTTAACATTTTAGTAGTCTAATTTAACTCTTATAAGTGCTTCTTTTGTGAAATCTTTAGCTACTGGTTGACTTAATTTTGCAACAGCAACTAATTCTGCTGCGTTATTGTATAATCCTACTGTTGTTATAAATGTTTTGGGATTATATTGCATACTAGCGTGTAATATTCTATTATCATCATCTGTAAACGATTCATTATTAGTGTAGTTAAATTCTGAGTTTCTTGCTCTAACAAAATAATATTTACTGTTGATTTGTTCTTCTGTATCTACTATAAAAGTACCACCCCCTACTATAGCGTCAAAAAAACTTTGATGTGGTTTATCATAAGTTGTTTGATTACCATCATTGATTTGATTATTTGATGCTTTAGTTCCAAAAGAAGCACTAAATGCATCTCCATTTAAAATTATAAGACCTGCATTAGGGTAAAAATACCCAAAACAAGAGGCACTAGTATTAATTGTTAATTGATTATGTGAAGTTCCTTGTTGTACACCATTTGAACCAGATACTATATGATAATATCCCCCCAATGCTCCTTGTTCTCCTCCTCCTGTAGCTGCATAATTAGGATTTTGAACAGTTGCTCCACGAGAAACACTGTCATCTGTTAAATGTATAATATGATTTACTCCACTATCTGTACTTCCTGTTCCTTCTACTGGAGATCCTGAAATATGTAAATTTAAAGATCCTGGAGATAATTTTTGTTTATATCTTGCTCTATTTACATTAATAATATAAATACTATTTGGTGTATGGTTTCCAAATTTAAATTTTGAAGTTTCATTGTCAAATACTAAATTTCTATATTGACCATATACTACTCTAGAAGCTCCTATACCTAATGAACCTGTGTCATTTGTAAAATCAGGAGATCCTGATCCTATATGATTTCCATAAGCTACAGCCATTTGAACTTCAGCAGTTGAAGAACCTGTTACTGCATTAAAAACATCTATATAAAACATTCCTGAACTTGTTGGTGAAGTCATTCCTACATCTCCCCCTTGAAGTGAAGAAGTATATCCTGTTAATACATTTAAATCATTTGTATTGTTTGACCATGTTGATGTGATTAAAGATTGTGGTCCTAAATCTACTATATCGTTAGCTTGATTGAAAGGTGATAAACTCATTTTTTATTTTTTAAGATTTATTAACTACTAATTGAAGTGTTTTTCTTGCTCCTGTTGTCATACCTTCAATTATTATTGTTGTTGTTATAGATTCTGTGCCTGTTGGGAATAATGCCTCTTCATTAGTAGGAGTCATAGTAAGTTGAAAACCATCTACATGTTCTGCTATTGCTTCAGAACCTCCATAAACATCTAATTCTTGAGGAGATCCTGTACTTGTTTCTGTAATCATATCATTTAAATAATTAAAGTTTACTACTGTAAATTTATATCCTCCTCCTTCTGTGCCTGCTGTAGTAGAATTATTAGTTAAATTATGTGTTACAGGTGATATTGTAAATGTTGACTGTCCTTTAATTAATGTAACTGTGTTATTTGTGATACCTGGTACTGAAATAAAAGGTAAAAGTGATTTTCCTCTTGATAAAGTAATTAATTGTGACTTCATCATATTAGTACCGTCAGGAATTGCTTCAATTAAAGGCATATTTTCAATTGCTTCTGAAGCATATTGAGTACCATTAGGGTGATTTTCATTAAATAAAGTATAATCGATTTCATCATCACCCAAAGCAAATTGTGTAATTCTAAAACTACCATCATTTCTAGAAAGTAATTCGCGTCCTCTTTTTGTTAAAATTGCATCTACTGTGATGCTACTATTGTCTAAATATCCCATTGTTTTTGTGTTTTGTTATAAATATAAACTGTTTTAAAAAATTGCATTTTTTGTTTAATTATCTTATATCATCTGAAATTAATATTTGTGTATTAGGAGAAGAGTCTATAATTCCTGCCTGTTGTAAATAAAAATTAATATTATTTTTAATTTTAGGGTGTGTGTGTTTAGGAATAATTACTATACCTTTTGTTCCTATCCCATTAAATAATTCTGTGTCTTTATTTAGATTTGATATTAATGTATGATCTTTATCTAAAAAAGATAATTGATAATTAAAAGAACCTGAATAATAATTACTAGAAGACATAGATCCTGTTAGAGATTTACCATATTGAGGGTGACTACTTGATTGGATATTTTGATACCCTACTGTTCCTAGTGCTCCTCCTTGTACATACACACTTGCTGTAGTTACTTTATCTATATTAATACCAAGTTGTAGTTTAGTTCCTATTTGAAAAGGTTGTTGAGTAGCAAAATTTACACACCCCCCTATAGTAGTAGATCCTGTTATATAAGCTGTTTGAAAATCATCAAAAAATGTATGTCCTTGAGGTTCAAATCTACTATCATTTATTCCTTTTAATCTAAGTTCATGTGTTTTAGGTAAAAATGAATTACATACTCCCCCTATATCTAATTGTGTTTGATTATGATCTACTTCAAATGTACTTATACTTCTTTCATCATGGGCACTACTTGTATTTGTTTCACTTAAACTAAAATCTTTAGTACCATTAAATAAAGTTAGATGTAATTCTGTAGTGGGGTAATTAGATTTTAAATAGTCTAAAGTATTTATTCCTATAAATCTGCTTGCTGAGCCTAATCCTGATGTTTCTAAAACATCTCCGTTATTAAGTCCTTGAGGTTGAGGAGGTTCATTTATATTACCAAAACTTCCTGAATAATATTGAATTGTAAATTTATTTGGAATAATAGATGAAGACACAAATGAAGGTCCTATTCTATCTAAAGCAAAACCAGATCCAAAACCAAATGCAGTTCCTCCTGTCATTTCTATAGTACCATATCTAAATCTTACTATATCTCTATTATCTACACCATCAGGAGTATATGGTATTCCCTCTTTAAAAAGATCAGATTGTGTTGATCCTTTTTTATACAAATACATTGAATTATTTTCAGTTAAATGTAAAGGAGAATCTACATGTTCAAATTCAAAAGTTTTTAATAAAAATCCTTTATTCATTTTAACCTTATATTCATTTAATCCCTTTAAATTTTGTGCTATTGATTCATCAATTAATTTAATACTAAAACTTTCTCCTGTTGGTAAATCGTTTGTAATAAAACTATGAAAAGGCACAAAATCTTCTACTTGTTTATCTAATAATTGAACAGAATCTGTTCCAGGGTCTATTAATAATATTTGATTTATGTTTATATAAGAATGGTCTTTTATTGTTGTAAATTGAGCGTCTTCTTCTCCCCCTATAACTGTATTACTTATATAAAGTGCTGTTGTTTCTCTTCTTACATTAGGATTTAATCCTGTTGGGTTTAATGTATCTCCTGGCCAATCTAATTGTGGGGGCCATGTACCTATTTGAAAAGAAGCTGGTTGGGTTGTTCCAAAACTAGAAGAGGTTGCTGAATTTACTATTACTGAAGTTCCTATCCCTCCTGGTGTTGTTTGGATGGGGGTAAATTTATTTATTTCTTTTGATCTAATTTTACACCCATCATATCTTGCATTTTTCCAATGTATTTGATCTACTAAAGCATCATCAAATTCAGCAGTAAATACTCTATCCTCTATACTTTTTGAAGGTTTTTGAAATGTTGGATTAAATTTAAATAAAATAGGGAATGGTGCCATTATAGAGTATAAGTTTGATATTGAAAATATTTTTTAGATTTTCTTCCTGTTATTACGTTTCCTAATAATACATTTGATTTATGAGGAATATAATTAATATTACGTCTTGGTATGTTAGTAAAACTTGTTACAACAAAAGTACTCCCAATAGTAGCATTTCCTATACCTATACCACTTCCATAACTTCCTATATTAAAAGTAGCACCTATAGTAGAAGATCCTATTCCTTGGGGAACATTAGGTCCAAATAAATAATAATTTCCTATAACAAAACTACTTCCAATAGCCGCACTTCCTATACCAAAAGATGCTTGTCTGTTTATAGTAAAGGGTTGTACGGGGGCTTGGCATGATTGGTTGTTGTTTCCTTTAGGATCATATTTAAAAGGATTTAAATGATCCTCATAGATTTCTATAGTACCATTTGTTCCTTGTTCTAATCTTTCACTATATTTACTTGAAGTTATAAAAGTTAAATTATTATTACTAACAACATAACTACCTGGTTCCCATTGTCCTATTGTAGTAAGAATATTAGATGATGTTGCAAATGGATCTTCTGTGTCTATAAGTGAACCTGTTCCATCTGGTTTATATAAATTTGTAGGGGCAAAAGAAAATGCTTTATTTCCTGCGTTATAAGTTTCTATTTGAACATCAAAAGTTTGATGAGAACCCGTAGTCATTGTTTGTGCATCACTTCTTATAGGTACTTCTCTTTGAAATTTAGTTCTTTCAAGATATGTTGGTTCTATTAATAAACCTGTTTTTGTGTTTGCTTTAAAAGGTACAAATTGTTCTATTATTTTAAAAAGAGTATGGTCATAATCTTGTATTAATTTAATATAATCCCAATAATTATATCTTCCTCTTAATTTTCTATTATAAATTTCTTGAATATCCTTTAAATCTTCATATTTTGAGGATGATTGAGCTGAAGGTAAAGGACTACCTATATAATCATCTAATCTAAAGGATCCTAAGGTATAAATTATATCTTCATTTATTTCAGATGTAGGTGAAAAATGTATACCTAAATCTTCATATTCAGGAGGTTGTCTGTCTAAAGTTGACGTTTCTACTTTTTTATTTACTAATAATATATTATCTGATGGAATTGTTCCTGTGTCTATTCTTACTTTTTCACTTGTCATTGAAGCCCCAACTGTATCTGGAGTAGGTAAATGATGAGTTTCTGTTATTTCTATAAATGAAGCTCCTCCTGCTACATTAGAAGATAATGTTCCTAAATAATTAACTTCTATATTGGGGTGGTAAGAAGATAATGGTGCAATTTCTTCATCAGTTGATCCCATAGGTATTCTAAAAAGTAAATTGCTATAAGAAGAAGATGGAGTATTACCACTATACATAAAAGGTTCAAGTGCGTGTTTTTTTAAAGTTTCATGTGATAATAATTCACCAAAATGATATCTAATTTCTTGCATTGAACCTGAAAAAACTAATGAATCTATATTATCATAAGCTGATGTAAGATTTGGTTTTATACCTCCTATATAAACATAAGCTGCTCCTCCTATATTAGTATTTCCATTAAAAGGATCCCCAAATGTTAATTGTCTGTCTGCTTTAGTTTGTGCTATACTTGATGTATATGCAGATACATGTTTTAGCCAATTAGCTTGATATGCCCCAAAAATTATATCATTAGTTGCTGCTTGACTTCCTGATACTCCTATAAAAATATTCCAAAAATCTCCATTATATACGGGAAAGTTACTTGTTGAAGCTACTACTGTATCATTAATTATTAAATCTATTTTACCATGTTGAGAAGCATCTAATGATGATGATATATCGTTTCCTGTGTATGTTGTTAATCTTAATGTTGGATCTTTAGTAGCATCACTTCCTGATAATGTTAATAAATGTTGATCTGAACCATCAGGTAATTTGTCTGGTTTAACTCTAAATTCAATTGTTTTAGCTGAAGAAGATAAAGCATCTGTTAGAGAGGATGACCAATTTGATTTTATAAAGTGACCGCTTGTTCCTGAATTTCCTCTATAAGCTAATGATGATTTATCATAACTAAAAGTTTTATAAGTACCAGAAGTATCTAAATCTTTTAAAGGACCACTTAAAAGTGTATTTCCCCCATATTCTTTTACATTTAATATTGTTGAAGGTACTCCATAACAATTCATTAATGCTCTTAAACCTCTTTCTGTTCCTTTAGTTTTTAAAAGATAAGGAGCATTATTATATAATCTTTTCCAAATTTCTTTTGTTATTTGACCTTTAGGAATTGAACCTTTATTTGAAGCAGTAACAAAAGTTTTTATACCTCTTTGAACATTATAAAAAGCATTTGTATTACTTCCTACTATAAATTGACCTACTATTAAATTTCCTACTGTATTATCTTGTATTCCTTCTCCTAAAATATATTCTATTAAGTTAGAATTTTCAAATTGATCAAAAGTATCTATACCTAAACTTTTAAGTTGAAAATATACTAATTCTCTTGAAATACCAAATTTATTATCAGAATTATGTATTTCTGTTATGTGTTTTATATGAGTCCATATATAATCAAAATGTTGACCCATCATATTTACAAAATTTACATATAAATTATTGTCTTTATTTTCTAATATATGTTCAGGTATTAATTTTTTTAAATTATGAGGATTTTCTCTATCATATAAAGAAGCAGATAATAACTGACCTCCATAATCATTATAAGCATCTTTTTCATTTCCTAACCAACTTATTGCTTGAGAAGAAGATATTGAATACAATTTATAGGGGGTAGTTGTATTTTGTTTTGGCCAATCATAAAGGCTACCTGAATTAAAATATAAAAAATGTTCATAACCATCAAAGTTTTTTATAATATTTCTTTTTTTAGTTTTTATATCTTCTAAAACTGTTTTGTAAGTATTAGAACCTGTAAGTGAACCTTGTACTAATTCTGTTTGTGTTATCTGAGATTCATGTAGTTCTATTGATTTTAATTTCTTTTGAAAGTTTTTTAATCTTTCTATAGCACTACTAAAATGTGTAAAATTTTCAAAATGGTAAGGTCTATCAAGTTCTTCCATACTTGAAGATACATTTCTTATATAATCATATTGTATATTTATTGTGTCTGGGTTTTCTAATTTATTTAATAAATGATTATAAGAAGAAGTTACATTATAATTTAATATATCATTATAAGACTTAAAGGCAGAAGGTATAGAATTATTTTGTCTTGTATTTATTTGAAAATTAGGACCCATTAATTCAATACTATTATCTTCTATTGGAGGAAGTCCTAAATCTATTGTTATAAGAATAGGATCTGAGATTTCTTCAACTATTTTAAATTTAGTATCTTTTTTAATTGATAAAGATAGGGGTTCTAATGTTTTTAATATTAATTCATGTTTTAATGTATCTTTATTTAACATTAAATTAATTCCAGAAAATAATACTCCCCCACCAAAATTTAAAACAAATTCTTTAAAATAAGATGCACTTTCTACTTCTAAAATAAAATTAAGAATAGATTCATCAAATAATTCATTATTAACTCCTTCAGCTATTGACTTTATTTCTCTACGAGAAGTAGATATTTGTTTTAACTGAAAGGGAAAATGAGATGAATTGAAAATTTTATTTCTAAAAGGATGTATACTAATATTATATAATCCTGAAGTATAACCTCTATCTGATAGTATTTTTTCTCCATTAATACTAATAACATTATTTTCTTTTTTAAGTTGATAATCTTGAAAATTTGCTTCAGAATATATTAATTGGTTTGCTGAGTTTTTTATATGAAGTTCTATATAATCTTCTTCTCTACCAAAAGTTGTTTGAAGTGTTTTTGTTTGAATTTCTGGATCTTTTATTTCAAAAGTATCTTCATAAACTGTTTGTGTTGGTATTAAACTTAAATCTCTTATAGGTCCTTCAGGTTTACTGTATCCTATTACAGTATCTTTTACCATTACTGGTGTTTGGGTATTTGTTTTAGAATTATAAGCCATTATATATTATTTATCCTATATAAATATTAGAAGGTAGTTTTTTACCTGTATTAACTTCATATATAGATATAAATATGTCTTTTTCTGAATTTATATCGGGTCCTGAAGGGATTCCACTTATTGTAGCAGCAGGTACACTTATTGACCATCCTCTAGGATCATTAGCATTTGTAAGCCCTTTTTTTCTTAAAAAATCTTTTACTTTAAGTACATTTTCAGTTCCATGTATTAATCTTTTTTTTCCTGATTGTAAAAAATAAAAAGTTATTTCATTTAAATTTGTATCCCGTGGGGCCCATCTTTGTAAAATTATATTATTAGGAAATAAAATGTGTTTATGTTCTATAGAATCTATATCTATTTGTATTTGTTCTTTTTGTTTTTGTAAACTTAATACTTGAAGAAGTTTGGGATTAATATAATCTGTTGCATATTTAAAGCTTTCTTTTGCGAAAAATTTATGTGTTGGTTTTGAAATATTATAAAATTTA
>Ga0181390_1001272_pt1 | contig 11182 bp, 7 predicted proteins | sample 13SPOviralmetaG_FD_130085 | JGI IMG/M metagenome (GOLD analysis project Ga0181390, IMG submission 130085) | Marine viral communities from the oligotrophic San Pedro Time Series (SPOT) site, San Pedro Channel, CA, USA - 13 SPOT_SRF_2010-07-21 | ecosystem: Environmental > Aquatic > Marine > Strait...
CTGCTTCTGGCATCTCTATGCTTATGTCTGCAGCTAATGGTAGTATCAGAAATGTTGTTAAGAATGTTGATGATTATTTGATTGGCCCTATGGGTCGTGCATTCTTCGCATTCAATATGCAGTTTGACTTTGACACAGGCATCAAGGGTGACTTAGAAGTTAAAGCTTCAGGTACAGAGAGCTTGATGGCTAACGAGGTACGGTCACAGCGCTTAATGCAATTTATGGGTGTTGCATCTAATCCTGCACTACAGCCATTCGTTAAGAGTGACTACATTATCCGTGAGATTGCTAAGTCAATGGATCTAGACCCAGACAAGGTTACGAACTCTCTGAGTGATGCAGCTATTCAAGCTGAGATCCTTAAGAAGTTCACACAGCCTCCAGAGCCTCCAGCAGGAGCGGAAGGTGCTCCACAGGGGCCGCCCCAGCCCAGCGCACCGGGAGCAGGCCCAGAGCAAGCGGGAGTGGCTGTGAGTGACACTACAGGTGCAGGTGGTGGTAACATTGGCACAGGCACAGCACCCACACCGGGTGAGCAAGGCTTTACAGGTACGTAACAGTGAACAGTAACATTAAGAAGCTCGTGAACGAGAAGGCTGTATTGGATGCATTCTTAGAGATGCTAGACAGTAAAATACAAACAGCCCACCGCAGGTTAGAACAAGAGAGTACAATGGAAGGCATGTATCGCATTCAAGGCGAGATTGCTGCACTACGCAAGTTAACCTATTTAAGGGATGAAGTGAATGGCCCAAGAACCTAACACGGATGAAGAGATGAACGACATGCTGCTGGAAGAGCAGGTAGATCCTGTAAGTGGCAACACTGCTCCTGTAGGTGCTTTACCTTCTGAGGTACGTGATGATATTGACATTCGTGTAAGTGAGAATGAGTACGTTATCCCTGCGTATGCTGTTCGCTACTTCGGTGAAGGTTTCTTTGATGAACTATTAGGTGCAGCAGAGCAAGGCTGGGACCGCATTAAAGAAGGTGATGAGCTACCATTCCGTGATGATGAGCTTGAAACAGAAGGCGATGACGAAGAGCCTAAAGAAGGTTACGCTGAAGGTGGTAACATACCGGGAGCAGGAGTTACAGTACCACAGCCTGTGGGTGGTGGCTTTGGTGGCTACGGCGGTACAGGCGCTCGCTTTAGTGGATTTGAATCTCGTATATACATAAACCCTGAAACAGGGCGTGAGATGCTTATCTTCTTCTTTAATGGCAAGCCTATGAAGCGTATCCCTCAAGGATTTAGACCTAAAGGTGAGACTGCTGTTCAGGAGCAACAGACGGTCGCTGCAGAGCGTGATGATGATGATAAAGGTCCAGTTATTAAGACACAGGATGGATATTGGAATAAGCCTGCATCTGAATGGACTCAAGAGGACTACGATGCCTATAATAAAAGTATGATGGATAACTTGCGTAATGGTAAAGACCCACTGGATCCTAGTCTATTAGAGAACTTTGTAACAGGCCTTATTGGTGCATCACCTTTAGGCTTAATAGGAGGTGCTGTTGTTGGTGGCGCTATTAAAAAAGGTAAACAAGCAATAGCAAAACAAGCATATGATTTGTCTATTAGTGGTTTAGGATCTGGTAATACTGGTAATATTAAACCAAAGACATTAGCTGAAACCATGTTTTTAACTGCTGGGGGATTAGGTGTAACAGGTCAAACAGAGCAGAATCAAGCAGGTACAATACAAACATTATATGGCAACTCTGATAACGATACACAAAATATTATAATGACAGCAGGTGAAGACGTAGCTATGTCTATGCCTGTATCAAGCAGTAGCTTTAATTTGTTTGACCCCTCTACTTGGTTTGGCGGCGCAGCTAGTACTGCTGCACCTGAGTCTGTAGTAACAGATGATATGTCTTTCTCCGATTGGTACTCGTCTACAACGGGTTCTTCATTAAACTCTTCAGACGATAGTATTTTTTCTACATCAGGAACAAACACTTCTGATTTAAATGCAGCATCTTATGCCAAAAGATCAGACTCTGGATCTACCACCCCTACCACCACTGTCAATACCCCTCAAGCCCCTCGTGAAGACAACGAGCCTTCCGCAGCACAAAGAGCGCAAGCTGCTGTTGATTCAGGTCAAAAAGAAGCTAAAAAGGTAACATATGGTGGAAAGACACGATACTCAGGGTCTGGTAGATAGTATACAGACTAAATAACTATAAGGCTACCCGGCAATATTGCTGGCCCCAACATAAAAGGAACTACAACTATGCCAGAACTAACTCAAGTAGAAACACCTAAGAGTGCAGGCTTTGTTCAACCTAAGGGTGGATCACGAGCTAACAAGAGTCGTATTGAGAAAGATGAGGCAGAGCTTAAAGCTCTAATGGAAGCACAGTCAAATGGGCAAGAAGAGGAATCCAGTAGCGAAGGAGCTACGCCAGCCCAAGTACAGACTGAGGGTCGTACCCAACAAAAAGAAGCCAACTCTGAAGGTGAAGCACAAGAAGATAACTTGACTGGTGAAGAGCGTACCTACAAGAAGCGTTACAACGATCTACGTACACACCTTAATAAGCAGTCAGAAGAACTGAAAGCTATTAAAGAGCAGCTAGGTCAAGCTCAGCAGAACGGCACTGTACGTCCACCTACTACAGATGAAAGCATTGAGGCATGGGCTAAGAAGTATCCTGAGATTGCTGGCATTGTAGAGACAATCGCTGAGAAGAAGGCTCAAGAGAAGTTCAGCCACGCAGATGAACGCTTGCAGCAGATAGACAAGATGAACGCTGAAGCCCAGCGCACTAAGGCAGAGAATGAAATCCGTACTATGCACACAGACTTTGATGATCTACGTGCAAGTGATTCATTTCATGATTGGGCTAGTGAACAACCTAAGTGGGTACAGGATGCTCTATATGAGAACCAAGATGATCCTAAATCAGTTATACGAGTTATTGATCTGTATAAGGTTGATAATGGAATGGACGTTAAAGGTAAGCGGCGTAAGACTAAAGAAGCAGCCTCTGCAGTTGTAACTAAGCGTACAACTAAACCTGACAACGACAACCCAGCAGGACATATTCGTGAGTCACAAGTGCAGAACATGTCTACGCAAGAATATGAAGCAAACTCAGATGCAATCATGGAAGCTATCCGTAGTGGTAAGTTTATTTATGATATTTCTGGGGGTGCACGTTAAAAAGGTATTGACAACGCATAGATATATGCTATAACTATGTATGTTAATTAAGGAATGTTAAGCCCTGCAGAAGTAGCTACCTTTGCATTCCTACTACTACTGAGCAGAAAACTACTAAGATAAGACTTACCTGATCAAGTACAGGCCCGATAGTTCCAAAGTAGGCCAACTGAGGAACCAATCGCACCCTAGAAAGAGCAGCCTCTTACACAGTGTTTAAGCTTAATTACTTATAAGCCTAACATCTATGGAGGATAACAACATGGCTTTCGCATCAGCATCAGGATACACTAACTTGCCAAATGGCAACTTTAGTCCTGTAATCTACTCGAAGCAGGTACAGCTTGCTTTCCGTAAGTCCACCGTATGTGGTGACATTACGAACTCTGATTATTTCGGTGAGATCTCTGGACAGGGTGACACTGTTAAAATCATTAAAGAACCTGAAATCTCAGTGAGTGCCTACACTCGTGGTGAAACTGTTGCAGCACAAGATCTTGCTGACGCAGACTTCTCATTGGTTGTAGATAAAAGTAACTACTTTGCTTTCAAGATGGATGACATCGAAGAAGCGCACTCCCATGTAAATTTCATGAGTCTTGCAACCAATCGTGCAGCTTATCGTTTGGCTGACCAGTATGACCAAGAAGTTCTTGGTTACTTGGCTGGTTACAAACAGTCAGCTTTACACGCTAATGCAAACACAGTTAACAACGTAGTTAACGGCACAAAAGCAAACACGGCTGCTGGTACAGACGAATTGCTTGCAGCTAACAAACTGAAGAAAGGTGACTTCGGCAACATCACTACTACAAGTGCTGCTGATCACTCAATCCCAGTTGCTGCACGTTTGCCGGGAGCAACAGCTTTGCCAACCGCAACTGTTTCACCAGCTATGTTGGTTTCACGTATGGCTCGTCTGTTGGATCAACAGCAAGTAGACTCACAAGGTCGCTGGCTGGTAATTGACCCAATCATGATGGAAGTCCTTCGTGACGAAGACAGCCGCTTGTTGAATGCTGACTTCGGTGGCTCAGGTCTACAGAATGGCATGGTCTTGAATAACTTCCACGGCTTCCGTGTATACACTTCAAGCAACCTTCCAGCAGTAGGTACTGGCGCTGGTACAACTGGTACAGCTAACCAAAACACTAACTATGGTGTTATCGTTGCTGGACATGACTCAGCCGTTGCAACTGCAGAGCAGATCAACAAAACTGAAACATACCGTGACCCCGATTCATTCGCTGACATCGTGCGTGGTATGCACCTATATGGCCGCAAAATCTTGCGTCCAGAAGCATTGGTTACAGCTAAGTACAACTTGGCGTAAACTTAATAGTAGGAGGGCTGCTTTCGGGTGGCCCTCTTATTCTATCTAACGTAATCTTTAGGATGTGCCATGTCTACCTATGTAGAACTTACAAACGAATTACTGAGACGTTTAAATGAAGTTCCTGTGGATATTGCGGGTTCTGACTTTACATCTCTACGTAACGTACAGGCTACAGCTAAAGACGCTATCAATAGCAGTTTAAGAGAGATCTACCAGACAGGCCAAGAGTGGCCCTTTTTGAAGACTACATATACACAAACACTTACAGCAGGTACTCGTGAGTACACCTTCCCTACTACTTACTCTAGCGTAGACTGGGAAACATTTTATTTAAAGAAGAACTCTACTAAAGAGAACACACCTACAGTATTAAAAGCTATAGCTTACGAAGAGTACATTAGCATATATAGACCTATGGATGATTTAGCGGATCAAGTAAACGGTGATTCAGCGCCTATAAAAGTCTATCAGACATTCGGAGATTCTTTCGGTGTCACACCTATTCCTGACGCAGACTACGAGATTGAGTACGTATACTGGAGTGTACCTACTTCATTAACTAACTACAACGACATATGTGTTGTACCTGAGCGCTTCAATCACGTTATCATTGACGGTGCTATGGCGTACATGATGCACTTTAGGAGTAATGAGCAGAGTGCTAACATGCATCAGCAGAAGTTTGAGCAAGGCATTAAAAGTATGAAGCGTGTCATGTTCGATGATGAACTAAGGCTACGCTCTACAGTTATCGAAAGATAAACATGGATAGGTTAAACACAAACCTTACAGTGTGCAGCGGTGGTCTTATAACTAATGTAGATCCACTAACACATGCCTCTGCTTTAGGCGGTAGTGCTTTACGTATGATTAACTATGAGCCATCTCTATCGGGTGGCTATAGACGTATCAGCGGGTTTTCTAATGACTACGGTACTGTACCGGGTAACGGAGCTACTTTAGGAGTATATGTAAATGGCAACTTACATGATGGTATTTTTGCTTGCAGAAAGCCTGATTCTGGGTATAACTATCTACACAAGTGGAATAACTCTAGTTCCTCATGGGACGCCATAACTTCTACAGGCAACCCTACTATGGTAGGTGTAAGCCGTGTACGCTTTGCTGAGTATAACTGGACTGGTGAAGTACTACTTTTAACTGATGGTATCAACCCTGCTGCTCTTTATGATGGTACTAGCTACACACAGATTACGCACACTAATGCACCTGACGATCCTAAGTTTGCAGAAGAGTTTGCTTCACATATATTCTTAGCTGGCGATTCAACAGAGCCGTTTAACTTATTCTTCAGTGCTCCTATTAACGCTACAGACTTTAGCCCTGCTGCAGGTGCAGGTGTTATTAACGTAGGTTTTAAGATTACTGCTGTTAAAAAGTTTCGTAATACACTATTTATCTTTGGCGCTAATAATATTAAGAAGTTAACTGGCACAAACATAGCTGACTTTGTTTTAGAGAATGTTACATCAAATTTAGGTTGCGTTGCCCCTGACTCTGTGGTAGAATTTGGTGGTGACTTACTATTCTTAGGACCAGATGGTATTAGACCTATTTCAGGAACTGACCGTATTGGCGATGTTGAACTCGCCCCTGTATCTAAAGAGATCCAAGACATCTTTGATAACTATTACTTATCCGAAACTATTGTAGATATTAGTATTGTTGTTATTCGTAAGAAGTCTCAGTTCAGGTTTTTCTTTAAGAACGATAGTTCATTATCTTTGATTGGTGCTATACGTAAAAGCCAAAACAAACAAAGTATATTTGAATATAGCCAGCTAATTGGTATTGAAGCTAACTGTGTAGCATCTGGGTACGTTGGTCAGTTTGAGCATGTAATACACGGAGATGGTTCAGGTAAAGTATATAGACAGGAACGTGGTACATCTTTTGATGGCAGTGACATATTTAGCTTGTACCAAACACCTTACTATTATATGGAAGACCCTGAGATAAGAAAGATTATCTATAAAGTAGATACATATCTAAAGTCTGAAGGTAACACAGAAGTCTTTGTTGGTGTTTCGTATGACTATGATGATGTACACTCTCTAAACCCGGCGAGTTATACTTTTTCTACTGAGGGCGCTGCGGCTATTTACGGCACAGCTATTTATGGTTCAGGTGATATTTTTGATGGCAACCCTTCACCTAAAGCCTTGACTAATGTATCTGGTTCTGGTAAATCTGTATCAGTAAGCTACGTTACAAACAACCAGAATGCAAGCCATACAATTCAAGCTATTGCCATGACGTATGGTACAGCAGACAGGAGATAGACCGTGGCAGGTTATATAAGACAATCTACAGCAGACATTATCCCTACCGCTACAGTTCGTGCGGCTCCAATCAATGCTGAGTATAACGCACTCCGTGATGCCTTTGCTGCATCCGGTGGACACAAGCACGATGGTACAACAGGTGAGGGTGAGTACGTACCTCTCATAGCTGACTTAGATGCTCTCAATAAAGTTGTCATTGATACAACAAATAATCGCATAGGCTTTTTTGTCGAAGTATCTAGCTCTGCAGTAGAGCAAGTACGCATTCAAGATGGTGCAGTAGTTCCTGTAACAGATAACGATATTGACTTAGGTACATCTTCACTAGAGTTCAAAGACTTGTACTTAGATGGTACAGCTTACATTGACACACTAGCAGTTCACGAATCCGCTACAATTACAGCTAATCTTACAGTAAACGGCAATACTACATTAGGTAATGCTGCAAGTGATACAGTAACAGTTACTGCAGATGTAGCTTCTCATCTTATTCCTTCTGTTGACTTTACCTATGACTTAGGTGCTGTAGGCTCTGAGTGGCGTAATCTTTACATTGACGGTACAGCTAACATTGATAGTCTTGTAGCTGATACAGCAGACATCAATGCAGGTACTATTGATAATACAGTTATTGGGGGAACTACAGCAGCGGCTGCAAGTGTCACTACACTAGACGCTTCAAGTAATGCTACTGTAAGCGGAACACTAGATGTAACTGGTGCTACTACATTGACTAGCACACTTGCTGTAACTGGTAATACCACTGTTGGCGGTACTCTTGGTATAACTGGTGCAACTACCTTAAGCTCTTTCTCAGCTACTTCTGCCGACATTAATGGTGGTAATATTGATGGTACAGATATTGGTACATCTGCAGTAGGCACAGGTGCATTCAGCACTGTCTCAGCTACAGGCAACATTACAGGTAATCTTGTAGGTAATGTCACAGGTAACGTAACTGGTAATACAACAGGTGACTTGACAGGTAATGTAACCTCTTCAGGTACATCTACGTTTGCTACAGTAGACATTAATGGTGGGGCTATTGATGGCACAACTATTGGTGCTACATCAGCAGCAGCTATCACAGGTACAACAATTACAGGTACAAGCCTTGTAGGGCCACTTACAGGAAATGTCACAGGGGATGTTACAGGCGATCTAACAGGGAATGTTACTGCTTCTAGCGGTAATACAAGCCTAAACAACTTGACAGTTAATGGTACTATTGATGCTACTAACACCACTATTAACAACGTAAGTGATCCAACTACTTCAGCCCAAGCTGCTACAAAAAACTATGTAGATACACAAATCAACAATCTTATTGGTGGTGCACCTTCAACACTAGACACGTTAAACGAGATTGCTGATGCTCTTAACGACGATGCAAGTGCATACGCTACGTTAGATACTAAGATCGACACTAAGCTAACTAAAGCTGGTGATACAATGTCTGGCAACTTGGCTATGGGTGCTAACAAGATCACAGGTCTTGCTACACCTACTACAGGTACAGATGCAGTTAATCTTACTTATGTGACAACTCTTTTTGGTAGCACAGCATCTGCAGCTACAAGTGCAACTAATGCTGCTACCTCAGAAACAAACGCTGCAACATCTGCTACTAATGCAGCTAATAGTTATGACAGCTTTGATGATCGTTATCTTGGTGTTAAGACAGGTACACTACCTTCAACAGACAATGATGGTGATGCTCTAATTACAGGCGCACTACTCTTTGATGGTACAAACAATGTTATGAAAGTGTGGAACGGTTCTGAGTGGGCTGCTGCATCTTCATCTATTGAGGGCATTAAGTCTAGCTTCCGTTATGTAGCTACAGCAAGTCAGACAGTATTTTCTGGTGCTGATGCTAACAGTAGTACACTTGTTATAGACCAAGCAGGTTTAGTAAATGTATTCTTAAATGGTGTACGTCTAGTACAAGGCTCTGGTCAAGACTATACAGTATCAGCAGCTAACAACAACGTTACGCTCCTTACAGGTGCAGCAGTAAATGATGTTGTAGAGATTGAAGTCTTTGGTAACTTTGCAGGTCAGTCTGGCGCAGAGGTAGCTATCACGGGTGGTAGTATTACAGGCTTGAGTGCCTTAGGTGTAGCTGGTAATGCTTCTTTCGGTGACAATAATAAAGCCATCTTCGGCGCTGGGTCTGACCTTCAGATTTACAGCACAGGCACAAACGGGTTTATTGAAAATAATACTGGCCTATTGATATTAAAAAATAACTCTGACGATAGAGACATTGCATTACAAAGTGATGATGGGTCTGGAGGGGTTGCAAATTATTTACTTGCTGATGGCAGCACAGGCTCCCTTAAAGCGTATCACTATGGCAATGAAAAACTCGCCACCACCAGCACAGGTGTAAATATCACAGGGACTTTGTCCAGCGATAAACTGAGTGTTTCTGAAGGTTCTTCTGGTGCAACTGCAAACTCAAACGCAGATGGGGTAGTTGTAGAGAATAATAGTAAAACAGGTATTTCAATTCTTACGCCTAATAATAGCGAGGGCTTAATATTCTTTGGTGATCCTGAAGATAATAACATTGGAAGAATTTCATATAACCATACCTCTAACGCAATGAGCCTTGTTACTAACAACAATACTCGTTTGAACATTGCCTCCAACGGCGACATCAGCTTTTATGAGGACACAGGCACCACTGCAAAGTTATTCTGGGATGCGAGTGCTGAGAGCTTGCAAATAGGTTCGAGTGGAACAGCAACACCTGCGGCAAACCTAATTATAAATGACACTGCCGCAAGTGGTTTTAAAGCAAAGCTAACATCAAGCGCATTTAATGTTGATGGTAACTGGCTTGGCCTTGGTATGGGCTACTATAGCGGTTACATGAAGTCTGCTATTATTGCAGAAGCGAAAGACGGTAATGCACGGGCCAACTTACATTTTGCATTAGATAGTGACACAGGCAGCGGTAACGTTGGATTAGCAGATGCTAAGATGACCGTTACTTATGATGGTAATGTTGGGATTGGTACGACTTCGCCTAGTGCGCCTTTGGACATTGAACACGGTACTGTTGGTGAAGGTATTAACGTATCTTTGTTCAGTACAACTCAATCTAATGGGCCAGTTTTGCGCTTGGCCCACTCTTTAAGCAATACCGTTGGAACACAAGCTGCTGTCACTGTAAATGACGTTCTTGGTAAGATACTTTTTGCTGGATCAGATGGTTCATCTTTTTATGATGGCGCAGCTATCATTGCAGATGCGTCGCAAACCTTTTCAGGTACCGCTGGTGGTACAAGGCTAGAGTTTTACACTACAGACTCAGGTACGCAAACCTTAGATCAAAGAATGGTTATTGACCAAGACGGATCGGTTGGGATTGGAACAGATTCGCCTAATGACAAGGTAGACATTTCTGGTTCTACTGGTGACGGCTACCGATTGACTGATGGTACGCACACAGGTGTCTTTAGATCAATTAGTGGCGGTACTATTCTAAAAACAACCACTAATCACGCCTTGCTGTTTGGTACTAATGACACAGAAGCCATGCGCATCGACAGCAGCGGTAACTTGCTTGTGGGGACTACCTCTGCGGGTGGTAGCAACGGTATTACCTTTCATAGCAGTGGATATATTCAACCCAGAACAAATACAGGTATACCTGCGATTTATGCTGATAGAGAGGGGAGCGATGGTAGTATCATTGAACTCCGCAAAGACGGCGCACCTGTGGGGAGTATTGGGTCTTCTACAAATATAGCTGGTAATTTTTATATTGCTGGGAGCAGCGGCCTACAATTTCGCAGCGATGATATTTTACCTACAAACGGATCAGGTGTATACAGCAGTGGAGCAGTTGACCTTGGGGATGGTGGGGCTAATTTTCGCAACCTCTACCTGTCTGGCGGTGTAACCTTTGGCAGCACTGGCGGTTCGGTCACAAGCAAAACGCTGGATGACTATGAGGAGGGGACTTGGACGCCTACTTGTGAGTCGGGCAGCCTAAGCTTTATTAGTGCAAATTATACTAAAGTAGGAAACCTTGTTACAGTTACTGCAAATGTTTATAATTTTTCTGATACAACAAGCTCAACTTCTATTGGAATAAATAATTTACCTTTTACTTCAACCTTTGCCAACCGTGCCACAGGGGCTATGATTGGTCGTTATATTTCTTCAACCAAAGGTTATAGTGCTTATATTGGGGCTAATTCAACTGTTGTTTATTTTTATGAGGCTCCAGAAGCGACTAATGCCTATGAAACTATGAAACATAGTGATTTAGGAGGAAGTGACAGTGATTTTGTTTTTACTGTTACTTACAGAGTATAATAACCACCCCTGTTGGATCA
>Ga0181390_1001276_pt1 | contig 11146 bp, 13 predicted proteins | sample 13SPOviralmetaG_FD_130085 | JGI IMG/M metagenome (GOLD analysis project Ga0181390, IMG submission 130085) | Marine viral communities from the oligotrophic San Pedro Time Series (SPOT) site, San Pedro Channel, CA, USA - 13 SPOT_SRF_2010-07-21 | ecosystem: Environmental > Aquatic > Marine > Strait...
ATACCCCATATCCTCAACAGCATAAATACCTTTATCTAATTCTGGTTGGGATATTTCTAAGTCTTCAAGATCCTCACTATCATATAAATTAGAATTGAATTCAAAATTATCATAAAATTTATTAAATTCTTCTTCGTTCCAGGGACCTGATTGGTTATAGCCGTATATTAAATCATTTGCATTATCATAGTATCCTGCTCCACCTGAACCTATACCTCCTAAAATACCATCATCAAATCTGAATCCAGCTTTTACTAATATATCTTCAACGTCTCTTATTTCTTCTTTTAATAGCTTACCTTCAGCTAAATATTTTCTTAAATCGAAATTATCCATTTATTTTTATTTTTAAATCGGTTGTGCCTTTTAGTACACGGTGAATTTCACCTTTGGTTATAAATATTGTTTCTCCTTCTTTCATGGCTCTAGGCAACATATTATCTCGTTGAATACACCATCCTTCACCCTCAAGAATTTCTATCTTTCTATCTTCATCATCCTGATGCCAAACTAATTCCATTGGATCAACATCTTTTGAAAACATTCTTATATTACCTTCGTCAATATAAGTATTTATTTTGTTTTTCCCCATTTTTCTCCTTTTCCTTTATCTTTACATTTTCCAGGTGTAGGTCTACATGATGGGTATTTTGCTCTTTTTTCTCCTTTTTTTCTACCACAGGCTTTATATTTTATTTTACCTGTTTTAGAATCTTTTCTACCTGTATTACAATCAACCCAACCTCCTTCTTTACCTGAAGGGCCTTGTCTTTTAAACCATGTACGTAAAGTTTCTTTTTCTTTTTCGTTTAAAGTTTGAACATGTTCTTTTACACCTTTCCAAATATCTCCTTTACGACATCTTACTACAGCTCCTGATTTATAAGCTGAAGGTTTATCAAATTTACGATCAGCAATACGAAGACATCTATCTCGTTTTTTTTTCTTTTCTGTAAGAACTGTTTGTATTATTTCTTTAATTCTATCCATTACCAAAAAGTATTCATTTTAGCACCTAATCCTAATGCTGGGGCATATCTTGGTAGATTACAAGACCAGTACCCGGCTTTAGTTCTATCTTTTTTATTTTTACAATTATGTCTAGCAGCAAAAGCTTTACGTGCTTTAGGATTTCTAATTTTAGCTCTTAAACCACCGGACCCAAATGATACTTTTTTAATCTTTTTAGTTTTAGGATCACGTACATAAACATAATATGCTTTTGAACCACCACGTTTTGGTTTGTTTAATGGTACATCTTTACCTTTAAATTCTGCCTCTTCGATTTCCTCTTCATTTAACATAGGTAAATCTAAGGGTATTGATTCGCCTTCATATAAAGCAAATTCGCCCAAATGTGTTTTAATTAATGCTTCATCATCTTCGCATAAATCGATTATATTACGTGAATACATTTTTCTAGCTTCTTTAATTAAAGATAGATGTTTATCTGAACCAATACGATATACTGTTTCAAATAATGGGATTTGTTTATCTATGTGGTACTGTAGGCCCTCAGATAGTAAAGATTTAACTTTACCTTCTGTTAATAAAGGTCCTTTTGTTTCACAAGTATTACATCCGCATTTACACATATTATTTTATTTTGTTTGAACTTTTATAACAGGGTTTCCTATACCTCCTGATGCATTTCTAATTTGAACTTCTATATACCTTAATCCTTGTTCTGAATTTTCTAGACCTACTCTAGCATATGTACTTTTAACTCCTTTTCCAGGATATTTTACTTTAGCGTAACTAATTTTGCCTATTAATTTAGCTACATCTTCTGGGCTTTCTAAATGAATTACTTTTACTCCCTTTCCTTCTTCTCTTACATAGTAATAACCATAATCAACTGCAGATCCAATAAACCCCATTACTTCATCTTTATCTATATTAACATCTTGCCAATTAGGTTCTTCACCTCTATCTTCTATATAATCATTTAACCCATTAGTAACCTTAATAGGGTCAATATCAAACATGTTAAATACTGATTGTTTTAATTTATCAGAATTATATTTGTTTTGATCAAATTCAATTTTATTATCTTTTTTATTATAAGTAATGGAGGAAACAGTCCCACCATTATATATGTTATCCCCAGTTTTATTTTTAATAGAAAGATAATAGGGTTTACCATTAGCTATAACCGTGACATCAGATATTATTTCGCCTCTATCTTGAGGACCTTTTTCTGGGTTAATTGTTCGTTTAGTATTTATTCCTCCAGTTTGTTCAACTTTTGTTATATCTTTAGGGTTAATGTTAAGTTTATTTAATATCTGTTTAATTTGTTCATCTTCAATACCCTCCATAGCATCTTGCAAACCTGATGTTATTTTATCTTCAAACTGTTGACCCATATTTGCTGAAGCTCCCCCTGAAAGGATAAATAAATATTTTTTACTATCGACTTCAAATTCAAACATATTAAATTTAGAACTTGAATGAGTGTTAGGTTTTTTATTAGGACCCGAATTAGGAGGATGTACTATAACATTATCAATAGAAAATGTATCTTTAACTATTTGTACAAATTCATCAGCTGATATTTTATTTTTATTTGCTATACGTCTACTATCAGATTGGGTATCAAAAAATCCAGGATTTTTATCTATTAGTTCTTGTCTAATTTTAACGTCAGCCGCTCCTTCTTCTAAATTAAATTTTTTACCTATTACTTCACTAATAAGCGACTCTAATAACAAAACATCCTGATCATTATTCATGTCAGGATATCCTTTATCAAATTTATATGCAAATTTTGTAAAAAATTTATCGAATATACCCATTATACTTCTTCTGTTTCAACTTCATCTTTAATTTCTATATCTTCTGCCCCTTCAACATCTGCTCCTACACCGGTTGCCATTTTACCCCCATAAGATAAAATACGAGCTACAGATTCTACTGCTCTTTCTTCTTCATCTAAATTTAATAGGTAATATTTTTTACCTTGGATTTTAGCTACCCAACTTCTTTTATGATAAATTAATAAAAAGTTTTCACCATTTAATAAGTTTATACGAAAAGTTGAAGGACGAGGAGCAACCCAATCTATAGATTCTAAAAACTTATCGAAATCAGAAGTAAGTAAATCAACAATAACTGATTTTAGTTCAGGGAATTTTGTCAATTCATCGTAGGCGATAGCTGCATCATCTTCTTTAGATCTTTCTTTATATACTTTTTTAGCAAGTATTTTTATTTTTTCTTTTAATTCAGAAGATGTCATGTGTTTTTTTTATTTTTTAGATAAATAAGATGCAACGGCCATTTTACGTCTTTTTTCTTGTGATTTACCTTTAAATTGAGGAGCATCTGAATCTTTAAAATCTTCAATGTGTTTTTTTATTGATGATTTTTTTGTTAAAATTTCTTTAACATGTTTTTGAATCAAATGTTTTAATGGTAATTCAAATTTAGTATCAGCATCTATTTCAATTTTATCTATTTTTGATTCTTCATTTATTTCTTCTAACTGTAAGTCTTCTATGTCTGAGTATAATACTTCATGTTCTTCTCCATCTTGATCTACTGCAAATACAGAGTAATCACCCCACATATCATAATTATCGTCGTTACCTTTTTTAGGATTATAGATAATTAAGTATTTATCATCATTAGTTCTAATCATAGCATCGTCTGCTTGTCCTAAGTAAGCTAATAATTTTTCTTTCGAATAATTTTCTTTAATCTTATCTTCATCTAACATAGCATCAATCTGGTCTATTTTTTCTTCACCATCTAAATAATGTTTAGCAGAAACCATCATATCTTTAGCCTTAATAACTTTAGATTGCCACCAATGTGGAAAATCAACTTCTCCACCTTGATCATATTTATCTACCATTTTATATAATTCAGCTGCATATTTAGCTATTCTATATAAATCTTTTTTAAGCATATGGGGTTCATTATCTTGATGTCCTACATCTAAATCTTCATCAATTTTTTCAAAATCTTTAATATCTCTACCCATCATAGACTTAAGTAACTTTATAGCTTTTTTATAAGCAATATCAATGTTACCCGAGTTTTCTATGTCATCTATATGTTTTTGAGTGATGTTTTCTTTAACCATTAGTTTTTTATGGTTAGCAATTGCATACTTATCTGCATCTTCCTTATTATCAAATTCTTTTGCAATACTACCATCAGCCTTGTATACACAAAATTTGCCATCTTTTTCTTTAACATGGTCAGTTGGATCCATTTCTTCATCTATATCTTGTTTAATAGTTACAGGGTGCATTTTTCCACTTCCTTTAGGAAATTCAAATTCTTTTTTACCTGCATCCTTAGCTGCATCCGCTGCTAATACAAAGGGTGATTGCTCTTCTATTGATTTAGAAAGAGAATCTTGGATCATTGATTTTAGATTTTCTAGATTCATTTTTTCAACTTTTTTTTTAGCTTGTTTAGTCGCTATACCATACATAACCTTTTCAGCTTCCTTACCATACTTTTTAACTAAAGCACGTTTGTTTTTTAGCAAACCTTTAAGAGCAATTTTTCTTTGCTCTAGTTCGTTTTCAGTAAGTTTGCGTTCATTTAGCATTTTATCTCTCTACAACGTGAGTTCTAGTAAAGAAAGTAATTGAATTACCAATTTGGTCAGCTAATTTTTCATCTCCAATTGCTTGTGCGTTATCGTAAGCAAGTTTTAAAGCATCTTGAATTTCTTTTTCATCGTCTGAAAGACCAGTTTGTGCTACAGAAGCATCTAATTCTGGTTCTTCAACTTCTACTTTATCCTCAATATCAATTTCTACTTCTTCTTCTTCTTCCAAGGGAGTTTCGTATTCGATTTCATCTTCTTGAAGTAAAGAAATAATATCTTCTTTAATTTTAGATTTAAGTTCAGATTTTTTCATTTTAGAAGACATCTCTTCTTTTTGATCCTCACTAACTTCATCTTCTCCTAATCTGCTATAAGAAGCTTTATTGCCCTTATCTACCATTTTTACAAATTTATCCACTTGATCTGGATAATTTTTCTGCATGTAATCTAAAAGTTTAGCTAACCCAGCAGTTGAACCTAATAAAGCACCAATACCCGCTAATACAGAAACACTTTCATTTACTTCTTTAATGTCACTTTCTTCTGTTGTTGTTTTTTCTTCAGTAATTAATTTAGTCTCTTCAGCTTCTTTTTGAAGTAAAAGATTATTTTTTAAATACTTTTTGTAATTAAAATCGCTCATTGTAAATATATTTTTATTTATAAATATTAATTTTTTCTATTAATGTTAATTTTTACATTACTACTTCTTCCTATGTTACTACTTCTAGAAGGTGGTGATGAATAATTTCTAGGGGGAGGTGGATTTTTAGTAAAATTATTATTTGAATTTTCAGGTCTACCATAATTTCTTACATTATTACTATTCCCATTTTCAACTCTATTATAATTTCTAATTCTATTATTATTAGAAATATTATTTGGATTGTTATACTCTCTTACTATTATATTATTATTTCTACCTTTTAAAATATTAACAGAGTTTCTTAACTTGTCTTCTCTTATTTCAGGTCTGTTATATATTCTAACGTTATTGTTATTATTAACGATAGCTCTAGATCTAACTCTATTTTTAATCTCTCTATCTTTAATATCTATTTGATTACTCCGTCTGTATCTATTCATATGAGCCATAGAAGGTCTATTCCATAAGTGATAGTTACTATAGTATGGATCGTAGCTATTCCATCCCCATTGTCTGAATCTATATGGATCCCAGTGATTGAATGTACCAAAATTAAAATTAAAGTTCCAGTCAAACCAAAAGTCATATCTGTTTACATATAAGTCCCATGGAGTAACATTTCTATTATACTTCCATAAAAAGTTTCTATTGTAAAAAGAATAATACCAACGTAAGTCTTGCTGTTTAGCAAAGTGAGAGTAATTCCATCTAAACTTACTATCTCTACTGAACTTTCTGTATAGTGATGATTCACTATCGATCACATCTACTAAGATACCCTCCTGGGTAACTATAGGGGAGTGATTAAGCGTAGCTACTTTAAAGTTAGCACAGCTTGTTACTAAAAATAATGCAAGTAAAAATGTAATTTTTTTCATATTTTATTTTTCAGATTTAATTATACGAACTATATTTCCTCGATCTTCCTCTTCTGTTGAAAATACCTCATACCCTTGATATTTTTGACCATCATATTTATCTCCAAAGTTTCCTAAATCCTGTTGAGAACCTTTTACATCTATTCTTTCTCCAAATTTAACATCAAAATCTAAATTATCAAATTTACTAGATAATCTATCAGCTAAATTTTCTAAAAATTCTTTATTTTCATTTATTCTAGTTAAATAACGATTTTTATTCCATTCATGTGTATTAAAATTATCCATATTATTTATGTTTAATATCCTTATATAAATATGTACTTAATAAGGCTCCTATTGTAATAGATTTATCACGTGTATATTCTAATTGGCTTTCATTTAAAGTTTTTGCCCTAGAACAATATTCTATTCCTAAAGTACCTATAAATTCTTCTTTTAAAGAAAATAAAGCAAACATATAAGAAGATTTAACTCCTGTACCCTCTGCAAAAGTAGATAAACCAAACTTATCTCCTTTATTATAGTTTGGTATTAGTATTTCTTTATTTTCGTACATATGCATAAAGGGTTTTGTAAATAAAGATACAGGAATATTTGTATATATATCCCCTATGCTTTTAGCCCCAGGTTTAACATGTTCATAAAAAATAGAAAACTTTTGTATTGATTGTCCTGTAGGGTAAAAATTACCTCCATTATGGAACTGAGAAACCCATACTCTGCAACTTTTAAGTTCACTTTTTATATCCTCTAATTGTTCATCTATTAACATATTAGACTTAATTGAAGACAATAGGGGGTCTTCTTTTTTTTTCTTTGATTCTAAATAAAATTTGTACCTAGCTACTAATATGGGACCTATAAGTGCAGTAAGTACTGCTAATAATATTGCCAATTCCAATTCAAACATGTTTTAAGTTTTTAAACCCTCTAAATATTCAACAACTTCCTTAATATTTTTATCTACTAAATCTTTATTAATATTTCCATCCCATTTTTCAACATCCCCTGCCTCTGAAATAAATGAATTGTTAGACTCAGACATTTTATCTTTTACCCAAGCTTTAAATTCTATTATTTTATTATCAAGTTCATTGTTTTTAATATCTTTTTGATATTTTTCCCACTTTCCTTGTTTTTTTAATTCTGCTTCAAAATCTACTACACAATCAAAACAAGTTTTATGTATATTATAAAACTGTTTATCTATACGTTTTTTCATTACATTTTTACAACTAGGACAAAGTAAAGGCATAGAATATGCTTTTTTTGCTTTATCTAATTTAGTAATGTTTTGTTTAATTCCATTTTTTATAGTCCATGTTCTTCTATCAGATTCCCAAATATCGCCTTCTTTGTGAAATTCACTTTTTTTAGAAAAACCAACACTAGAACGTGTTTTTTCACCATATTTTCCTTGAACAAGATTTCTTAATCTTTCTACATCTTGTTTTTGAAATTCTTTTTTTAAAATGTTGTCTTGACTCATAAACCTAATTTTTTTAAATCAGCAATAGCTTGGGGTGTTGATTGGTATAATATACCAAAACCTCCTGCGTTATTCCAATTATCTATAATAGATTGTCGGTCGTCTATAAGTATATCAAATTGGGATAAGTTTTGCTTAACTTTATGTTTTTCTTTTGAAAATTTAAATGTTACTTTAGGCTTAGAAGGGAATATATCTCCAACATGATTTCTTACCCATAAATTTTTCCCTAATCTAGATTGATCTTTAATTGAAGGAGCAGTTAATATTTCATAATCGTGTTTAGATATATATGAAACTAATTCACTTGCACCAGGCATTGGTGGAATTCCTACCCAAAATTTAATTTTATTTTCTTCATCAATGAAATCCCAAAATGCTTTTCTACCATATTTGCTTTCAAATTCCCTAGGTTCTATACCTGATAGATCTTTAAATCTGGTGTTAAAGTCTGCTATAACACCATCCATGTCTAAATAAATTTTATAATTATCTTCTTCTTCTCTTAAAAGAGCTAGTTCGCGTGCATAGGCATTTAAACCAAATGGGTCTTTATTTTTTTTCTCATTTATTGGTTCATTATCATGCCCACATTTGTGACATATAAATAAATCATCACCACCATCTACTATATTCCAACTCCAACCACAATTATCACATTCGATTTTTTCACCTACAATTGCTTCATTTAATATACTATCCGTCCAATTTCTAAACGTCATTGTACCTCTTAAATTAGCTTCTTTTTCTAATTTAGTTAAATGGTCTGAACTTGTTGTATCTGTACCTGATATGTCACCTAATCTATTTTCTAAATATTGGATATGATGTATCATTTCATGTGCATACGAACGTACTATATCTTTAGGGTGCCTACCTTCAGTATATAAAACAATATGTTGTCTATTTGGGTCATAATAGGCTGTTTTACCAAAAAAATCTTTAGCATTTTCTGAATCACTATCTACAAACTCAAGTGAAGGTAAAGGTTTGATGTTCATACCTTTATTAACCATATGTTGAGTTAATTGATCTATTTTATCCTGGATATTAATATATTGACTATAAGATGCATTTTCTTTTAATTTTTTTAAACGTTGAGTTTTTTTCTTAGATGCTTCCTTCTTTTTAGTAATATAATCTAAACCTGTTTTTAAACGTTTTTTAACATCTGCCTTTTTAGATCTACCATATGCTGCTCTTACTCTTTGATGTATTAAATTTATGATCTGAGATTGTCTAGCATGTGATTTAGCCTTAAATGATTTTTTATTTAAGGTATCTACTATATCTTGTCTAGTAGAAAATTTAATACCTATGGTATCTTTTGGATCTTCATCTGTGTATAATCTACGTTTAGATCCTTTAGGTTTTTTACCTGTACCTTTTTTAGGATCTTTTTTTTCATCTATTTCATCATATCCTGAACCATAAGGAGCGGCTTTACCATCTTGTGGTTTATTTTCTGAAATTTTATCAGCTACTATATTATATACTTCTTCTGTTTCTTTATCTGATAAAACATCAGGTACAAACTTTTTAAATTTATCTAAAGATATTTTAGATGCATTACGAGCTGCGGTACCAGATACACCACCTGAGGTTATTATAGTACGAAGTTCTAAATTAGGATATTTAGATATTGATTTTGTTCTTGAAGTAATATCTTTAAAATCTTCTTCATTGCCCTCTCTAGCACCTATAACCCATAATACTTCTCTTGTTGGATGATCTGAAGCAAAATTATATACTGCTTTAATTGGTGGTTTTGAAGTAGGTTCTATTTTAACTTTAAAGGGAAGATAATTATTATATATTTCCCATATTAATAAAGATTCTTCTTGTGATATTCCATTTCTTTCTTTATTACCTATAAAAATAATAAATTCATCTATTTCAGGGTTTTGTTTAAGTGCTTGTTCTACAACTTCAAAATGTCCCCCAGTAGGTGGCTTAAACCCCCCAGCATATAACGCTGTTGTTTGTTTATTTTCTTCTTCAGATAATAAACCTTTTATTAATTCATTAGTTAAACTCATGAATTTAAAAATTGTTTTATTTTTGCTTGTGCTTCTTCCTTAGATACAGAACCATCAATAATTTCTTTAGCCCCATCGTCATTTAATAATGATTGGATTTGGGAATTTATTTCTGCTTTTTGTTTTTTACTTCTTTCTATTTGTTTTGGGGTTTTTGGTTTAGTTCCTGTTGGTTTAAAAGGATCAAGATATTTTTTAATTACATCCTCTACATCTTTTAATTTTTCATCTTCTAATGTATTAGCAACAGAAACAAAATTATTACCAAATAAATCCTTATATGGAGAATAATTTTTAGTTACATCTAACCAACTACGCATTACAATTGCAGGTGCTAAGCTTCTATCTTCACCTCCTGATTTTTCAAATCGGTCTTGGTTTTGGGATAAAGAACGTTCTAAATCAGTATAAACATATAACATAAACACATCATATCCTGCTTCTTCTAATTCTTGTTTTAATTGAGATGTTTTGTTAATTGAAGCTGCAGTTCCATCTAATATAAATGATTCTTTACCTTCAATTGTATCTTTAACATCTATTTTAAAATCTTTAACAGCTGAGGCCATAGCTTGAGCTCCTTTACTTCTTTCATCAGGGGTTGCTCTTTTTAAATCTAAAGATACATTAGATTGTTTTAAATTAGAAATGTATTTATCATCTACATTCATTGTTTTTATTCCATCTAAATTTAAACCTCTTAAAATATACCCCTTACCTGCTCCAGGTGCTCCTGCTAAGATAATTGCTTTAGGGTTGTACTTATCTTCCATCAGTAAATTGTATAGCTTAATCATAAAAAATAGTTTATTATAAATATAACCTTAATTAAATAACGTATAAATATAATGAAAATATTTCAGGTAACCAAATTTCTACACGGTTCTCTTTACAATAGTTTTAAAAGAAGTTGTAGCAGGTTTATGTTTTGGATTTTCAAGATCAAATAAACTTTTTACTGATTTATAGATATCAATATTTTCTTCCTGAGATCTTGGGGATTCATATACTTCCCAATTTTTACCTTTTAAACGTTTACCTGCTTTATCTGGTCCTCTAGATTTAGATTTTAACCATAATACACCTATACGTGCTGCTTCCTTACCATAGCATTCTTTATAACATTGAGCATAAGCTGCCCCTTGTAAATCATAAGTAGTTTGTAAATGGTTTGATGTTTTAAAATCAATAACCCATAATTCTCCATCAATTTCACATATACAATCACAAGTACCGGCTACTTTAAGTTCTTCACTAAATAAATGTACCTCAGTTTCAATTAATGTTGGTTTATAAGTTTCCCAAAAATCAACAAAGCGCAAAAACATTTGCCATATTTTAGGATCCATTTTAGGATATCCTTCAGAATTAAGGTAGGTTAATTCTTTACCTTCAAAATATTTTTCTATCATTTCATGTACCTTAGTACCTTCCTCAGCTGCTTTTTTAACAATCCAATCTGCACTATATCCTACTTTTTTAAGCCATTCTTGAAAATGTTTACCCTTAGGGTAAGAATTC
>Ga0181390_1001283_pt1 | contig 11129 bp, 9 predicted proteins | sample 13SPOviralmetaG_FD_130085 | JGI IMG/M metagenome (GOLD analysis project Ga0181390, IMG submission 130085) | Marine viral communities from the oligotrophic San Pedro Time Series (SPOT) site, San Pedro Channel, CA, USA - 13 SPOT_SRF_2010-07-21 | ecosystem: Environmental > Aquatic > Marine > Strait...
GCCGATCATCACAACGAATGCAATTGCAACGCCGCCCCAGATCATTATTGCCTCGAAGCGCTCTTGCTTTTTCAGTTTGTCAGCGGCTTCTTTCTCTTTGCGCTCACGCCGAATGCGAGCGCGAATTTCTTGCAGCTCGCCCCAAGCGCTGTAACCTCTGGTGGCAATAATAATATTTCGTAAATCCTCTTCAGCGTCTTTTGCTTGCTGTAATTTTACGAAAGTCTCCAAGCTGCTTTCATCGCTGCTTGAAAATACGCTGCTACGTTTTTTCTCATGCTGATTGCGAAGATCGTCCACACCGTCGAAAAATTCGCCAATGGATTTTGTGACCTCAACTAACGATTTACCAGCGGCAATAGCGCCCTTGATTGTCGCCAGCGCCGTGAGAGGATCAATCATTACCGCTCCATGAGCCGATCAAGCTTGGCGTCGAGCGCGTCTAAGCGAGTGATCACGCGGTCAATGTCATGCTTCGATTCAGACTTAGTAGTATAATCGCGCGCAATTTCTTCACGCGTAATGTTCAACAACTTTCTCAATGCGTTCAGCTCAGCGTGAGCGCTGTGTAGCACCCAAGCAAAAAGGGCCAACCCAGCGGTCAGCCCCAAACTCCACAATTCTGCGCTTTCCATTTACCGGCCCAAGGCTATGTATTGAAAATTAAAGGTTCCATCATAGCTATCCTCGCGGTTTACAGTAAAGTTTGTCCGACTGACGCTTCCAGTCAAAACTTCCCCGCCCACTATGCATACAAAGCACTCACTATCAAAAGGTGTGGTGAATAAAACGGTTTGATTTCTGTCAGTGCTGCTTAAGAATGAGCCATATCTAATTTGCAAATCACTAGATCCATCATTCCAAGCCTTTATTCCGACGTTGAGAGTGTTCGCCGTTGGAATCGACAGCCCGTTTACTTGGCTTTGCAAAGAATTAACGCTGCTTTGAACCGCTGACGTTTTACCTGTTACATATGCTGTAGTGGCAATCCGCGTGCTGTTATCGGCTGTTGACTGAGTTGGCGCTACTGGCGTGCCAGTGAAAGTTGGGCTAGCCAATGGTGCTTTTGCATCCATTTGCGCTTGCATCGTTGTTGTCGAGCTAGCGCCAACCAAACTGTTTATTTCAACGGCAGAAGCGTTAATTGCCGCCAGCTTAGTTAAGTCCACGCTGCCAATAGATACATTGTTCAAAGTGAATGTATCACTGGTTAGGCTTGTGAAGCTTCCAGCCGCCTTAGTTGTCGAGCCGATCACTGTGCTATCAATCGTGCCACCGGAAATTGTAGCGCTTGTGAGAACTGGGCTAGTCAGCGCATCTGTGCCAACATCAACAGCCTTTAGATCAGCCATAACTGTGCGGATAGCATCGTTGATGCCAGCGGGACTACAACCCTCTGCGATATCAATTCCAGCTATGTCGGCGTTTTGTGATGGAGCTACATCGTATTCACTAATTTTATTCTTGGGCATTTGGGTTATCCTCTTCACGCATTTGATCTGCCGCCATTAGCCTCAGAACGCTAGAAGCCTCTGAACTAAGTGCTGTTCCATCTTGGACAATCTTCTTGAGCTGAAATGTTTGACCGGCTCGCGCGCTGTTGAGCGCTTTTAAAAACGTTTTATTAGTCAGCGCGCGGGATGAAAGAATTAAGCTTCCAGCAACTATTGCCGCGGTAACAGGCTCGGCAAAAGCGGCGGCTCCAGCGGCACCAGTTGTCAAAGCTTGCCCCGTTTTAGAAAAGTTGCGCTCTCTCTGACCCTTTTTAAAACCATCAACGACAGTCGCTAACTTGTTAAGCTCTTTTAAAGTTGAGCGATCCATGTTGCCGCTTGTCAAAATTGTTTTCGCTGAATTGCTGGTTTTGTGCCAATTTGTTAAAAATGTGTTTGGAGAAAATTCAGCGATTGCCTCCATGCCCGTATTAGTACGCTGCGAAGGTATTGTTTCGCCCATTTTGCGCACGATGGTTGCAGATGCAGTTGCCCAGCTATCCTTTGGCAAGCTCGCTTTTAGCTGTGCTAGCTTTTTAATGTCACCCTTGCCGCTGCCTTGCGTCATGGCAACAAGGTTACGATAAGCTTGCTCTGGCGTTACGTTTTCGCCAGCAATCTTCGACATGGCTTTTTTAACAATTTTAGCATTTTCTGCATAATAATCGTTAGCACGTTTCAGCGCTAATTCAGCTTTTGGGCCAGCCTCTTTAGCCGCCAGCTCCATATCTGCTTTTAAGCTTGCCGCAAGCTTTTTAAGCTTGCCGTTTTTAGCACCACCAAGCGGGTCTAGGCTGATAGCATCGTTAATTTCAGTGCGCAGCGCCTTTAACGTACTATAAGGCATTTCGCGCAGCATCATTGGCCCGCCTAAGTCCTCAGTCAAATCGCCAAGAATTTTTCCAAAAACTGGCCCGTCTGTTAAAGCGGTTATGCTCGGAAACTCAGAAGAATTGCGCGTCATTTCTATTAAAGAGGCTACGGCATTTGGTGCGCTTACGTTTGATTGTGGGTCAATGAACTTATCAACATCATTATAAAGCGTTGCGCTCTTTGCTTTAAAGCCAGAGATAAAAGCATCCCCACCCGCCTTTAAAGCCTCACCAGCCGCCTCTTCAGAAGTAGCGGTGCCAATCTTTGCTGCGTTGTTGCTTAAAACGTCTTCCATCCCGCTAACGGTTCTGTCAGCCGCTTGCGCGCCTCTACTGGCTGTTAGCAAGTTTGTTTCCAGACCCGCATCAACCATTGCGCCAACTTTGCCCTGTGTGCCTAAATTGGGAACTATGTTTAAATCTTGCGCTGCTTGCGCGCGCTGAACATTCTCTGGCAGTGCAGCGCCAGCTCTTGCAATGCGAGAAACGGCAGAGGGAACACCAGCAAGCTCTGGTATGGCAACTTCACCTAACATCATCATGTCACGCGCTGCCTTGCGCTCTTGCGTTCTGTCGCCGCCTAAAATTTCCCCAATGGTTGCTGCCCCGCCAGCGTATAAGCCGCCAAGGCCCATCAAACCGGCCTGACCGTAATCGCCCACTCTTTCCAAAAATGTTCTATCTGGTTCAAACGATCTTTGGATAGCTTGACCGGCGGCGTTAAGGGCTGGGCCAGCAAATTCTTTCACCGTATCGCCAAAACGTTCTGGTGGCTTTGGTCTAACACTTGTATCAACATCAGCGGCTGGAAGCATATTGTCTTGCTGAAATTGCTGATTGTTTTGCTTTCTTAACGCCAAGCCTTTTTGAGCTAAGCTTTTCGCAACTTTTGTATTACCAGCATCATAAGCGCGCTTAGCGGCTTGCTGGTATTGTTCTACTGTGTAAGCGCTCATTCGATGAAGCTCCGTTCTTCTTCAGTTAAACCATCATCGCCAGCTTCTCTTTGCGTTGGCTGCGGGCTGTTAAGGGATTCAATAAAGTTGTCTGGATCAAATTCACCCGCCCCTTCGTAGCCCACAAGTGAGCCATCGTTCTGGTTGAAATATTTAACCATTGAATCGCGCGCAATTGCAGCTTGCTGGATTTGCTGAAGAAGCGCTTGCACTCTTCGTCTGTTTTCTGCTTCGCCTAGCTTGGGATTAAAAGCGCGAGCAAGAAGTTGCTCACCTTCTTTTTGTGCAAACTGCCCGCCAAGAATTTCTTTAAGATTTCGCGCAACAACTTCTTGCACCTTTTCTCTCACATCAATCGCCTCTGGATTGAAAAAGGCGTTCCATTGATCTGGAAGTATTCCCAACAGCGGGCCGCTGATGTTACGGCCACTTCCCAATTGCTGAGCGGCATCAGACAATTGATTAATTAATTTTAGCGTATCTGTTTTGCCGCCGCCCTCCCACGCGTTTGCAATCTTGGCAAAGTCTTTGTCTTTTGCCTTGTTGCCTTCAGATAGACCATCAGGCTTTTCTGCCGTGACATCGCCAACCGCTATGGAAAAATCTTCTAAAGTGCCGTCTGGATTTTCGCCTTTCCATATTTTGTAAAACTGCATTTTTTCTGTTGGCGTAGCGCCTTTTTCTTCTTTCAAGAAAGCAGAAACAGTGCCATCTGGGTTTTCACCCTTCCAAGTTTTGTAAAGCTGCATCTGCGCTGAAGTGTTGTCAGTAGCCGCTGGCTGCGTTTTGCCGTTAAGCAAGAAATACTGGCCTTCTGATGATGTTGGATCAATGCCAGCCTCGTTTAAAAGTGCTGTACGCTGCTCAAGAACAGTTGGCGGCACACGCTTTAAGTCGTTCCTAAATCTCGCTAGCTCTTTTTGATCTGCCATCGCATTAGAGCGATTAGTCTCAGTTAACTTTTGCTGGCGAGCTTCTTGCATGGCCTCTTGACCCGTCATGCTGCCAATCGCTATCGCACGCGCTAAATCCTCGCGGCCTTTGCCAGCTAGATATTGCGCAGTTTGATTGTTTACTTGGTTTTGCTTATTTGCATACTGGCGCTTCGCCATCCGCGCATCCAAGCCAGCATCAGGGTTCAAACGCATACTGTTCAGTGAGCTTGCAAGCTGCCCCATAGTATCCTGAAACGCTGGCCGCTGATAAAACTTTTGACCAGTTTCGCCCTGCGCCCCAGCCTGTTGCTTTTGCAAGCCAAGCATTTCTAGGAAGTTGCGGGGTCTTTGCGGTTGCATCATCATGGGTTGTGCCTTTCCTTGCGCTTGCTGCGCGCCTTGTAGTCCTTGCATTTCTGACGAAAATTTATTGACGTACTCGTTGCCGGTTGTGCCAAGAATGTCGGCGCTTGATTTGCCAGCGCTCACCGGCCTACCCGTAAACCAAACAGAAGCGGCATCGAGCGGGTTGCCGTACTTTTCGAGGCTCTTGCCGAAAAAGTGATCAAAGACTTTATCTTGTGCTTGGCTGTCAGCTAAAAACTCGTCTGGCGAAAGCTGGCGTCCTAGCGCTTCTTTTGTCCAGCTTGGCAGATTGTCGCCCATCACCTGATAACGCCCGTAGGCGCGATCACCCTTTTTAGTAAACGGCCCCAAAGCGCCGTAGCCGCCAGAGCCACGACTTTCGATATTTGCTATGGCTTGGCGAAAAATAGGGTTCATTTATTAACGCCTTCCGTAGCCCATCATGTGACCAAAGAATGATGGATTGCCGTAACCGCCCATGCCGCCATGCAAGCTTGCCCCCAAGTTTGCTGGCGCGCCGCCGCCGCCCATCATTGGCCCCATCATCGACATACCGCCGGTCATCGGCGCGGCAAGAATGCTTGCTCCCATCGTGGCATAATCCATCAAGCCCGGCGTTTTCGTTTCAGTGGTGGTTGAGCTGACCGGCGCAGAATTAACGAAACCAGCCGCGCCGCCGAGTGCATTAAGCGAAGCTGCATCAGCCGCGTTCATGTCATCAACGTAACCCATTTGGCCCGCGATTTTGTCAGCCTCATTGCCGTACATCATGCCGCCAGTGCCGCTCAATGCGTTAATAATGCTGTTGTCCATGCCCAACAGATTGCCAGCCGCGTTTATGCCAGTGTTGACCAAATTAGCATTCGTTGTGTTCGCGCCAGTCAACATGTTTAGCAAATTGTTTGTGGCTGTCTGATTGCCTTGATCAGCTTGAAGCTGGCGGTTTGCATCAGCGGTCATAATTGGCGCAATCGCATTTGTTACGCCCTGCCCAACACCCTGCCCAAACGCGTCACTACCAAGCCGCCCACCCAGAGCGTATTGACTGCTTACGTTGTTTATCGCCTGATTTGCAGCGTTTTGAATCATGGGCGAAACTTGTTGCGCTTCAACACCGCCGCCATTCAAGTAAGATTGGATCTGAGAAGTGTCTACCATATCGCCGCCCAGCAAACCGCCGACAGCGTTTTTTGCGTCTGTTAAATAGTCGGAGCCAAACAGATTGCTCGCCATTCCATAAGCGCCAAGCTGATTAGAGTTTAAATCTGGCGTGCGATCACCCTCAAAAACATCTGGGCGAAAGTTTGTCGCTGCATCGAAATAAGCCGTAATCGGGTTATAAGTTCCAAACGCGCCATACAGATCGTCTTCGACGTTCTCATTCATGTACTTTTGATTTTCGGTTTTATTCTTACCGCCTTTTGACAAGCCACCCATCAATCTAACTCCATTTCAAATGCTACATAGGCGGGCTTCCAGCCCTTTTTCGCCCAACCTTTTCGCCCAAAGCATTCCAGCCATCCACAGCCGTTATGCTTTGCGTGCTTCTTCAGTTCTTCCATTAATTCATCCAGCCATTCGTCCATTCGCTCACCGCCCAAAAACTCAATGGCTAAACCTTTTCCACGCGGATATCTCACGGCTCTGGTCGTAAGAGCCGCAACAAATTCTTTCTTTTCTTCATCAATAACAGCCCAAAGCAAGTAAGTGCCCTGCAACGCATCGTCATACAAATCTTGCAGTCTTACGCGCCGATCACCTACGTTGAATGCCTTGTCTAAGAGCGGTGCTAAGTGAGGCCAAAACGCAGGTAAAACCTTGGTTGGTATCACCTGGATTCTCAACCAACCACCAAGTAGTTAAATGTGCGATCAGTCGATGATGCGCTTGAATGCGTAACCGTAAAAGACTGCTTACTTTGCGCAGAAATGTAAGGATTTTCTGCTGCTGCATTGGCGCTCGTTGCCGTGAGTAAGATCGTTGATTCAGAGCCAGCCCTATAATCAGTGATCGTTGTAGTAGTCGTATTCGCTGCCAGAGTAAGCTGACCGCCGCCGTTAAACTTGCCGTCCACCAACAGATTTACAACGTCAGCGACTTGGCGAACTGTGGCGTTGTTTGGCGGTAGCTTGTAATAACCAATCGTCATCTTCGACTGCTCTTCACGATGTCGGTTGACACGCCCAAAGCGCTATCCCAATTGCCCGCAATATTTACGCGCACTCTGTGATAACGTCCGTTAGAACGCACGTTACACAAGTTGTTAGCATCAAGCTCTACCGCTGGCGTGAATGTGGGCGCAGCAACTTGCCGACTTCGCGTGCCCACTGAGCCGCGAACCGTTAGCGCCGTATCTGCGCCGCGCGTTGTCACATATGGTGATACACTGCGCACCAAGCTAAACCCATTTTTCACTGGCTCGAACTCAGCCGTTTCCAAAGTCGCATCCAAAGGAGTGCCGCTAAAGTTGGACAGCTTTTTATCTTTGCTAGCGCTGAGCTGAAAGCTGCCGCCTCGATATGCAGGACTGTCCAAGGACGTTGTTAAGCCCTCTAACGTTGAGCTAATATTAGCCAAGCTTTCTAAGCTTGTGCCAAGAGTTAGGCTTACACCAATGCTTTCATGGTCAATACGAGCGAGTGACCACTTCTTAACCGCATAGTTGTAAATGATTATACTGTCAGGCTCACCCGTACTTTCAATGGAAGGATAGCTCCACATAACCAGTTGATTGAGCGGATCAATCGAACAGGTGATGCGGCTTGTAAAGTTTGGGCCCAAATCCTTTGCGAAGAACTCATCAACCTTTCCAGCGCCGATAGGCATGGATTGCGATCCGTTGAAGAAGAAAAAACCATCCTCTGCCAGATAGAAGATTTGGCTTGGGCCAAGGCTAGCTATGCTGCCCGCATAATTGCAGCCCCTGTTTTCCACTTTTTCAAAAGTAAAAATAAGCGGGCTACCAACGTAAGTCATTCGAGCAATCGCGCGCTCTAGGAAAACAACGCCGTATTCACCGCCAACAATGCCAGTGATATGCCCGCCATCTGGAATGTCTTGGATGTCAGATTGGCCTGTGCCGATTGTAAAGTCAGTGCCATTGTTAATTTGTGACCAGCGCACGCGATATGGATAATCAGCCGCGCCGTAAGCCACATTGGCCGTTACAACAAAATCTCTAACTACTGCGCAAAACTTAGCTGCTGGCGCGCCAGAAATGTCAGCGAAATTAGAGCTGGCTCCAACCTCATATTTTTGCAGCGGATGATTAAGAGAACCCGCTGCGATTAGATCGTTGCCAAATTGTACAAACTGCCACTTTTCATCTGAAACTAATGTATAATTCCCGCTCTTGCTTACGTTGTCTAAGTCGCGCGTTGTTGCGTTTTGCTTGTAAAGCTTCGCCCCATCGCCAGCAAAAGCTTGAACTGTGCCAATCGAGGTTTTCGCCGTTGCCATGCCGCGAATGTAATTATCAGCCGCGCCGCTGAACGCAGTTAAATTATTGAAAGGCTTGTAGCCTCTGACATCGGCAATAACGTTTTGCGCCACCGTCGAGCTATTAGCCATCAAAGCTGACTGATCAGGTAGCCATTCTGAAAAAGGAGTCATGAAGCTTTCTTCCATACATTAGCGGGTGTAACATCGTCAAAGCTTGGCTCTCCCCAAGCAGAGGCGGGCCGAACATCATCAGGCGTTGCGCCCCAGATTTCGTCTACATTTTCTGAGCCTGTTGTTGGCGCTTCCCAGATAAATCTTGGATCAAGCGATTTAGCGCTCGCAGTGATAGCCAAGCCAGCGCGTACTTTTGCCAACGAAACAACGTTGCTCTCCACAGCAATGCTTGACTCAGCTCGCACATTGGACGCCGCAACGCTTACAATCGTTGGCTCAGATACAGCAACGCTACTGCTTGCAGAAAGTCGGGCGTGCTGACCGTCAATAAACGTAAACTGAGCCGTTAAGCTGCTAGAAGCCGGTAAGTAAGCGCCAACGTAATTTGGCACCGCAACAGCGCCGAATGATAAATCTGCGCTGGCCTCAATGTTCTGCGTGACTAGACCGACAGCATTAGCTGTAAAGCTTAAATCAGCGCTTACTTCTGCATCAGTAGCTAGCTCACCAGCTACATTAGACGTAAACGCAAGGTCAGAGCTTACTCCTGCATTAGTCGCTAGCTCACCAGTTATATTAGACGTAAACGCAAGGTCAGAGCTTGCTTCTGCATCAGCAGTAAGCTCACCGGCCACATTTGCTGTAAACGCAAGGTCAGAGCTTACTCCTGCATTAGTCGCAAGCTCGCCAGTTGCATTAGACGTAAACGCAAGGTCAGAGCTTACTCCTGCATTAGTCGCTAGCTCACCAGTTATATTAGACGTAAACGCAAGGTCAGAGCTTACTTCTGCACTTGCAGGCAACTCACCAGTTATATTAGACGTAAACGCAAGGTCAGAGCTTGCGTCAGCATCAGTAGCTAACTCACCAGTTGCATTAGACGTAAACGCAAAGTCAGAGCTTACTTCTGCATCAGTAGCTAACTCACCAGTTGCATTAGACGTAAACGCAAAGTCAGAGCTTGCTTCTGCACTTATAGGCAGCTCACCAGTTATATTAGACGTAAACGCAAGGTCAGAGCTTACAGAAATATTAGTTGAAGAAGATCCCTTAACGCTTGCAGTGAACGCAAAGTCAGAGCTTACATCTGCATCAGTAGCAAGCTCGCCAGCCGCGCTTGCAGTGAATGCGAAGCTAGAGCTTACATCTGAACTTAGAGGCAACTCACCAGTTATATTAGACGTAAACGCAAAGTCAGAGCTTACTTCTGCATCAGTAGCAAGCTCTGAGCTTGCGGCAGTTGTAAAGTCGAAGCTAGAGCTTGCGCTAGCATCAGTAGCAAGCTCGCCAGCCGCGCTTGCAGTGAATGCGAAGTCGGAGCTTACATCTGCATCAGTTGTTAATAGGCTCGCGCTTGCATCAATAAACGCAAATTGCGCGCTGACATCTGCGTCTACAGTTAGACCACCAGCGCCAGAAGCAGTAAACGCAAAGCTAGAACTGGCTTCTGCGTTAGTTGCTAATAGGCTCGCGCTTGCGTCAATAAACGCAAATTGCGCGCTCACATCTGCGTCTACGGTAAGACTACCAGCGCCAGAAGCAGTAAACGCAAAGCTAGAACTGGCTTCTGCGTTAGTTGACTCTTCAGCCTGATTGCTACTCGTGAAATTAAAGTCGGCGCTTACGCTGGCATCTATTGTTAGCGCGCCAGCCGCAGTCGCAGTGAACGAAAGGCTAGGCGCTACGTCAGCGTTTACTGGCCCGCTTGGGTTATTGTTATCAGTAAAGTTTAAGGACGTTAAAACGTTAGCATTTACGCCAAGCCTGCTATCTATCGCGCTTGTGAATGCAAATTGCGCGCTGACATCTGTATCAACTGTTAGCCCGCCGCCGATATTGCTCGTAAACGCCAGATCGGCCGTAGGCGTAGCATTAACGCCAATCTGACTATCTATCGCCGCTGTAAACGCAAAGCTGGCATCTGTTGACGCTAAGTCAAAGACGTTGGCCGCTGAGCTAACGGAAGAGCTTGCGGTCAGCGCTGCGCTTGCTGGCTGCGTTACAGATGCAGAGGATGCAAGCGAGCCGGTAGCGCTCAATGCGGCAGTGCCAACCTTTGAGAGCGTGCTAGCTGAAACCTTTGAGCCAACCGCGCTTAAATCCGCTGACGCGGGCTGCGTTAATGTAGATAGCGCAGCAATAGATGTGCCTGCAGTTAGGTCAGACGTTGCGGGCTGCGTAAGCGCTGGCAACGCGGCAATAGATGAACTGGCGCTTAAGTCAGAGCTTGCTGTCTGCGTTAAATTTAACGTAGCAGTTAAAGAGCCGTTGGCGCTAAGAGCTACCGTTGCAGATTGCGTTAAATTTAACGTAGCAGTTAAAGAGCCGTTGGCGCTAAGAGCTACCGTTGCAGATTGCGTAAGAGCTGCCGTGGACGCCAGAGAACCGTTGGCACTTAACGCAGCATTGCCAACTTTTGATAGCGTACTGGCAGAAACCTTTGAGCCAATCGCAGACAAAGATGCTGAAGCTGCTTGCGTTGCGCCAGATGTTGCCGATAGCGTGCCGCTTGCCGCAAAAGTCGCAGAGGCCGCTTGCGTTAAAGCTGGCGCTGATGCTTGCGTACCGCTAGCGGATAATGCTGCCGTTGCTGGCTGCGTTACGCTGGACGTAGCCGCAAGCGAGCCGGTAGCGCTTATAGACGCCGTGCCAACTTTTGATAAAGAGCTGGCCGAAACTTTAGAGCCAACTGCCGTTAAAGATGCGCTTGCGGCGTGTGTTTCCCCAACAGCTAAAGCCGCTAAAGGAGCGGCTGCGAGAGGGTTAAAGCCTAGCATTGGTTAGCCTTCTAATGGCGCTGTTGGTGGCGTGAAGCTTGCGGTGTATTTACATTCGTTAGAAATCCTTAGATCCTGAATGTAGCCAGTCCAGTTATAAATATAGTTATTGTTA
>Ga0181390_1001288_pt1 | contig 11122 bp, 3 predicted proteins | sample 13SPOviralmetaG_FD_130085 | JGI IMG/M metagenome (GOLD analysis project Ga0181390, IMG submission 130085) | Marine viral communities from the oligotrophic San Pedro Time Series (SPOT) site, San Pedro Channel, CA, USA - 13 SPOT_SRF_2010-07-21 | ecosystem: Environmental > Aquatic > Marine > Strait...
AGAAAAAAGGGCAGCAAAAATAGCAAAAAATGCAGCAAAAAGAACTGGTGTTAAATCAGGACTAATTGGAAAAGTTGCATCCGGCAAGAAAATGAGTTCCCAACAGATAGGGCAAACTCGTGCCATGCTTAAAAGAGCAGAAGACGACTTTAAAAAACATGGAGAAGCAAGATCAAAAATACTTAAAGGTGTTGCTTTAAAAGATATAAAAACTATGCGTAGAGCCTTAGACCTACAAGTAAAAGCGTCTAAGAAGGGACATAGAAGCATGGCAACTCATGCAAAACGTGCCGGACTACTTGTAAAAAAGGTATATCTAAAAACTAAAAGAATTGGAACTGGAACATTCCGGGCTATAGGTAAAACAGCTCAATTTGCAGGAAAAGCAGTTAGTAAAGCAATGAAGTTTGCAGGTGTTGTTGGTGCTTTAATGATGATTTGGGAAGTAGCACAAAAGATTATGAACGCCCCTTTCTCTATAGTCTCCAATATATTAGGCACTATAGATAAAATAATTAATGCAGCTATTTCAGGCTTCAATGCCATAGTGGATAGTATACCAAAATGGATGCTTCCTGAGAGCATGGAAGATGGTATTCAATACAAATCAAATTTAAAAGGTAAATTTGAGTCTAGCGACCTGGGTGCTAAACTTAAAGGCATTGAGGATGAGAAAAAAGCAATACAAAAAGCTAAAGAAGAAAATGAGAGATTCAATGAAACCTTAGAGACAATGTCTGAGGAATTAGATAATATTATTTCTAAGTTTAAAGAAAAGAAAGGAGTGCAGAAAGACGAAGTATCACTAAATACTATGGGTACTCTAGGCATTGGTGATTCACTATCCGCTGCAGGAGACGATAAAGCTAAAATTAAAGCTGTACAAGACCAGTTCGCAAACGTGGGTAAGATAAATAAAAAAATGGGAGCCGCACTAGCTGCAGGTGACTTAGAGCAAGTAAGGGCTTTAGAACTGGCGTCCCAGGCTGCTACTGCTGGAATGAGAGGGTTGAAAGATTCCATAGCTAATATTAACCAGAACATAAATTCTGGTGATTTATTACAAGCAGAAGTGCAGCTTAAAGCACTACAAAAAGAAGCTATAGGTGTTTCTAACGCTGCGGATAAAGCTCTTGGACCTAATTCGGCTTTTTCTGCAGAGGCTAGCGAAAGGTTGAAAAATGCTTTAGGAGAGGGTGTAGATGTTAATAAATATATTGAAAGCCTAAGCGCCTATAATCTCGCCACTACTGCACTAGCTGAGTCACAAAATAGAGCAAACTTTGTAGGAAAAGAAAGAAAAGCTATACTAACCGCCCAAAATACATTAGATGCGGCTAATTTAGAGTTAGAAAAAAATAGACTGCAGTTAATAGCAGAATCCGATCCTGTAAAAATTCTAGAACTAGAAAGACTAAAAACTGAGCTAGAGTTAAAACAAAAACTAGCAGAAATAGAAAATATTAGATTGACTCAAGGCTCTGCTATGGGGGCGGCTGAAGCTTTTGGGGCAGCCAGAGAAGGAGCAGCAGCAACATTAGAAAGCGAAGACGCCTCTACTAGTGATAAAATAGGTGCGTTTGCCGATACTGCGAGCCCCATGTTAGAAGAGCTTAAAAAGCTTGGTCCTGAAGGGGAGTATACTGCAGCTGTAACAGAAGGAGCTTTTGCTATGAGTACTGCTTTTGCGGACTCTTTTGATAAAATGAAAGCAGGAACTTTTGGACTCAAAGACGCTCTAGGAGCAGCCTCTGCAGCTGTGCAAGCACTAGGAAGTATACAAGCTGCAAAGACCAAGAAACAAGTAGCTACAATAGACAAAGAAATAGCTGCAGAGAAAAAACGAGACGGAAAATCAAAAGAAAGCTTAGCAAAAATTAAGCAGATGGAAAAGAAAAAAGATCAAATAAAAAGAAAAGCTTTCGAACAAGATAAAAAAATGAAAATGGCTCAAGTTGTTATGGCTACTGCTGCAGCGGCTATGGAAGCAGCAAAAGGGCCTCCAGGTATGCCTTGGTCTGCTGCTTTCGTTGCAATGGCAGTGGCTCTTGGTGCCGCCCAGCTTTCTGCAATTAAGAAAAGTACTTATGATGGAGGAGGAGACTCCCCTTCAGCAGATGCGGCTAAAAGCAGCGTCTCTGTAGGAGAAAGAAGTAATTCTGTAGACTTGGCAAGATCAAGAAGCGCAGTAGGAGAGCTAGGCTATGCTAGAGGTGAGCAGGGTGTTGGCAACATAAACAACTTTACTCCTGCTTTCACAGGCGCTAGGTATAGAGCAGCCGGAGGTAGTGCAGGCTATGTTGTAGGAGAGCAAGGGCCAGAATTATTTATGCCCGATACTCCAGGAACTATAGTTTCTGCGGGCGATACAGATGCAGCAGTAGGCTCTCCCTCAAATGTAAATATAAATATCTCCGCAGTAGATGCTGCAGGAGTAGAAGATGTACTTTTAAATCAACGTGCAAATATAATTTCAATGATACGACAGTCTGCAAATGAAGTAGGAGAAACCTTCTTAGAAACTGTAGATACTGTTAGTGACGGAGCTAACTACTAATGGCATTTCAAGATATACTACCAGATCCTAATAATAACATAGCAAATGACGGCAGTTCTAATGGCACAGGAGCTGCTGCGGGTCCAGGGTACTCTACTGTTTCCTTGAAGTCTGTTTTGCCTTCTCAAATGACTCGTACTAACTCCGGTAGTACTGTAGTAAGAAACATGGCATCTCATTATTGGGAGATAAGTTTGGGGTATAACCCTTTGACTAGAGCAGAGTTTGAGCCTTTATATTCTTTTTTAATGCAAAAAAAGGGGAATACTTCTCATTTTTTTGCTCAACTACCCCAATATAATACTCCACAAGATTCCAACTGGAATACTTATGTAACTAGTAACAGTATACAACCTAAACTTGCTGCCATTTCTTCGGGGGTAGACAACTTTATTATAGAAGATGATGGAGGAAATAATACTTATAACTATACCTCTAATGGGACTCCTAAAGCGGGTGATATATTCTCTATTTCAGATGCTAACAATACTAACCATAAGAAAGTATATATGATTACACGAGTAGAAACGGCAGCAGATTACACAAATACTGCCCCTTCGGATAATACTGAGGTTAGAATTCACTTTACGCCCCCTCTTCAAAAAGCCATAACAGTAAATACTGCGGCTAATTTAATATTTAAAAATGTAAAATTCAGAGTTTTAAACAAAGGAAAGGATATTAGCTATAGTCTAAATGCAGATAACTTATATAAACTATCCCTTCAGTTACAGGAAACCCAGCCGTAATGAGTAGTGAGAACCTTAGAAATTTAAAAAATGATGTAAAAAGAGCACTTTCTATGGGTGTATCTCTTACTTATGCCCATCTTATAAGATTTGAAAGACCAAAAAGAGCTTCAGGAATTTTTGGTCTTTCTAGCACAGATGAGTATGATTATACATACTTAACAGATGCAGGACATGATATAACTGCTTCCTTAGGGGGATCCTCTCAGGTATACGTAGCTAATAAACTAAAAAAGGTAGGGGGCACCAATGAAACCATAAAAGCAAAGGCTTCCAGCACTACCATAGTATTGGATAGTAGTTCTCTTGATGCCTATGCTGCTTCTCCCACTATAACTGCTTCTCCCACTACTGCAGGATCTGTAGGATCTCTAACTTCTACTACAACAAATTTTGTAGAGTTAGGATTTAGAGAAGGAGATAAAATATCTCTTCTGAGCTCCTCTAACCAAAATGATACTGTTAGAATTAATACTTTTACTAATGAAGGAAAAGGGTTTAAATTTACAGCTATAGAGCCACACTCTGGCAGCAATACCACAGATTATAGCTCAGGAGCAACATTATCTAGTATTTATTTGGTATCGGAAGAATTAACCTCGCTCACTAATGTATCTGCTAAGGGTAGTGTAGGGTATACAAGCTATCTTAATAGAGAAATTTACATTTATAAAGTATTTATAGCTGCAGAACCTTTAACTACAGGTGGTAGTGCAAGCAATCCTACAGAATACTACTCTACAAGTTATCCTGTAGGCTCTATTATAGGAGGTACTGGATCTTCTTCTGACGATGGAGGGGCTCTATTAACTTTTAAGGGGTTGATTTCAGGGGCCTCTATTGTGGATGGCCCTAAAAGCTCTACAATAACTTGGACTGCCTCTAGCCATTGGGCAGATTTTAATAGGGTTCAAGGGAGAAAAACTTCAGATAATAGCCACAGAGCTATAACTTCTGACGGTATCTCTGATAGAGACGCTGTTATTAGAAGAGCTTACTCAGACGACTTAGGTTTTGCACATGCCGAAACTGCAGTTAATGTAACCGCAGTATATGATAGAACCGAAACAAAAACAGAAGTGGACTATGATTCCGGATTTTTAGGGTTCGGTTCAGATGTTGACTCGTACGAAGTAGAGTATGATGTACCTACTGAGCTAGACTTGAAGTTTAATTTACAAGCTAAATTTTTACCTGTAATTTATGGTGTACAGAGAGTAGATACTATACCAGTATTTGTTGACACTAGGAACCACAACTCTACTGAAGTTCATATGATTCATGCCATTTCCGAAGGGAGTTTAACTGGCTTGTATGATATTCATGTAAACGGGCATAGTTCCATTTGTACGGATAAGTCAGACTTAGCTGTACGAGGTATAAATACAGCTGCAGCAGACGATGGAGTAGTTGATTTCATATGTAAGGGTCAACTAGATAAAGGAGATACATTAGTTGGTTATAATGCAGCTGTTGGACAATTGGAAGTTCCTCCAGCTACTGCAGCGGCAGCTGAAGGTAGTTTTAATCTTTTAGGTTTTGGTTTTAACTTTTCTATAACTCCGCAATCTGAGCCATATCAAGCAACTTCTTTTTCCACTTTAAATGAGGTAGTAGATGTTGCAGGTATAGGACATGAACTTACTCACTCGTTTGATTCTCCAATAGATACCCATTTAACTTTTCATCAAGGTCGCCCCTTTCAAAAGGCGAACAATACTTTGGTGTCTATTGCTGCCACTACCGCAACTAATTCGTCGGGTATCAAAAAGAATTTTAAGGTTCAAGAAGATTACTATACTGGTCAACATACATATTGGAGTACTAATCATAGACTTTTAGATACTGCTTATATGCATGCTCAATATGTAATATCAGAAGGAGAAACTACCCTTCCTAAATACAAAGTAGTTGTAAAAGGCAGGGAAGTAGAGTGTCTAAACTATGATGGAAGTTATGGAGTAGACACCAGATCACATGTAAGTAACTCTACTAACACAAATTTTGAGCTCGGAGACCAAGTACATTTTCGTGAGACAGGCACAAATCTAGATAATGTAGCTTCTGGTGATTATATAATTGTAGATAAGTGGTATTTTTACGATTCCAACAGAGACAGACAATATAGATTTAGGTGGAGAAAGTGGAATACCAGCACTAACAACTATGACTCTGATACACTAAATATTAGTGGTGAAAGAGAGTTTTATATGCAAAAAGGTGTGAACGGCCCAAAATGGCACATGACAACAGCAGGTGCGGCTTCTACCTCCATCTCTGTTGCATCTAGTCTGCATGGATCTGTTACAGCTGCAGGCACTGGAACATTAACTCTAGCAGGTACAACTGACTCGAGTATTGTAACAGCAATGGATGAGTCTGCAGCAATAGTTAGCTTAAAATCTGTTAAAAACCCTAATTTTATAAATAGTCACTATAAAGGCTTTTTGTTTAACCCCACATCAAAAGTATTTACTAACTTAGGTAATGTAGACTGGAGTAATGGAAGTGCTAATGACTCTATTACTGAAGTAGTTTTATCTAATGGGGTTAAAATATCTACTGGTTCGGGAACCAGTGATCTATACAACGGCTCAAGAATAGTAGCAACTAGAACCTTAACAGACGGTACAATTTTAAAGCAAGAAAGAACTATAATTAAGTATATAGGCACTGGTGCCAAGATAGCTCTTGTAGATGCTCCATGGGATGCTGATTTTATCCCCGGATATGATAAGCCTACGGGTGCATCTGATAGTGTAATTATATTTTCAGGCACTAAAGATATAAGACCGTCTACTAATCCGGCCGTTCAACTTTTAGACTATTTAAAATCTGAAAGATTTGGTAAAGGACTTAAAGATGAAGATATAGATTTTGAGTCCTTTAAAAGTGCAGCTGCTGAATGTGACCAAAGAAGTACTATAAGTGTAATAACTTCAACTGCCGTTAGCTCTTTCAATGAGGGCGACATTTATAGATTAAATTTTAGTAGTGGAGGGTTGCAATTTCAAGGAACAATAAGTGAGGTTAAATCCGAAACAGTAGGCTCTGCGTATACTCAAATAACGTTCAAAGATGTTATAGGAAAACTAGGTAGAAAATATAGACCTGGATTTTCTTTTAAAGCAGGAGAATTAATGTGGAACCCTACGGACGGCTCAGCCGCCTTGTCTGTAGAAAGCTCAGTGCACAATAACTTTGCCACCGCTAGGTCTGGTAATAATATTACTAGTATTGGACTAACAAAGCTTTATGGTAATGGTGCCTCTACTCTAACTATAGATACTTCTATTTTCAGATCAGGCACTAACAACCCCATAGTTAAAGGATATTCTACTAATTTTAATAATTTTAGTGGTTCGGGCTATAGTTTATACGATGCAGATGACTTAAAATATTGGAAATATATTGGGTGGGACTCTCAAGACCAGAGATACGTTACTAGACATCAATTAAATCAATCTATAAATACTTCTCAACCGTTATTTAGTAATGTAAATAAGATGTTAGATCAGTTTAACGGTATTTTACGTTACTCCTTAGGTAAGTATTCATTGTCTATAAAAACTAAAGCGCCGTTAACTTTTGATGCTTTAGAGGATATAGATCAAGGAGATCTTATTGGGGATATTAAAGTTACAGATTCAGGAAGCAAGAAAACGTATAACACAGGAAGTTTGTCTTTTCCCGATCCACAAAATAAATTTGAGAATAGAGAAGTATCTTTCTTCGACTCTAACTTTTTAAGAGAAGATAAGGGTATTCCCAAAGCTCTCACATATCAAGCTAGAGGTATAACTAACTATTTTAATGCAAGATTTAATTTAGTCCAAAGGTTAAAAGAATCTAGATATGGTTTAACAATTAACTTCAAGGTAGGCCCCAGAGGGTACGCTTTATTACCTGGAGAAATTATACGAATAACTTACCCTAGGTTTGGCTGGGCGAATAAACAGTTTAGAATACAAAATATAAACTACTCCACAGACTGTACTGCTAATATAACTGCCAAAGAGCACAGCAATGATTCTTATGTAACTGCAAACTCTCAGAGCCCTGTAGAAACCTTACTGGAGGGAGGGGGTGTTCCTATTAAACCTATTCCTGACGCTCCTGTACTACTATCTCCTACCGCACCAGGTGCTGGCGGGATAAATTTAAGCTGGCAGCATAGTCCTTCTTTTACTGTTCAAACTCATGATTTAGAAATATGGAGATCAGATAGCCAACTTAGAAGTGTAACGCAGGCAATAACAGCAAACTCAACTGTTGGTACAGGAACAACAGTTGTATCAGTATCTTCTACTACAAATATTGCTGTAGACCAAGTAGTTAGATTTAGAAACTCTCCACAAGATGTTCTTGTGTCCTCTGTTGATGCCCAAGCAAATACGGTAACTTTAGACAAAGAAGTAGAAATTTTAAAAGATACACAACTAACATTTTTTACTGCTATTAAGATTCATACTGTTACTGGGGACGAGACGTCTTGGACAGATCCTGTAGTAACTAACTCCTCCTCTGTAACTAGATTTTACTGGGTTAGATATGCTGTTACTACTAATCCTTTAAATACTGGGGCACTAAGAAATACAAGTTCTTTTTCTAGTTTCTATCCTTCGTCAACTACAGGTGGTTTGAGTGCTACTGCTCAGCCCTCCTCTGCTATACGGGCAGTACAATTAGTTATAGGAGGATCTTCAGCAACTGGTAATGTATTTACATATAATCCGCAAGGAACCTCCCCCGCCCCTAGCAGTGTTAGTATTACTGCAAATGTTAGCAATAATGTAGGGGCAGGATCATATACTTGGACTAAAAAAGAGCCTGGAGACACTTCTTTTTCTTCATTAACCGGGTTTTCGGGAAGCAGCGGTACTTTTACACCTCCTGCAAGTATAAACGATACTCCGGTAGTTATAAAAGTAGAGTTTTCAGAAAATGTAGGTACTGAGACATATACTGCAACAGACGAACTAACTATAACAGGAACAAATGTTGGAGCAGATGGAGTAGATGGAAGAGATGCAGTATTTAACTACGCAGGATCCTATGCTACTTTTGCCACTGAGCCAGAGTTTACTGCACTCGGCGGCGCCACCGCAAGTTATGTTACAACTCCTTCACTAGATGGAGGAAAGGCTTTATCTATTGTTGGTACTGATAACGATACTTATGTATTTTTAAGTGATGCTAGTAATCATTACAATTTACCAATTCCCTCTAACCAGGAATGGGTTCTTTCCGCGTTTTTTAGATTAAAAGACGAGAACAGCCCAGATACTAGTACTAGTACTTTGCAGTCCTATTTGTATCATAATGTTGCTAATGCAAATACTAATAACTATGTTGGAGGTGCAGCTACAACTATACCAAATGATGGTGCATGGCACAGACGAGAATGGGTCATGGATTTAAGTTCCAATTCTAGTACTAGGGCTTTGATTCGCTTTGATAATGACTCCAATACAGGGGGCGCCTCAAGTCCTACTACTTTGTATGTTGATAGAGTACAGCTAGAACTAAAAGACTCTACTGGCACTGCTAAACCTTGGGCTGCTCCTAATGAAGAATCTTATACCGTGCTTACTACTTTGGGTGGCATTACTTTTCCCGCTTCATATACAGGGGAGGTCACAGATGTAACAACTTATTCCGAAAGTTTCACTATTAAAAAGGGAGAAACTGTTTATACATACGATGGTTCAGGTGCTCCGAGGAATATAAATTCGTTTAGGTATGGAACAAAAATTTCTAGTCAGAGTGACTACGGCTCAGGTAATGTAAATGACATAACTATTTCCGGGGGAGATTCTAGCACAGAGTTTATAACTATTAATAGTAATTCTAACTTTTTGAGTGCTCAATTAAGTCATCTCTCTGCTCATGTAGATGTGCAAATAATAGATAATAATACAAATAATGTTATTACAACAAAAAGGCTGTTTTTCACAAAGGCTGCTGCTGGTGGACAGGGAACAGCAGCAAGAGCAGTAGTGTTGACATCGCCTACCCAGTCAATTGCTTACAATAGTTCAGGAAGCAGTCCTACACCTAGTGCTGCTTTTACTATAACTGCTACAGCACATAATGAAACTTCTGCGGGTGGAGTGTACTACGAATTCAAAAAAGATGGAACAACTGTTCAACATACCACAAGTAATACTTATAGCTATACTCCGGATAGCTCGTTTTCTAACATGCCTGATGTTATTACTGTTGATCTTAGGGAGGGCAGTAATAACTCATCGGTTTTAGCTACAGATACTTTTACGATTTTTGGACTTAAAGAAGCTGCGGAGGGTACTCCCGGTGCCGATGCAATTACAGTAATCCTTAGTAATGAAAGCCATACTATACCTGAAAGTGCTACAGGAACTCTTGATTTCACAAACTCCGGAACTACTATTAGGGTTTTTGAGGGCGTTACCGAATTAACTAGTACAAATGGTTCTATAAGTAGTGGAGAGTTTAAAGTAGCCACTCCTGTAGGAACAAACGTAACCGTTAGTAGTACTGCAGTGGGCGTCACTGGAGATCCTGCTGTTATTTCAGATCATACAGGAATATCAGCTAATGCAGGTAAAGTAACTTACACAATTACAGGTAAACGAAACAATGGTACAGCACTTCCATCGATTGAAAAAGTTCAGTCTATAGCAAAAGCTGTTTCGGGGTCAGTAGGGGGAAGAGGTTCAGGCATATTTGTATTTGATACAAATGAGGTTTCTTCAGCTCACATAGCTAATTTTGCAGCTGCAAACTTTAAAACTGCAGGGACTACGGCCATGGAAGACGCTGCCCAAGCAGTTGCTGCAGCCGTAATTGCTGCAGATGGCTCAACGCCTTCAACAATTACTACTAGAGATAGAATAACGGTTGCTAATCCTTTGACAAATATTGCTGTTACCAGAATATATAATGGTAGTACTGTTACTTCGTCAGGAAGTATACAAGAAGCTAACTTCTCAGACCCTGTAGTAGAGGTAATAGAAGGCAGCGCAATAGTAGAAGGCACCTTAAGCGCAGATAGATTAGCAGCAAACACTACCACTACAGCCGCTTTAAACGTGGGAAATACTTTAACAATAGGACAAGCGGTAAACAGTACAAGCGCCAGCATACGTAGTATAGGAAAAACTTCCGCCACCGATAATATTAATGGATTTTTCTTAGGGCACTCACAAGACGGTTCTGGTAACTCTTCTGTCGATTTTGCAATAGGTAGTTCTGCAAATGGCTCTACACTACTAAACAAACATGGGTTAATAGTTAAAGATTCTAGTGGAACAATACGAGTTAAGCTAGGTGACCTTTCCAACCTCTAAAAATAAAACTTGACAAAATTTGTCAAAGGCAATATAATGTACGACATGGAGAAAAAATATGTCAGCAGGTAAATATAACATAACTATAGATCAGGGTTCTACCTTCGGCCTCACTATGACTGTGAAAGAAGATGGAAGTGCAAAACAGCTTGCAAGTCCGCTTCAGTATACTGCTCGTGCGCATTTAAGAAGTAAAGCAGAAAACACAGCTACTCCTGATTCTACATTTGCAAATGGAACAATAGAGTTTACTTGTACTGGAAGCACTGGAGTAGCAAATTTACAAAACAATGGAATTATAAACATGAGTCTTACAGCAGCTCAAACCGCAGCAATTACTGCAGGTTCGTATGTTTATGACTTAGAAATAGTTACAGGTGCAGTTGTAACTAGAATAATACAAGGTCGCGCAAATGTGACAAGGGAGATAACAAGATAATGGCGATTACAGTAGATGTGACCCCCAATAATACAACCGTAAGCCC
>Ga0181390_1001289_pt1 | contig 11120 bp, 4 predicted proteins | sample 13SPOviralmetaG_FD_130085 | JGI IMG/M metagenome (GOLD analysis project Ga0181390, IMG submission 130085) | Marine viral communities from the oligotrophic San Pedro Time Series (SPOT) site, San Pedro Channel, CA, USA - 13 SPOT_SRF_2010-07-21 | ecosystem: Environmental > Aquatic > Marine > Strait...
AAAATAATTTACAAATTCAATTTGGAGCAGGTAACCCAAATGATACAGATGAATTAATAACACCTAACCCAAACAATATAGGTATAGGTTTACCATTTGAACAAGATAAACTCACAACGGCATATTCACCTACAAACTTTTTATTTACAAATACCTATGGTATAGCACCTTCTAATACAACTTTAACTGTAAGATATTTAACAGGTGGTGGAGTTGAATCTAATACTGCAGCTGGAACATTAACTCAACTTACAGGAAATAATGTTACATTCAATAACCCTAGTTTAAATGGTGTAATGGCTCAATATGTTTTTCAATCAATTGCTTCTGCCAATCCTAAAGCTGCAGATGGAGGAGCCGCAGGAGATACAGATGAACAAATTAGACAAAATACTCTAATGAAAATAGCTGCCCAACAAAGAACAGTTACATTAGATGATTATAAAGTAAGAGCCATGAGTATGCCTTCTGATTTTGGAACTGTATCTAAAATATACATTGAAAAACCAACATTAGATAATCAAGTTTCTACAATAGAAACCTTATGTATGTACATTTTATCCTTAAATTCACAAGGACAATTTACATCACCAACAGAAACATTAAAGAAAAACTTAAGAACTTACATATCTCAATATAGAATGATAGGTGATAGTATTGAGATGAAAAATGCTTATATTATTAATATAGCAATAGATTTTGAAATAGTAGCTTTACCTAACTTTATAAATAGTCAAGTAATATTATCTTGTATTACTATATTACAAGAATATTTTGATAGAGATAAATGGCAATTAAACCAACCTATTTTAATACAAGATTTATTTGTATTATTAGATAGAGTAGAAGGAGTACAAACTGTTAAAGATATTAAATTTTCAAATAAAGCAGGAGTTTCTTTAGGGTATTCACAATATGCCTATGACATAGGGGGAGCAACATCAAATGGTGTTATATATCCAAGTTTAGATACTAGTATATTTGAAGTTAAATATCCTAATAATGATATTAAAGGTAGAGTAGTACCATTATAAAATAAATAAAAATGGCAAATAACCAATATATAAGTCCTTTTGTATCTGATGGAGATACTTTTAGATCAGCTGATAAGACTAGCTATGATATTACCAGTAAAGAACCATTAGGGGGTCCTATTAATGACCCAAAATCAGGCTTTATCCATAATTATACTCCAAGTAACAAATATTTAGATAATTTTGATGAAAGAGCTAGTAATAACAGTAATTTTGGAGTTATTGGTTCTACAAATATATATGCTGAGGTATTAGCTGGAAGTGTTTTTGAAATAACTGAATTAGATATTGAAAATCCTTTACCCTTAGGAGGTCCTAATAGAACTAACATTCCAAATATACCCTCAGGAATATATACTAATACAAAAACATCAAATATACATGGTACAAATCCATTCCCAGGAGGTACTTTAATGAATAAAAATGGAACACCTAATAAAGTGATGATTCAAAGATGGAACAAAAAAGATAATTATCTTAATTTCATGAGAGAAGAATCTTTTAAAAACCCAGATGATATTAATGATAACACTACTCCTCCAAGCAACATCAATGGAGAAGCAAAAACTGAATTAAATATTGCTAAATCAATAACTCAAGGAGCTATTAGTCCTTTAGGCAGTTTACCTATTTAAATAAAATAAAATGGCATTTTATAAAATATTTCCACATAAAGACGCTACACTATATTCATTTTACCCTAATATGAATACAGGGATAGATCCTGTTAATCAAATATCAAATTTAAATATTGCAGTAGATTCTAATCCACAAGTAGCTAGAATATTAACTGAATTTGTACAAGATGAAATTGAAGATGTTATTAATAATAAAATTAAAGGAGCAGAATGGGATGTTAATTTTAGACAATATATAGCAACAGCACAAGGCATAGTTGAATCAATAGAAACTTACATATATCCTGTAGCTCAATATTGGTGGAATGGTACAGGAACTTATTTAGATGTACCTATTACATCAGATGGGTGTACTTGGTTATCTCCAGCATTTAAAGATTCAAATATAGCATGGTCTCAAAGTGGTACGGATAATACAAATCACTATGTTACCAGTTCATTTAATCCTCAATATATTCAAGGTGGGGGTGGTGCCTGGTATTTAAGCGGGTCTGATGGTATAAGTTATGAAGTATCTCAATCATTTGATACTAGAAGTGAAAAAGATTTAAATGTTAGTGTTAAAACTATCGTTGATTTATGGTATAGTAGTTCTTTAGGAGTTAATATTTCTGCCTCATTACCAAATTATGGTTTTATTACTAAATGGGAAAAATTAGCAGAATTTAATGCTAATACTACTATCCAACCTGTAATGCAATTTTACAGTGTCGATACTAATACTATATATCCTCCACAATTAGAATTTAAATGGAGAGATTATCAAAGTGTACTAACTGGATCTGCTACAGCTAGTATAGTAGATACTACTAATCTAGTATCTTCATTAGCTGAAAACCCAGGTTATTTTACACCACAAAGTGTAAATAGGTTTAGATTTAATGTTGCAGCTAAATATCCAATTAGAACATTTACAACAGCATCTCAATTTACAGGAACAAATTATTTACCAACAGCATCATATTATGCTATAAAAGATTTGGAAACCAACGAATTTGTTGTATCTTACGACACTAATTATACACAATTAAGTTCTGACAGTAAAGGAAATTATTTTGATGTTTATATGAATGGATTAGAACCAGAAAGATATTATAAAATTTGTATTAAAACTAATATAAATGGTTCTACTCTAGTACTAGATGATGATTATTATTTTAAAATAGTTAATACATTATAATGGCTGAAAATATAAATTTTAATAAAACAGTTTATAAAAAAAGAAATTATCAAAAAACTATAGATACTTCTTTTAAAGAACTAGGTGTTAAAACAATTCAAGAACAAATAGATGAACAACCTACAGTTCAAGAATTTTTTGATATGTACAATACTTTATTTTATGAAATCAATGAATTTGGTTCTACTAATTCACATGAATTTTTAATAAAAACAAGCCAAGCATATATTGGATCAGAACAAGATAATGAAATAATTACTCTATTACAAGCTGAAATAGCTAATTTAAGAGAACAACTTTTAGAAAGTAAACAACAGTTAGGTACTTCCATACCAGAAGCATCTAGTATTTTATCTGGAGTTGAAATTGGGGATGGGGATGATGGGAGTTTTACTAGTATTGATGGTAATGTGTCTACACCATCAACATCTACTTCTGAAATAAAAGAAGGTAAGGTAATTAATGATTTTCAAAAATATCCCAATAGTACAACTAAACAAAGATCTAAAAGGTTAGGTTATACCCAATCATTTATTTTAAAAGTCCAATCTAATAATGACTTATAATGGCTACAGTTAACCAAATATCACCTAATAATTTTGAATTACAAACTTATAATTCAAAAGATGAAAGTTTACTTTTACCTGCTAATGTTAATACTTTATTAGAAGAAAATAGTTTTATAGAACTCCATATCTATACCCCTAATAAAACATTAATCAATTCCGTTTCTAATTTTAAAGAATATTCAACCCCATCAGATGCATCTTCTACTTCACCTGATAATTTAAATTCTATTGCAATATCTCCTTTAGATAATTTAACACAATTAGGATATGAACAAGGAGAATATGTAACTTATTATTCTTTTCTTAATAAAGAAATTGGTAATGGGGCTCAAGTATTATATATAAGCGAAATCTCCTCAGATAGAACTGAAATAAGGTTAGTTAATAGTGGTTTACCCTCAAATGATTTTTTTACACAATCATCAAACTTTATAGAAAAAAGAAAAAATAGTAAATATTTTGTAGATTTTTATCTTAATTTTTTTAACAATAATTTAGTTTTAGCTAATAATATTGAATTAGTTAACCAACAAACTGATGATCCTTCTTTATTAATTAAATTATATGAACCACTTCCATCTGATTTTGATATAAAAAGCATATTATATGTAGTAACACAATTTGATGAATCCTTAGCATATCAAATTTCATTTCCCTCCCCAACATTTGAGACTGTAGATTTTGTTTATATGCAAGGTCCTAATTTTGCTATTCCCGCAAAGAACCAAGTTAATAATTCTTCACAAAATTTATCTTACACAGATATTATATCAAACTCATCTACTGGGTCCCAAAATCAAATAGATAGTTTATTATCTCAGTCTGCCATTAATATTAGTGTAGATTATAATAATTTTTCGGATTTTATTCATTTTAGTTCAGCCCAAACTCGCATAGAAAATTTTTATTATAAAGTAAGTTTGATTGAATCTTATAATAATGATTTAAATAATTTAACTAATGTTACGGGTTCGCAAGCTAGTCAACAAATATTTCAAAATAAAATTTCAAATGTCATAACAAATTTTGATAAGTTTGAATATTTTATGTATTATAGTAGTGGTTCAATAGTTTCATATCCAAAATCCACTACAGAACCTCCTTATATTTTAATGTTAACTGGTAGTGCTGAAGTACTTACCTGGTTAGGAAGTACAAATGAAAGTAGTGGAAATTTTGGTGGTTTACTTTTATCAGCCTCTAATTATGATAATGAAAACCCAGATGAACTAAAAAAAGCAATTCCAGAATATTTAAGAGAAGATCCTGAAAATCAACAATATGATTTATTTGTTGATATGGTTGCCCAATATTATGATAGTGTTTGGCTATATACAAAAGACATTACACAAAAATATAATGCTGATAATAGACTAGATTTTGGGGTTTCAAAAGATTTAGTAGCAGATGCTATTAGAGATTTTGGTATTAAACTATACCAAAATAATTTTTCAAATAAAGAATTATACACAGCATTTTTAGGAATGACCCCTGAGGGTTCATTATTCCCATTTCCAGAAATAACAGGATCCTTACCTGCTCCTACAGGGTTTGAATTTGTAGATACATTAATATCAGCATCAAATGATGTTATATCAATGGATGACACTAATAAATCTTTATATAAAAGAATATACCATAACATTCCATATCTGCTCAAATCAAAAGGAACAATTACTGGATTACGAGCGTTAATAACCTCATATGGTATACCTGATACTATACTAAGAATATCTGAATTTGGTGGTAAAGACCAAGTAAATGCTAATGACTATGATTTACACCAGAATAATTTTAACTATAAAATAAACACAGATGAGGGTGCAACTATTCAAACACCTTTTAGTTTAAATCCAAAATGGGATAAATATGGAGGTACAGGATGGTATGGGTCTACACCTGCACCAGAAACAGTAGAATTTAGATTTAAAACAGATGGTATAACATCAGCAGCCGCTGTTAATGATCAAGTTATATGGAGTTTAGAAGGTAGTAATGCTTTAATAGTATTAGAATATACAGGTTCAGGATTTACTTCAGGTTCATATGACGGTTCAATTGCAGATCCTTACAATGAATATGCTACTTTAAAATTTTATCCTAACTTTAGTGGAACAAAACCATCAGCAAGTGTATATTTACCCTTCTTTGATGGAGGTTGGTGGTCTGTAGCATTTACTTTAGATAATCCTACAAATGTTTCTTCTCAAGCAACTTTATATGCTGGAAATAAAATATACAATGGTAAAGATGGAACTTCAATAGGGTATTTTGCATCATCCTCTCTTAATACAACAGCAAACCCAACATCATTAATAGGGGGAAAATCTAATTTTCCAGTAGAGTCAAGTACTCCGGATAGTGGTTGGGATGCAAGTTGGGGATGTTTTACAGGTTCATATCAAGAAATAAGATATTATAATACTAATATAACAGAAAATCAATTCAAGGATTATGTTATGAATCCCTTATCTTTTGAAGGAAACAGTATTAATGGTGCACCTAACCAATTGGCATTTAGAGCTTCTTTAGGGAGCGATTTAATAAAAGCAAATTCATTTGGTTCAATTACCCCAAAATCAATCCATCCTAAAGTAACAGGTTCTTGGGCTCTTACATCTTCTTTTATTAGTGATAGTAATTTTACAATTAACCCAGGAATTAGTGGAGACAGTGCTTTATATTCTACTAATACTGAAACTTTTTTCCTAGACCAACCAGCAGTAGGTATAAAAAATAGAACTACAGATAAAATAAGATCTGAAAATGATACTTTAGCTTCAGGTAGTGTTTTATCACCTATTAAATCTTTATCCCAAAATATAGAAGCAAGTGCATCTTATACAGATAATATAAATTATTTAGAAGTAGCATTTTCTCCACAAAACCAAATCAATGATGATATTATAGGACAAATGGGTCATTTTAATATTGGTAATTATATAGGAAATCCTGCTCAAAGATTTTCAAGTAATAATTATCCTGATTTAAACAATTTAAGTGAAGATTATTTTAAAAAATATATTAAACAATATGATTTAGTAGATTTTGTTAGGTTAATAAAATTCTTTGATAATTCATTATTTAAAATGATGAAAGATTTTATACCTGCAAGAACTAGTTTAGCCTCAGGTTTAGTAGTAAAACAACATTTATTAGAAAGAAATAAATATCCACAACCACAAGTATCAACTTTGGATGAATCTGAAATCTTAGGTTCTGTAACATCCCATAAGATATGGAATACTGCTTCACAAGCAACTGAAATGTCTTCATCTTTAATAGAAAGTTTTAGTGGTGGAGCAGCAGGTATGTTTAACCCCTACAATGTTAGTTATAATCTAGATTACTTTTCAGGTTCTATGCCGATACAAACTAATGTTAGTGGAAGTTCAACAGGTAATACTTTTAATAACTTAGATACATCTATTAATGGTCTTAGTGGTACTTTTATTACAAACGCGGGGACTGGAAGTACTAAATTTTCATTTTTTGATAATTATGTAATAAGTTCAAGTAAATCTTATGTACCTAATTTATGGGTTGAATTGCATGATAATAGTGGAAATTTAGTGGCTAATGCTTTTAATTCTGGGTCAAATGGAATACCATTCAATACAGATGTTTCAGGAAGTGGGGAATTAACAATGTATGCTAGTTCCGATAATCAATTTACAGTTAGTAACATTAGTAGTAATGCTGATGCAGGGCTTAATTTCCCACCTTTTATAAATGAAGGATATATTCAAACAACAGATGCTATTTTTGATAATGGTAGTGGTACTCCAGTAGCATCCTCATCCGTTTCATCTTTAGGATCTACATTAACAACTACTTTTCCAACAGCAAGTGTAATTACAAATGTATCCGCAAGTCTAAACTCAGTTACTAATAATTTTGGTGGTGGATTTATTAATAGATATGATATAGGAGGTTCTACAACTAATGCTAGTACTGGACTTGATTTTACTTTATTTGCCGGGGGGTATGTATCTGCTAGTATTGATGCTTTTACAGATCCATCTGGTAATGTTACTGATAAGTCACCTATTGAAATATTAGGTTCTGGTGGTACTAATGCTTTACGTACTTTATATCCTACTTCTAGTATATTTACAAATGTTTCTGCTACAAATATAACTCCTTCATCAACAACATCTGGGAATGTATTTAATATAGATAGTATAACTACAAATTCAACTAATAATGCAGTTTTTATAGGAGGATACATTTCATCTAGTAGGGATGCCTTTCAGGATGGAGCAAATTCAGGATCAAAATCCCCAATTTCTAACTTTTCATCAACTCAAATTACTACTACGCTACCCACAGCAAGTGTGTATACTGAGGTTTCCATGAGTTTAGGTAACGCTCAATATGTTCAACCATCAATATATCAAGGTAGAAGATTTAAAACAGCAACAACTACTAACGCTTTATATGAACAAACATTTGCGGGGGGATACATCTCAGCAAGTTTCCCTATCTTTTCAGTAGGTGGTGATACTTCTGTTTCATCCTCTAAATCTGAGATAACCTCTTTAGCATTTGATCCTACGGGTAATACTCAAAATTTAATAGTAGAAGATCCAATCTCACTACTATCTACAAATGTAACTGCAACTGCTACAGGAGTAAATGCTACATCAGGAAACACATTTAATACACCTACGGTTACTACAGGAGCAACTACTTCATCAATATTCACTTCATCTCCTTCATATATTTCATCTAGTGGTGATATATTTTTAGACCCTTCAGGATCTTCAACAAATGTATCAGCTAGTGCTCGTGGGACTTTTTCTCCTTCTCCTGTTGGTAAAATTACCACATCAATCCAAATTACAAATGCTACAAGCTTTGATTTTAGTGGGTTTGATGATGGAAATGCTTATATTAGCTGTTCTGCAGATGCATCAGGTCACTATCCTTTTGCAGGTGCGGGTGAATTTGGTTCAGGCGTTGCACTTATAACAAATTGTAATACCGCTTACGTTGAAGTATCTATAAGTGGAAGAAATGGTGAATATAGTGGTAATATTGAATTTGATATAATGTCAGGTAGTGCAGCAACTAATAATACATTTATATCTCAATCATCAGCAACCTCAAGTAAATCACCTATTACCTCAATTAACTCAAATTTTAGTAATTTAGAAACTGAGTTTATAACAGCTAGCCTTGTAGAAAACTATAATTTAAGTTTTACAGCTGCAGTTAATATATCTCCGACTTCACCAAAAAGATGGGATGCAAGTAATGTTGTTACTAATATACCTGGAGGATTAGCTAGTAATGCTGTAATCCAACCATCAACTAGGGGATTTATTAAAGCAACTCAAACAGGAAATCCAAGTGTTATTAAACAAGTTTTTGAAGATAATTCTGGAAACCCTACTCACGTATCTGAAATTAATTCTCTTTCAACCAGTACAGGTGGAATAAGACCTATATTTGATATAAATTCAACCACAATGCCAGCAGATGAAAATTTTAATTTCATTATAATGACTGGTAGTATTTCGGATGTAAATAATGCAGGAACTACATTTGTAACAGAAATCGCAAATCCAAACATTACAAACGAAACATTTACTTTATATAATGGGGAAATGACAGATACTCCCCCTACTACTACATTTGTATCTCAATCTGCAAGATCAACTTCAGGAGAATATGTAGTTTCTGTCTATAGTGGTAGTAAAACACTAACCCCAGTTACCCAAACTTTTGTAGAATATCAACCAAATACTAATTTAGGTACTTTTACAGTATATAGTGGTAGCACTTCATTAACCCCTGTAACAACAACTTTCATTTCTGCGTCTGGAAGACCTGCGACAGAAACTCAAATGGAAATTTATAGTGGTAGTATATCTTTAACCCCAGCTACACAAACTTTTCCATCTGCGTCTGCACGAGTAGTATCTAATGTAGCTTTTAATTTCCATACAGGAAGTGTAACCCAACCAGGAAATACAACTTTTATACAAACTACTATACCACCTGAAGTTCATGATAGAGCTTATATATCTAGCATATCATCTAATACTTTAAATTTAGATACCCATTATTCTATAAATCCAGTAGGGGCAACCGCAACAGGTTTTGAATTTTATAATGATGAGTTTGGAAGTATAAATTATTTTATTTCTAATTCTATTTTAGATATTTCAAAAATGGATTTTTATAATTTAAATCCTCAATATCCTTTATATCCAAATGTTACACAGAGTTATTCAATAACCACTCCTTCAATGTTAGGAGATATAACTAGATTACATTGGTCTCAAGATGAATTTTATAATGGTGAATTAAGTGGATCCAGAATAGAAGTTACGAATGGTGAATTAAACCCTCATTGTGAACAATTTAAAAACCCAAACTTTAACCCTGCAAATTATAAATTAAGGCTATATTATGAAGAAGAAGGTTATAATGAAGGTGCTTTCTTATCAAATCAAAATGATCCTTTTAATGGATTTATACAATTATTTTATGGTACAGTACCATCATCAAATCTAGCCCCAGAATCTCCAGCATCTGCAAACCCACCCTCAAGTAGTTAAAATATTATTATGGCAAATAGAGTAGAATATATAAAAATAGCAAGGGTAGATCAAAACGGTAATGATAATACTATTACATTAGAATCTTTAACCCAACTAACAATACCTTATAGTAATGGTAATAATGCCGTTTACCCTATAGAAAGTATAACTAGAAGAAGAGACTTTTTTTTATACCAAGTAGGACCTGCTAACTATACACCTAACCCAAATGATTCAGGATCTTTATTATATGATTTCACTGGAAGTTTAGGAGGTGCTAATACTATAATTGATTTAGGGGTAGGAGGAGTAGCTGTTCCTTTTCCAACTACTACAGGAACTGGGTCCTCAGTTTCTTTTTTATATAATAGCTCCGAAAATAAAATTGAATTAGGAACTTACCCTGAAAAACCCCTACATATAAAAACTTCAATATTTTATGTTACTTCATCCGCTGAAGTTTTTGTTGATTTATACACAGCAGATTCACTTTACACTCCTTCAAGTATTATAAAACTTACAAATACAACTGCAATTCAGGGTGGAGGAAATAAAGGTCCCTTTACTAGAGAATATTCAATATCTTCAAGTGCCTACCCAGGGAACACTTTCTTTTTAGGAGCAACATCTAATACTTTTCCTTTTGGTGGAGGTCCTTTTGTTAAAGTTGGAACTTTAGATGGAGCTAAATTAACTCCTTTAGATATTTTTATTACTTCATCTATAGAATCTGGTCCTACTATAGAAACAATCCCCGAACCATTTTTAACATCTCGATTTTATGGTACCGATTGTGATGTGTTATTAAATAATGTAGACCAATACCAGGAAAACCCATTTTTACAAGACTTAGATTATAGTACTAATCCTAATGTACCTGTTAATTTTGAATTGATTATAAGTGGTACAGCTGCTAGAGGAACAGTCCCAGAATCATATTATACATCTTTATCACAAACAAGAATTAGATATACAGGGGTAAAAAATCAATCAAGTGGTTTTAATATATTTGACCCCCAAGCAGGAACTTCATCTTTTGGAGAACCTATTAATATAGGTACATATGGTCAAACACCCCCAGTTGATGTTTTAGATGCTAATATATATGAATTTGAGTGGGGTGGTGGAACAACCCCTGAAATTTTAGA
>Ga0181390_1001291_pt1 | contig 11104 bp, 7 predicted proteins | sample 13SPOviralmetaG_FD_130085 | JGI IMG/M metagenome (GOLD analysis project Ga0181390, IMG submission 130085) | Marine viral communities from the oligotrophic San Pedro Time Series (SPOT) site, San Pedro Channel, CA, USA - 13 SPOT_SRF_2010-07-21 | ecosystem: Environmental > Aquatic > Marine > Strait...
AGAGCTTCTGAAACTGAAGATAGAAAGATGAAATCTTGGATCACTGGATCTGTAGGTGGAGCTTATACTTCTGATCTTGACGTTATGAGAGTTAATTTCTTATCTGAAAGATGTTTAGTAACTCAAGCTGCAAATAACTTCGTGTTATTCAAAGGAGCTTAATTATTATATAAATGTGGAGGGTTAACGCTCTCCACTTTATTAACATTTAAAAATAAGAAAATATGGGATATGTAAAAATATTGAAAGCAAACGGACAGTTTGATTTACTTCCAGCAGAAGATATTGGGGCAATTTGGTTTCAAAACTCAGCACCAACTAAACTGAATTTTAGTTATGTTACAGGTAGGGTAATCACGTTGACCTTTGATGGATCAGTTGATTATGGAACTGGACCTGACTCAGACGATCAAAAAATAACACGTGCTATAGAAAAAATAAACGGGGCTTCTGCTCCAGGGATTTTTCCAGAGGCTTTAAGTGTATCACTATCGTCATCAGAGAATATTGCAATAACTTAAAAAATAAATATTATGGGATATGTAAAAATTATAAAAAATGACTCAAATAATAAACCTACTGGACAGTATTTATTGGTTCCAGCTGACAACGTTATGAGAGTTCTGCGGGGTGGTGATGATGACATTAAAGTTCAATATGCTTCAGGTTTAGAAGTGACTTTAGACTATATGAATGACAGCTATTCCGAAGCCGATGTACAGGAATTTAAAGAAGCTTTAAACATGGCTGGTGGAAATTCTGGACCAGCTATTTTGTGGTCTAACAGTGACACTTATGATACCGCGGTGGGCCTAACTCCGGCGCCTTAATAAAAACAAAACACAATGATCCCGCTTACGCGGGGTCTTTTTTAATTATTATATTATATTATATTATGGAAACAAAAGAAAAAAAAGCTCCTGCTCCCAAGCAAGAGGTTAAAAAAGAAACTTGGGAATATAAAGATAGAAATTATTTTCTATTAGGTAGTAAAATGCCTTTAACCTATACTATAACATCTAGACACTCTAGGAGATACCCGTGTGTTTGGTTTGATAAAGATTTAGGTTATGAAAGAGAGTTAAGATATGCTACTAATCAAAAAAGCATATTTGTAGATGAGCAACAAGGTTCAGCTACTTTAAAACATATTGTCTTTGAAAAAGGTCATTTAATGGTTAAGAAAGAGCAAAGAAACTTACAAGAGTTCTTAGCTAAACACCCACATAATGGTCTTTTATTTAAAGAGTTCGATGCTGTGGCTAAAGCAGTTGATGAATACGAAGACTTGGAAATAGAACTAGAAGCTATGAATGCTGCTAAAACAATGGATATAGATCAATTAGAAGCTATATTAAGAGTTGAACTAGGTTCAAGTGTTGCTAGTCTTTCAAGTAAAGAATTAAAAAGAGACGGATTATTGTTTGCTAAAAACAATCCTGCACTTTTTATTAGTTTAGCACAAGATGAAAATGTTGTAATTAGAAACTTTGCTATAAGAGCTGTTGAAGAAAGTATAATTAAACTTGACAGTGATCAAAGAACATTTAAATGGGCGGCTAATGGTCGTAAACTAATGACAGTACCTTTCGATGAAAATCCATATTCAGCTATGGCTGCGTGGTTTAAAACAGACGAAGGACTTGAAGTTTACAGATCTATAGAGAAAAAGTTCAAATAACAAGTGATTATAAGTAAGGGTGGTTTTATCGCCACCCTTTTTTTTAAAAAATATTAAAATGGCAATAAACGTAAACACGGTATATACCACTGTATTAACTATACTTAATAAAGAACAAAGAGGTTATCTAACACCTTTTGAGTTTAATAATATAGCTAATCAAGTTCAGTTACAAATCTTTGAAAAGTTTTTTGAAGATTACAACCAGTATATACGTATGCCAAAAACAGATGTTGAATTTGCATCAAGAATGGATCATATAAGAGAAGAGTTCCAAGTTTTTGAAAAGACTGGACCTTCAATAACTATTCCAGCTGGTGGTGCTCAAACAGATAATGTATATAATCAACCTAGTGATCTACATAGGTTTGGTTCAGCTTCTTGGAATAAAGGAGTTAATTCTCCTCCTATAGAGATATTAAGTAATAGAGATTACAATCAAATAAAACTATCTCCTTTAACACAACCTACTAATAATTTTCCTGTTGCTAAGTATCAACAAGATAAACTAACAGTTTTCCCAAATTCATCACCCTACGCTAGTTCTGATGTTACTTTTAATTATATTAGAAAACCTAAAGATGTTAGATGGGGTTACTCAATTGGAGGCTTAGGTCAGTACATTTATGATAGTTCTACTTTTGATACAACTTCATTAGTTTTAAACTCTAATTTTTTTCCCAACGCCACTTTAGGAACAGCTACATCTGGATTATACATAAATATACCTACTACTAGTAGCGGTAATGGAGTGGGCGCTATTGTTACAGTTAGTTTAACAGGCACTGGAGCTGTTAATATAACTACAGCTAACCCTACTATAGTTGTAACTTCTCAAGGAACCGGTTATGAAGTAGGAGATACGTTAACTATAGCTGCTGGAGCATTTGGCTCTTCTACTAATGCTATAACAACAACTCCAATTACCACACAGCAGTTAAATTCAGCTAATAGTACTGTAGGTTCTACTAACTTTGAAATAAGTGATAGCCAGCAAACAGAAGTTATATTAGAAATATTAAAATATGCTGGTGTGGTGATAAGAGATCCACAAATAATTCAAGCTGCTTCTCAAGAGCTAGCTCAAGACGAGGTAAATTCAAAAAGATAATAAAATATGGGACTGATAGAACAAAACCCTTCTCAATACTACACAGGTAGCCAGTCGTACACACCTGATGGCACTAACTCTAATGCCTTAACTTGGCCTAGTGTAATGACTCCACTTATATGGGATGCTACTGCAACCGCAACTTCTTTTAATAACTACAAAGTATTTATAGACAATGTAGAGCAATACCCAACTTTATCTCCATACTACATAACTCAATCACTTACCACAACTATGGTAGGCGGTGTTCAAACTCAGATTTTAACTTTAAATTCACAACCAGCTGGTGCAACAGCAACTCAAACAATAGCTGGAACTGGCTATAGTGGTACACCAGCAAATCCAGTTACATATACTTTAGTTGGAGGTAATAATGACGCTGTTATAAGTGTTGTGGGTGCTAGTGGAACAGGTACTTTAACAAGCCCAGGCACAGGATACTCTGATGGAGTTAGTTATAATCTTCCAGCTGGTATTGGCCAGACAGCCGCCGTATATACTTACAATTTAGTTGTAACACCTATACCAACTAGCTCTATAATAACTATAAAATTAACAAACCCATCTATTTGGGATAATTATGGTAGTTATTCTTATAACAGCTTAACTGATATAGTTAATAATTTTATGGTTGCTTATGTTGGTATGGACAAATTAATACCTAGATGCAAAAGATCTGACGTTATATTTCATGCTAAAAGAGGTTTACAAGAGTTTAGTTATGACACTTTAAAGTCTGTTAATTCTCAAGAGTTGACTATACCACCAAGCCTTTCTTTAGCAATTCCTCAAGACTATGTTAACTATGTTCAATTATCATGGGTTGATGCTACAGGAGTTAAACATATAATATACCCAACTAGATTAACTAGCAATCCAACACAGCCTTTAATACAAGATGCAACTGGACAGCCAACTCAAAATAGCTTTGGAGAAAATAATGAGTCTGCTCAAGCTTTAACAGATACTAGATGGGCTAACAATAATAACTTAGACATAACAGGACAGTTGACAACTCAAGAATTTAATAGCGCTGATGTTTACGACTGGCAATGGTGGAAAATGGCTTACGGTCAAAGATATGGTTTAGAACCTGAAGTTTCTCAAAAGAATGGTTGGTTTACTATAAATGAAAGAGAAGGTAAGTTTAGTTTTTCAAGTGGACTTGTAAATAAATTAATTATATTAGAATACATATCTGATGGCTTAGCTTACGATATGGATACTAAGATACCTAAAATGGCAGAAGATGCCTTATATTCACATATAATGCATTCTATAGTATCTACAAGAGCTAACTTTCCGGAATATATAGTTCAAAGATACAAAAGAGAAAGATCAGCTAAACTTAGGAACGCTAAAATAAGATTAAGTAATATTAAACTTGAAGAATTTACCCAAGTAATGAGGGGTAAATCTAAATGGATTAAACACTAAATATGCCAGAGTCTAGAAATACTTTTATAAAGTCTAAAATGAATAAAGATTTAGACGCTAGGTTAATACCTAAAGGTGAATATAGAGATGCTTTTAACGTTTCTGTGAGCAAATCAGAAGGTGACGACGTGGGTTCTTTAGAGAATATATTAGGAAATATATATATAACTAATTTTGGTTTTTCTACTACGAACGCTGAGCCAGTAAATATGGAATGTATAGGGCATTTCTCCGATGAAGGAAATAATAGAATAATATTATTTTTAACAGCCTATGAAGATTGTTCCTTTGATAATTTATCTAACAATATAAATGATTCTATTCTAGGTACGAACCTAAACGAATACAGCGCTATAGTTTGTTTTAATATAAATGATGGTAGTTTTAACATTTTAACTCAAGGTAATTATTTAAACTTTTCTACTACACATCCTATAATAGGTGTTAACTTAATAGAAGAACTATTGTTTTTTACTGACAATAGAAATCAACCTAGAAAAATAAATGTAAATACAGCTATTGGCGATCCTAATTATTATAATAATGAAGATCATATATCGGTAGCTAAATATTATCCGTACAACCCAATATCTTTGTTAGAAAACGTATCTAATAGACAGTTTTTACAAGGTACTAATCATCCAGCATATAATTCTGGAATGAAAGATGTTGTAAGTGAATATTTGCCTATACACACATCTTCTTTAGTAACATCTGTTAGCAGTTCTCAAGTAGAAGTTAGTGGCGAACATTACAATATACAGCCTGAGCAGGTTTCTAATTTGGGAGATGGGGATTTAGTAAGTAGTAATAGGTTAAACGCTACAACAAGAGTAAAAGTAGACACTGTTACTGTAAATCAAAACAGTAACAAAACTACATTTACACTAATAAATCCATCTGGAATAGTTTTAACAACGTTATTTAAAGTTGGTGATATAATTTATTTTCAAAGACAAAACCCTTTGTACGAGGTTAATTGGCCTGGAGATCCAGAATATACTAGAAGAAAATTTTTACGATTTAGTTATAGATTTAAATTTGATGATGGTGAATATTCTTTAATGGCACCTTTTACTCAAATAGCTTTTGTACCTAAACAAGATGGTTATTTTATAGGTGATAAAGCCACAAACACAACAACAGTTACTTCTGGTTTAGTTGAAGATGGGTCTGTGCAAGCAGGGCAAGAATCTAAAGCTTATGAAAGCACTATTGTGGATTTTATGGAAAATAAAATAAACGATTATAATTTAATTATAGAAGCTCCATCTAAATTTGAAGGACTTGAAAATTTAATGAATTTTAACGAGATAAATTCTTTATTAAAAATAACAGAAATAGACATTTTATTAAAACTATCAGATAGCCAAAATGTTACCGTAATTGATACTTTAAAAATCGTAGACTTTGGTAATTTAGCTAGTACTTTTTATAATTATAATTATCAAAGTAAAAAACCTTGGAGAATTTTACCTGAAAAAGAAACAACTAGAGTTAGTGATGCTGTTCCAATAAGGGCTTTTTCTCAAGAGGTTGTTGGTAACAGAGTAGTATATGGTAATTTTTACGACAAACATAGTTCTCCAATAAACTTAGACTATACAGTAGCTGTGTCTGATAAATTCCCACTACCAGAGTGGGATGGGCAACAAGGAACCGAACCATCTACGTGGTTAGAAAAAGAATACTATTTAAGAAAAGAATATCAAAATCATACTTTAAAACAAAACAGAACATATCAAGTCGGTGTGGTTTTGTCAGATAGATATGGTAGACAATCAAATGTAATACTTTCTAAATTAAAATCATCTACTAACGCTAATGAAAAAGGAGATACTATATATCATAGATATAAATCTGTAGAGCAAAATTTAATTACAGACAACACCTCAACATATAGTTCTAATCCAAGAGATACTTGGCCAGGGGACGCATTGCAGGCTACATTTTTTTCTCCTATACCTTCTCAAACAAACGAAGGTTACCCAGGGGTTTTTTCTGTAGCTAATGGAGCTATAGTTGAAATAACAAGTATAGTTAATAATGTTACTTTCCCTACGGCTAAAAATTTTACAAACGTGCCTATTACTGGATCTGGGTCTGGAGCTACTGTTAGTTTTACCACTATTTTAGACCCGTTAGGAAGTGGTAAAATTTTAATAGATCTATCTACTCTTGTTTTAGTTACTAGAGGATTAGGATATATTCAAGGTGAAGGAGGAACAATTTCAGCAATCCCGTATGGTGGGGTTGATGTTAATATTAACATATTAACTGATAAAACAAATACCTTAGGTTGGTATAGTTATAAATTCGTAGTAAAACAACAAGAGCAAGAATATTACAATGTTTACTTACCTGGTGCTTTAGCTGGTTATCCAAAAAATCAAGCAGGAGTTGAACCATCACCAACTCTTGCAGCAACTCCTGAATTTAATTATCCATTAGGTAATGAAAAATCAACTTCTCATATTGTACTAATAAATGATAATATAAATAAAATACCCAGAGATCTAACTGAAGTAGGTCCAGATCAATTAAAATTTAGATCATCTGAAAGAGTATATCAAAGAGTTAGAAATATAATAACTACGGTTTCTTCTGGTAAAAACAATTATTCTAGCACTCAAGTTGATCCTGAAACAAGTTTTGATACCGTAACCGCTATAGGCACTATGCAAGATCTAGACTTAGGTGATGTTATAATAAACTCGGTAGACAAAACAATACCTAGTATTTTCTACTCCGGCGAAAACAACCCCTTAATAGCTAGAGTTCAAACTAATTCTATATTTGGAGTTACTCAAGTAAATCTTGATGAATCATTTAGTGTAAGAGCCTCCCAAGGACCTACGCTAGCTGTATATGAAACTTCTCCTGTTGAGTCTAATTTAGAGTTATTTTATGAAACAACCACATCTGGTGTTATTAGTGAGTTAAATTTTAACATAGAAAACACTGACAACACTATACCAGTAGGTGTAAGTATTAATGAAATATCTTTTAGCGAAGCTGATCCTGGCAATACAGTTATAACTAATGATTTTAGAGGCGTTGGTCCAGGAGGCGCTTTTCTAGACGGTACCGCAACAGTTGAACTAGTTAAAGTTACTAATGGAATTAATCAAGATATAACTAGTAGGTTTACCTTTTCTCAAGTTTCAAGTGGTGTTTATAATGTAAAAATAGCCCAATACAACAGTAATCATAAAGGTTTTATTTATTTTTCAAATCAAGCTTTGAATAATTTTGTATTTCAATTTTTAGTAATAAGAACTATAGACGGATTAAGCATATCAACTAGTGTAAATGGTCAGTTGTTCAATAGAGCACCTAATGAAATTTTAACACAAGACCCGCCTCAACTAACTAAATCACAAATAAAATCAGCTGTTACAAAACCGTATAATCTCACCGGAAGTGCTGTTCTTACCTCTCTTCAAGGAACTCCGTTTGCCGCATTTACCGCTACACTTGGCCAAGTAAATTATGGTCCTATTGGCATGTATAAATCAACTAATACTACCTCTTCTGGGGCCTGTGTTTCTTTTTTGAGTTCTAATCCACCCTTTACTATCACTGCGCAAGCACTTGTGCCTAAAGACTATCCTGTTTTATATACCATCCCTTTTTATGTCACCTTTGATTTAAATGAAACAGCCCCTTGGGATCCAATGTATTTAAACGCGACTAACGGAATGTTTGGATCGCATGGAAGTAATCCACCGTTTAGTCCAGTTGAAGTTAACCCAGCTGGTGGTCCGTTGTCATTACCATTAGGTGCTGGTGTAGTATGGAGTATACCTAGAATGTATCAAATTTCATCTTTTATTGGTGGTGACTTAGCTGGGTTAACAGAATTAGTGTTTGGAACTCCTAAAGCAACTGCCAAAGGTTGTCCAACTGGCCCTATTTATTGGGCTGATAATTCTAGTCAATTAATAACAACTCAAGGAGGAGAATTAACTGTAGGTTCACTGTATAACAACAATGAACACTATTGGGATGATTTGAAAACTCTAAGCTCTAGTTATCCAGATATAATGAATCTTGAAAATGGAGCTAATAGTTTTTACGATATGTCACTACGTAAAGTCAAAGGCACTAATCAATACGACCCGCCTACGACATCTACCTTTGCAGCAAACGGTGATTTAGGCGCCGCAGTTCAGCCAAATGCAAGAGGATATAAAAATTACTTAGGTGGCATTAATCAAAACACTTTATTAGGTCCTTCAGATGGAGATATGAAATTTAACATTTACGACCGGTTTTCATTTGGAAATACTAATGGCCCTTCTCAGTTTTACTTACATGCTGGTTCTTTAGGAGGTGATATAACTTACGCTACTGGGCCGGCTGTTAATTATTATTTTAGCCAAGGGCCAGGTGATATAGTTAATGGAAATGGACTACCAGGCGGGAGATATGTCGTTACAGCTAGAGCTACAGATGCTTCTGGAGATGGAAGTTATTTTGAGTGGGATTTGCCAATAACATTATGTCCTTGGACTTTAAGCCCAGCAAGCCCATCAAATACAGATTTTATATAAAAAATACAAAGCCTGTAATTAATTTTAAAAATAAGTAATTATATAAATATGCCTTACGCCTTACAAATAAAATATTTCAACTCTTTTTGGTTAAAGAAGGTTAATGGTAACGTTGATTTAGATCCTTCTAACACTAGTACAGGTTCTTCTACTGTTACCACAAGTGTGAATGCAACTACTAGTGAAACCGTTACCGATCCTGCATACTATTTACCTACTTGGCCAAGTCTACCTTGGGCTACTGATTTGTATAGAACAAATCCAAACGATAATACTATATACCAAGTTCCTCCAATATTTCCTTGGGGCGGTAGAAGTGGATTAACTTTAACCATGAGTAATTGGAACGCTTTAACTGCAATAGGTTTAGGTAAAGGCAGCGAGTTAAATACTTCTCCTAGCCAGGAGGTTGGTAGAGAAAGAAATTGGTTTGTTGAAGAGGCAAGAATAGATGGTGGTTACAATAACACAAGTGTTGATTTTGGAGTTAAAGCCTTTTTTGTAGAGGATAATAATAATCAAGAGCATAGATTTAGTTCTTTAATACACTCTGGAGTTTATAATTCTAGAACTGGTATAAACGAAACAAATGTTTTTTCCACAGCTTTACCTATAACTAGATCTTTAGATCCAGTAAATAATTCTATACAAAAATTATATGCATCAGATACTAACTTAATAGTTTTTCAAGAAAATAAAGTAAGTAGAGGATTGATAGATAAAGACATTATATATACTGCCGAAGGTGGTTCTCAAACACTACCTCCGGGTATTGTATTGGGTCAAATAACACCTTATTTAGGAAATTACGGTATAAGTAAAAACCCAGAAAGTTTTGGGACGTTTGGAAATAGTAGGTATTTTGCTGATGTAAATAGAAACGCTATAATGAGGTTAGCTGAAAATGGTTTGACTGAAATTTCTAAATACGGGATGATTGATTTCTTTAGAGACGAATTATCTAATGTTAATAATGGCTTTGTACAAAGGTTGTATAGTATGTCACTATATCAAACGGTAAATTATAATAGCAATATTAGTGAAATTAGTCCTAGTAATAAAAATATTTCTTTAGGCATTAACATAGATCTAAACGAATTAAGACCTGGGATGTTGTTGCAAATAAATGGACAATCCTTACAAGATGTTTATATAGCTTCTTTAAGAGATATGGATGGACAATCCCCATCTGCTACCGTTTACTTGAGCAGAAGTGTTAGTGGAGAAGAGTATGGTTTAACTTCGGGCACTTATTCTGCTGTTAATTTTATTGGATTCGTTAAAGACAAGGTTTTAGGTGTTTATGATAATAGAAACAATAATTATGTATTGTCTATACAAAAAAACCAATCACAAAGCGGAAGAAGAGGTGTTGATAGCGTCGTATTTAAGACTTTAAACTTTGATGAAACGGTAAAAGGTTGGGTAAGCTTTTTTAATTATATGCCAACTGATATGTTAAGTTTACAAAATAAATTTTTTACAGTAAAAAACGGCGACTTGTATAGGCATTATGATGAAACCACATCAGATAATAGAGGCAGTTTTTATGGGGTTAAATACCCAGCTACTGTGCAATTTATTTTTAACGATAATCCTCAAATTTCTAAAAACTTTCAAACAATTAATTATGAAGGCAATAGTGGGTGGGAAGTTACATCAATATTGTCCGATAGTAGTGGTCAAGTTAGATATAGTTCTAATGACCCTTGGTTTACAACTAGAGACTTTACAAATGCTGTTTATAGTTATGTAGAAGGAGCATACACAGATACAATCACAGGTCAAACTGGATATGCTGGGTTTGTCAAAAAAGAAAATAAATATTATGCAAACTTGATAAACAACAGTACTGCTTCACCAAATGAAATAATATTTGGGGACAGTATGAGCGGTATAAAAGGATTTTTTACAACCGTAACTATGTCCACTGATAGCGTTACTAATCCCGGCGGAGAAAAACAATTGTTTTCTGCAGGATCTAAATATGTTGTTTCGTCTTATTAAAAAAAATAAAATATGTTATTAGAAATATTAGAAACATTTAATTACGAGTCTCAATTAGCCGCGCTGCCTTTAGCAGTTCCTTTAGTTATGGGTGGCATTGGATTTGGTAGCCAGATTTTTACAGGTATATCAGCAAAAAATAAGGCTAAAATAGCTAAAGAAGCTGCTAAAAAACTGCAAGACCAACTCACAGACTTAGAAAACTCTAGACAAGACATTTACAATGCTAGTCAAGATATAAAAGATTTAGCTGGCCAAATAACTAATCCTTACGCTAATTTACCAGTAGCCACTCAAGCCGCAGAAATGCAA